>Ga0209391_10000278_pt1 | contig 22833 bp, 16 predicted proteins | sample PPLLak3March2015_FD_187246 | JGI IMG/M metagenome (GOLD analysis project Ga0209391, IMG submission 187246) | Freshwater sediment microbial communities from Prairie Pothole Lake near Jamestown, North Dakota, USA - PPLs Lake P7 Core (1) Depth... | ecosystem: Environmental > Aquatic > Freshwater >...
ACGCCATCACGGACGACACGATCGTGATCATCGGCTCGGCCGGCAACTACCCGTATGGCACCATCGATCCCATCGAGTCGCTGTCCACGCTCGCCGTCGAACGGGGCGTGGGCCTGCACGTGGACGGCTGCCTCGGCGGCTGGATCCTGCCGTGGGGCCAAGACCTCGGTTACCCGGACATCCCGGTGTTCGACTTCCGGCTGCCGGGCGTCACCTCGATCTCGGCGGACACTCACAAGTACGGCTACGGGCTCAAGGGCACCTCCGTGCTCGCGTGGCGCGACGCGTCCTGGCGCCGCTACCACTACTACCTGCGCACCGACTGGAAGGGCGGCGCCTACGCCTCGCCGGGCCTGGCGGGCAGCCGCTCCGGCGGGCTCATTGCCGCGACCTGGGCCTCGATGATGCGGCTCGGCCGGCAGGGCTACCGCGAGCGCGCGCGCCGCATCTTCGACACTGCGTTCGCGATGCAGGCCGCGGTGAAGCGTCACGCGGTGCTGCGCCTGATGGGCCGCCCGACCTTCTGCTTCTCGTTCCGCTCCGACGAGTTCAACGTGTACCACGTCAACGACTTCATGAAGGGACGCGGCTGGCGCTTCAACGGCCAGCAGGACCCCGACGCCATCCACATGTGCGTCACCGGGCCGCAGACGCAGCCGGGCGTCGTCGAGGCCTTCGACCGCGACCTCGCGGAGGCCGTGACGTACGCGCGCCATCCTGCGCAGCTCGTGCCGCTCAGCGCCGGGATCTACGGTGGCGGAGGAGAAGGCCGCACCGATCCCGTCGCCCTCGAGGCGTTCTTCCTGCAGGTGATGGATGCGCTGACGGACGGCGCGGCCTGAGTCGCCCGACGCTCCGCCGGCCGCGCGCTTTCGTGGTGCCGCGCCGCGGCCTCGCCTATAGTCGCGTCGAAAAGGGGAATCGCTCATGCCGTACAGCAAGCCGCTCAACCTGCTCGACCTGAGCTTCGTGCTCATGGAGACCCGCCAGACGCCGATGCACGTCGCGGGCCTGCAGACGTTCGTGCCGCCGCCCGACGCGCCGCGCGACTACCCGCGTCAGGTGTACGAGTACCTGCGCAGCTTCCCGGTCACCGCCGCGCCGTTCAACTACCGGCTGCGCGGCATCGGGCCGAGCCGGCTGCTGCCGGCGTTCGAGGAAGTGGAAAAGGTGGACCTCGATTACCACCTGCGCCACTCGGCACTGCCGTATCCCGGCGGCGAGCGCGAGCTCGGTGTGCTGGTGTCACGCCTGCACTCGAACCCCATGGACTTCGATCGCCCGCTCTGGGAGATCCACCTGATCGAGGGACTGCACGGTGGCCGCTTCGCCATGTACGGCAAGCTGCACCACTCGCTCGCCGACGGCGTCTCGGGCGTCGGGCTGCTCAATTTCTCCACGGACCCGACGTCGAGCCATACGCCGCCGATCTGGGCGGCGGAGCGCCCGTCGAAGCGACGCGGCGGCGCGGCCGGGCACGGGGCGTTCGGCGTGCTGCCGTCGGCGCTGCTCGCGCAGGCCAAGGCGCTGCCGAGCCTGCTGCAGGGCCTCGCCGGTTCGGCGAAGGCGGCGCTCGGCCTCAAGGACAACCCGGACTTCACGTCGCTGGCCGAGACCCCGCGCACCATCTTCAACGCGAACGTGACGCCGCAGCGCCGCGTCGCGACCCAGGCCACGAGCCTCGCGCGCATGAAGGCGATCGGCGCAGCGGCCGGCGGCAGCGTCAACGACGTGCTGCTGGCGGCCTGCGCCGGCGCGCTGCGACGCTACCTGATCGAGATCGACAAGCTGCCGCGCAAGTCGCTGGTGTGCTCTGTGCCCGTGGCGCTGGCGCGCGATTCGGGCGAAGCAGGCGGCAACGCCATCAGCTTCGCGAACGTGCGGCTCGGCACCGACGTCGAGGACGTCCGCGAGCGCTTCGAAATCATTCGGCGCAGCAGCGTGGCGGGGCGCGAATACCTCAAGCAGATGACCCAGACCGCGCTGATCGACTACACGGTGCTCATCAGCTCGCCGCAGATGCTCACCCGAGTGCCGGGCATCGGGGCGCGCGTGCCGCCGATCTACAACGTCATCATCTCGAACGTGCCGGGCCCCCGCGGCAAGCTGTATTTCCTCGGCGCGGAGATGGAGGCCTACTACCCGATCTCGGCGCTTGCACACGGCCAGGCGCTCAACATCACGGTGATGAGCTACGCCGGCGGCCTCTACTTCGGCTTTACCGCCTGCGCCGACCGCGTGCCGAGCGTGCAGCGACTCGCGGTGTACACGGGCGAGGCACTGGACGAGCTCGAGGCCGTGTTCGGGAAGGGTACGGCGGCGGCCGGAGCCAAGGCGAAGACCGGCCGGAAGGCCAAGGCGACGCGGCGCAAGTTGGCCGTGCCGACTCAGCGGAAGGCGATCCCCAGTGCCTCGAAGTCGGCACGGACCGCAAAGTCCGCTAAGTCTGCGAAGCGATCGAAGGGCGCGGCAGCGGGGCGGTCGCCTCCAGCACGGTCAGGCGCAGTCGCGGCGAAATAGCGGCGGTCTTCCCCGGCAAGTTTGGTTCGTTCGGTCTTGCGGGGATCATCAGGCGGAACAGAAGGGCCGTCCCGTATCATCGCGGCGATGAATCCCGAGCCCCCGTCCCGCCACGTCGAACTCGCCATCGTGGGCGCCGGCTTCGGCGGCCTGTGCCTCGCCATCAAGCTGCTCGAGGCGGGCATCCAGGACTTCGTGGTGCTGGAGAAGGGCGACGAGGTGGGCGGCACCTGGCGCGACAACACGTATCCCGGAGCCGAGTGCGACGTGCAGTCGCACCTGTACTCGTACTCGTTCGAGGGCAAGCCGGACTGGAGTCAGCGCTATGCGGGCTGGCGCGAGATCCAGCAGTACATCCTGGGCACCACGGAGAAGTACGGCCTGCGTTCGTACATACGCTTCGGGACGGAAGTGGCTGGCGCCTACTTCGACGTCGCGACGGCGCGCTGGACGGTGCGGCTGAAAGACGGCGACACGCTCGCCGCGCGTCACCTCGTGCTCGCCACCGGGCCGCTGCACGTGCCGCAGCTGCCGCGGATCAAGGGACTCGAGCGGTTCCAGGGCAAGGTGTTCCACTCCGCCCGCTGGGACCACGGCTACGACCTCGCCGGCAAGCGCGTGGCCTCGATCGGCACCGGGGGCAGCGCCATCCAGTACTGCCCCGAGATCGCGCCCCGGGTCGAGCGTCTGCACGTCTTCCAGCGCACCGCCGCCTGGGTCATCCCGCGTGATACCCGCCGATACTCCGAGGGCGCGAAGCGGCGGTTCGCGCGCTGGCCGTGGTGGCGCAGGCTGCATCGCGCGCGCCTCTACTGGACCAACGAGTCGCGTGTGTGGCCGGTGTTTCACTCCGGCCTCTCGAAGGTCTTCGAGGCCTACGCGCGCTTCTTCATCCGCCGGCAGGTTAAGGATCCCGGGCTGCGCAGGCGCCTGACACCCGGCTACACCATCGGCTGCAAGCGCGTGCTGGTGTCGAACGAGTGGTTCCCGATGTTCCGCCGGCCGAACGTCGAACTCGTCACCGACGGGATCCGCGAAGTCACGGAGAACGACATCGTCACGGACGACGGCGTCGAGCGGCCGGTGGACTGCATCATCCTCGGCACCGGCTTCGTCGTGGACCCCCGCATCTACATGCGCGACTTCCCGGTCACCGGGTTGCCGGGTCACGCGCTCGCGAAGGACTGGAAGGAGGGCGCCGAGGCCTACTACGGCATCTCGGTGAGCGGCTACCCGAACCTGCACCAGCTCGTGGGGCCCAACACGGCACTCGGCCACAACTCGGTCATCTTCATGATCGAGTGCCAGGTGCGTTACATCCTCGAGTGCCTGCGTGAGCTGAAATCCCGCGGTGACGATGCGCTGGTGGTGGATCCCGCCGCGCAGGCGCGCTTCAACGAGCGGGTGCAGAAGGCGCTCGTGGGGACCGTGTGGAGCTCGGGCTGCAGGAGCTGGTACCAGTCGGCCGAAGGCCGCAACTTCACCATCTGGCCTTGGTCCACCTGGCGATACTGGCTCGCGACACGCAAGGTGCACGCGAAGCACTATCGATTCCTGCGAGCCGCCGGCTAGGGGCACGCCGGCTGCAGGCGTGGCCGCCCTGCGCGCCCCTCAACCCCTCACCGCCGCCAGGATCTGCTCGAGCGCGGACGGATCCTCGATCGTGGTGAGATCGCCCGGATCCTGCCCCTCGCACAGCGCCCGGATCGAGCGGCGCAGCAGCTTGCCGGAGCGGGTCTTGGGCAGCGCCGTCACGAAGTGCACGCGCGCCGGACGCGCCACGGCGCCAAGCTGGTTGTCCACCAGCTTCATCACGTCGGCCTCGTGCGCGAGGCGCTTCTCGGGCGTGTCGATCAGGCTCGTGTCTTTCACGATCGCGAAGGCCATCGCCACCTGGCCCTTGAGCTGGTCGTGGACGCCCACGACCGCGACCTCGGCGATGTTCGGGTGCGAGGAGATCGACTCCTCGATCTCGCGCGTGCCGAGGCGGTGGCCGGCCACGTTGATCACGTCGTCGGTGCGGCCGAGGATGAAGTAGTAGCCGTCTTTGTCGCGGATACCCCAGTCGAAGGTGGAGTACACCTGCTGCCCGGGCACGCTGTTCCAGTAGGTGTCGACGAAGCGCTGGTCGTCGCCCCACACCGTGGTCATGCAGCCAGGTGGCAGCGGGCCGCGGATAGCGACCACGCCCTTGGTGTCGGCGCCGACCTCCTCGCCGGTGAGTGCGTCATACAGGCGCACGTCGTAGCCATAGACGGGCACGCCGGGCGAGCCGAACTTGCCCGGCAGCGCCTCGATGCCGGGCTGAATGGCGAGGATCGGCCAGCCGGTCTCGGTCTGCCAGTAGTTGTCCACCACCGGCTTGCCGAGGCCCTCGGAGATCCAGCGCGCGGTGGGCTCGTCGAGCGGCTCGCCGGCGAGGAACAGCAGCCGCAGCGAGGAGAGGTCGTATTTGCGAAGGAACGCGGGATCCTGCTTCTTCAACACGCGGATGGCCGTGGGTGCGGAGAACATCGTCGTGACTTTGTATTGCTCGACGATCTTCCACCAGATGCCGCCATCCGGCCGGATCGGCGTGCCTTCGTACATGATGGTCGTCATGCCGGCGATCAGCGGGCCGTAGACGATGTAGCTGTGGCCCACGACCCAGCCGATGTCGCTGGTGGCGAAGTAGGTCTCGCCCTTGTTGCCGCAGTAGATGAGCTTCATCGAGGCGGCGAGGGCCACGGCGTAGCCGCCGGTGTCGCGCTGCACGCCCTTCGGCTTGCCGGTGGTGCCGCTGGTGTAGAGGATGTAGCTCGGCTCGGAGCTCTCGAGCCACTCGCAGGGCACCTCGTCGTTCATGTGCTCGGCACGCAGCTTCGCGTAATCGACGTCGCGTCCCTCGACGCGCGACATCCCGGCGAGGCCGCGGTCCACCAGCAGCACCTTTTCCGGCGGGAACTTCGAGAGGCGGATAGCCTCGTCGAGCAGGTGCTTGTACGGCACCGGCTTGCCGGCGCGCGAACCCGCGTCCGCGCTCACGATCAGCTTCGGCTTCGCGTCGTCGATGCGCGTGGCGAGGCTCACCGAGGCGAAACCGCCGAACACCACCGAGTGGATTGCCCCGATGCGCGCGCAGGCGAGCATGGCGATGGTTCCCTCGGCGATCATCGGCATGTAGATGAGGACGCGATCGCCCTTGCCGACGCCCAGGCCCTTGAGGATCCCCGCCATGCGGTTCACCTCGCGGTGCAGTTGCCGGAAGGTGTAGGTCTTCTCCTGCCCGGTCTCCGTCGAGACGTAGATCAGGGCGGGCGAGTCGCCCAGCTCGGCGAGATGGCGGTCGACGGCGTTGTGGCAGAGGTTGATGCGGCCGCCCACGAACCACCTTGCGAACGGCGGCCGCGAGTAGTCGAGCACCTGGCTGAACGGCGTGTGCCAGTCCACGAGCGTCGCCTGCTCGCGCCAGAAGCCGTCCGGGTCGTCGATCGAACGGGCGTGCAGCGCGTTGTAACGGCTCATGGCGATCTCCCGGGCTGTCCGCGATCCCGAATCTTCTACCGGCGCCGCGGGCCGGCGGCCATTAGACGATCGATTAGCCTCGTCAGTCGGCCATCAGCCGGTCGATGTGCGCTGCGGCGCTGGCCGCGAGCGCCGCAAGCTCGTAGCCGCCCTCGAGCGTCGAGACGACGCGGTGCTTCGCGTGGCGGGCCGCCACGCCGCAGGCCACGTCGGTCACCCAGGCGTAATCCGCCGTGGTCAGGCGCAGTTCCGCGAGGTCGTCGGCGGCGTGCGCGTCGAAGCCGGCGGAAATGAACAGCATCTGCGGCGCGAACGCCTCGAGCGCGGGCAGCCAGTGTTCGCTGACGGCCTTGCGGAACACCTCGCTGCCGCTGCCCGGCGGCAGCGGGCAGTTGACGATGTGGCCGGGCACGGAACCGGGATTGCTGCCCGGGTACAGCGGGTACTGGAAGCTCGAGCAGATCAGCACGCGCCGGTCGCCCCGGAAGATGTTCTCGGTGCCGTTGCCGAGGTGCACGTCGAAATCGAGGATCGCGACCCGCTCGAGTCCGTGGGCCTCGAGTGCGTGCGCGGCACCCACGGCCACGTTGTTGAAGAAGCAGAACCCCATCGCCTGCGCGCGCTCGGCGTGGTGCCCGGGCGGGCGGACGTTGCAGAACGCACGGCGCACCGTCCCGTCCATCACGAGGTCGGTGGCGAGCACGTTCGCACCCGCCGCGCGCAGCGCGGCCTCGAGCGTGTCGGGGCACATGGCGGTGTCGGGGTCGACCCGTGCGTAGCCTTCGGCCGGAGACTGCGACGAGATGAACTCGACGTGCGAGCGAGGGTGCACCCGGGCGAGCTGCTCGACGGTCGCCCGCGGCGCCTCGTAGTGACGGAGGAAGTCGTACAGCTGCCGCACGTGCAGCAGCTCCTCGATGACGTCGAGGCGCGCCGGCTGCTCGGGATGGCCCGTGCCCATCTGGTGCAGGCGGCAGGCCGGGTGTGAAATGAAGGCCACGGGCATGGGCAGAGTCCGCCTGCGGTGATCCGGGATGAACGGCTTGGAGTATATCGCTAGCATGGACCGGGTCATCGGCGTCCATTGACCGCTCCTCCCATGACCGCCAAACGCATCGCCGCCCTCATGAAGCCCGCCTCGGTCGTCCTCGTCGGGGCGAGCGACACCGCCGGGACGCTGGGCGACGTCGTCCGGCGCAACCTCGCCGGGTCCGGGTTCGAGGGTCCGGTGCACTACGTCAACCTGCGCCACGAGTCGGTGGCCGGCCAGGTCACCCATCGCAGCGTGCGCGACCTGCCGGCGCCGGTGGACCTCGCGGTGATCGTGACCCCTGCAGCGACCGTCCCGGGCATCGTGGACGACTGCGGCGCGCGCGGCATTCAGGGCGCGATCATCGTCTCGGCCGGCTTCAGGGAGGGCGGCGCCGACGGTCTCGCGCTCGAGGCCGCGCTGCGCGAGCGGGCACGGCACCACGGACTGCGCTTCCTGGGGCCGAACAGCCTGGGGCTCATCCGCAGCGACCAGCGACTCAACGCGTCCTGCGGCCCGCGACCGACCTTGCCCGGGCGCCTGGCACTGGTGTCGCAGTCCGGTGCGCTGTGTGCCGCCATTCTCGACTGGGCGCACACGCGGCGGGTCGGCTTCTCGACGGTGATCTCGACCGGGATCGGTTCCGACGTCGAGCTCGGCGAGATCCTCGACTTCCTCGCCCGCGACCCGGGCACCGACAGCATCATGCTGTACCTCGACGGCGTGGGCGACGCGCGGCGGTTCATGAGCGCCTTGCGTGCCGCGGCGCGCGTCAAGCCGGTCGTGGTGATGAAGGCCGGCCGGCACGACGGCGAGGCGGAGGCGGAGTCCGCCTTCCACACGGGCGCGATCGTCGGCGGGGACGACGTGTTCGACGCCGCCATGCGCCGCGCCGGCGTGCTGCGCATCCGCGACTTCTCCGAGCTCTACACGGCCGCCGCCACGCTCGGCGCCGGCGTGCGAGTCGGCGGCCGTCGGCTCGGCGTGGTCTCGAACGCGGGCGGCCCGGGCGCCATCGCCGTGGATCGCGCCGAGGACCGTTGGCTGCGGCTGGCCCGGCTCGCGGACGATTCCGTCACGCGGCTCAGGGCGCTGCTGCCGCCCACCGGCGCTGTCGGCAACCCGGTTTACGTGCGCGCCGATGCCAGCGCTGCGCAGTACGCCGAGGCGGCCGGAATCTGCCTGCAGGATCCCGGCGTGGACGTCGTGCTCGCGATCCTCGTGCCGCACGCGCTCACTGAGCCGGACATGATCGCCCAGGCGCTGCTCGAGGCCGCTGGACCTAAGCACAAGCCGCTCTTCACCTGCTGGATGGGCGGCGAGGGCGTCGAGGCGAGCCGCCGGCGCTTCGCCGGGCACGGTGTGCCGAGCTACGCGCGGCCCGAGGTGGCCGTGGACGCGATCGCTGCGCTCGCCTTGTACGCCTCGAACCAGCAGCAACTGCTGCAGGCGCCGGCGCCGCTCGAGCCTGCCTCCGCACCGGACCGTGCCACCGCGCAGGCCGTGCTCGACGCGGCGCTGGCGAACGGGCAGGAATGGCTCGATCCCGCCGACTCGAAGGCCGTGCTCGCGGCGTTCGGCGTGCCGGTGGTGCTAAGCCTGCCGGCACACTCCGCCAGCGAGGCCGCGCGGGTGGCCGCCGAGGTAGGTTTCCCGGTCGCCGTGAAGATCCTCTCGCCGGACATCCCGCACAAGACCGACGTCGGCGGCGTCCGCCTCGGCCTCGTCGACGAGCGCGGCGTGCGCGACGCCTACGCCGCCATGCTCAAGGACGTGGCGCGCGCGCAGCCGGACGCCGAGCTCGAGGGCGTCCTGATCGAGCCCATGTACCGCAGGCAGCACGTGCGCGAGCTCATGATCGGCGTGGTGCGCGACCCGGTGTTCGGGCCGGCGATCAGCTTCGGTCTCGGCGGGCTGCTGGTCGAGGTGATCCGCGACCGCGCCGTCGCGCTGCCGCCGCTGAACGCGTTCCTGGCCAGCGACCTCATCCGCCGTACCCGCGCGAGCCAGGCGCTCCTGCCGCTGCGCGGCGCGCCGGCGGCGGACGAGGGTGCGGTGACCGACATCCTGCTGCGGGTATCGGAAATCGTGTGCGAGCTGCCGAACGTCGGCTCGATGGACCTCAATCCGGTGATCGTCACGGATGCCGGGGCCGTCGTGCTCGACGCGCGGATCGGCCTCGTGCCGACCGTCGCCGCGGCGCGTCCGTACGACCACATGGCCATCCACCCGTACCCGAGTTCGCTGAACGCAACGGTCGAGCTGCCCGACGGCGTGACGGCCAGCATCCGGCCGATCCGCCCCGAGGACGCGGCGATCGAGAGCGCGTTCGTGCACGGGCTCTCCGAGCAGTCGAAGTTCCTGCGCTTCATGTTCGGGCTGCGCGACCTCACGCCGACGATGCTATCGCGATTCACGCAGATCGACTACGACCGGGAGCTCGCGCTGGTCGCGGTCATCGACACGCCCGACGGCGAGCAGCAGATCGGCGTGGCGCGCTACACCGCGCTGCCTGACGGCGAGACCTGCGAGTTTGCGATCGTGGTGGGCGACGCGTGGCAGGGCAAGGGCCTCGCGCGGCGCCTGCTCGGCATGCTGATCGAGGCGGCTCGCGACCGGCGCCTCAAGGTCATGACCGGGGTCACGTTGCGCGAGAATTCCCGCATGATCGATCTGTCGAAGTCCCTCGACTTCGAGACTCGCCGGGATCCCGACGACCCGGAACTCGTGCAGATGACGCTGTCGCTGCAGACCGGCCGCCTGCGTGACGCCTCCGTCGGGCCGATCGCCGGGGCTCCGTGACCTCGACGGGTTGACAGGCTCACCGCGGGCGGCGCAATTTCCCGGTGGAATACACGGGGGGCAACCATGAAGAGTCGTCGTGAAATTCGTCACTTTTCGTCGGCGGTGCTCGCTGTTGCGATGCTGCTCCCGGGTCTCTCGGGTGCCATAGAGATCGAAGGTCTCAAGGACTTCGAAGCCCTGCACGGGCGCTACGCGCCGGCAGGCGACTGCTCGCGCCAGCCGCAGATCCTGGTGGACGCGGCCGGGTTCACCTTCGAAGTGAACGGCGAGAAAGAGCGGGCGACCCGCGTCGAGTTCGCGGCGAGCTATGGCGGGAACGACTACCAGGGCATCACCCAGTGGTTCTTCCCGTTCAAGAACGCCAACGGTTGGCCGATCCTCATGGCATTCAATGCGAACGAGAAGCCGGGTACGCTGACCATCGATGGGAACGATGAGGGCTGGAAAGGCGGGCCGCCGCTCAGCGCGCGTAACCAGGCGCTTGTTAAGGGGTCACCCTACGCCCGATGCACGTGAACTGCCGCAATCACGGCAGCACGTTCATGCAGAATCTCTCGATCCAACGCATGAGCCAATTTGCAGGAGGGTATTCGATGCGCATGACAATTCCGGTTGCGGCCCTGGTTCTCGCCTTCCCGGCACTGGCCAGCGCAGATGGCCTGCGTGCCGTGGCCGAAATGAAGGGCTGCACGAGCCCCGCGATCGCGGGCACGGCGACGCTCGTCGAGCAGGTCACCGCGGAAGGGGTCAAGGAGGTCACGGTCGAGTTGCGCGTGACCGGTCTCGCCGACGGCAAGCACGCCGTGCACATCCACGAGGTGGGAAGCTGCGAGCCGTGCGCGGCCGCGGGCGGTCACCACGATCCGGGCCCCTTCGGGCAGCCACGGCCCGATACGGCCGCCGACGACGTACCGGCCGCCGACATCAACCACCCGTTCCACATGGGCGACCTGATCAACCTCGAGGTCAAGGACGGCGTGGGCACCCTGAAGCACACGACCAATCGCGTGACGCTCGCGCCGGGGCGCCTCGGCCTCTTCGATGCGGACGGCAGCTCGATCATCGTGCACACGCAGCAGGACACGTATTGCGACGAGGAATCGGATCTCAAGAAGGGCTGCGCGGGCGGCGCACGCGATGCCTGCGGCGTCATCCGACGGGTCGAGTGAGCTCTGGACGGCCGGCAAATGGCGGGGCCGGTTGAGGCACTATCCTGGAATTCAGGATAGACAAATCGGGATAGTGCCGTTTATCTGGTCAATCTGCAGGCGTAACTTCACCTCCGCACGCAACGGAGGATCCAACCATGTTTACCTGCAAGACCTGCGACAAGTTCACCACCCGCGTCCTGGCCGGCCTCGTGCTCGCGGTGACCATCGTGGTCGGTTCGCTGACCCACGCGGTCTCGAACGTCCAGACTTACATCTGAAATGCGTTACGCGACCCGGATGAGCAGCTTGCCCGCGACGTGACCGCGGCGCGAGGCCTCGATGGCGCGGTTCGTGTCCTCGAGCGCGTATTCGCCCGCGATCTCGCAGCGCAGGCTTCCCTGTTCGACGTACCGGACGAGCTCGCGCATCGCGGGCTCGCTCGGCTGCAGCATGACCGCGCGCCGCACGAGACGCCCGAGGCGGTTTAGGACCGGATCGATGGTGTAGGTCGCCGCGCCTGGCAAGGTGCTGGCGTAGTGCCCGCCGCGCCGGAGAAGGCGGGCGTGGGTGCTGCGCGGCAGGCTGGGCACGCAGTCGAGCACGGCGTCGAATCCGCTGGGCCATTCGGTTGCCGGTGTCGTCCGGTAATCGATGAATGCGTCGGCCCCGAGCGAGGTCACGAAGTCGCGACGTCCCGCGCTGGCCACTGCGGTGACGCGAGCGCCGCGCGCTTTCGCGACCTGCACGGCGAGATGGCCGACGCCGCCGGAGGCGCCGTTGACGAGCACGCGCGAGTCGCGACCGACCTGCGCCAGGTCGCACAGCGTGACGGCCGTGATGCCGACGCAGGGCAGGGCCGCACCGAGGCGATCGTCGATCGAGGGCGGCCGCCGGTACACGAACCGTGCCGGCACCGGCACGAACTCGGCGAACGTGCCCTGCGTGCGCTGGAACGGGTCGATGAATCCCATCACGGGCTCGCCCAGCGACCAGCCCGCCACGCCCGGTCCGGTCGCGGCGATCTCGCCCGCGAAGTCCGAGCCCATGGTGCGCGGCAGGCCGCCCCGCACGAGCAGGCGGAAGCTGCCCGTCGCGATCTTCCAGTCCACGGGATTGAGGCTCGCCGAACTCACGCGGATGAGCAGCTCGTCGGGCGCGGGCGAGGGAACCGGCACGTCCTCGACGGCTGGGCGCGTCGTCGGGCGGGCGGCGTGGTAGCGGCAGGCGCGCATGGGAGAATGCGGGAAGGCCGGACGAGGCTGGAGGTGCCGGGATGCTGACACACGCGGCAGGAATCGTGCGGGGTTTCGTCGTAGGCGCCGCGATCGCGCTGCTGCTGGCGACGACGGGCTGCGGCGAGCGCGGCACCCCGGAGTCGCAGGTGCGCGCCGTGATTGCCGAGGCCGAGCGCGCCGCCGAGGCCCGCGACCTCGCCGGGCTGATGGCGCTCGTCTCGCCCGGGTTCCAGGACCAGCAGGGCGGCGACCGTGAGGCGTTGAAGCACTCCCTGCGCGGTTACCTCGTCATGCACCCGTCGGTGCACCTGCTCATTCGCATCGAGAGCCTGGAGTTTCCCTACGAGGATTACGCCCGCGTGCGCCTCACGGTCGGCACGCTCGGGCGCGAGTCGGCCACGGCGGCCGCATTCGACCTCGCCGCGGACGTAAACGACGTCGCCCTCGAGCTCAAGCTCGAGGGCGACGAGTGGCGGGTGGTGCGCGCCGAGCGGCGGTCCGCCCGGCGCGACTGATCAGAACGAGTACTTGGTGGTTAACTGCAGGCGGTTGAAATCGCCGTCCGTGCCGTTCTCCAGCTCGCGCTCCGCGTACCGGTACTCGGCGCCGATGTCGAGCTTCGGCAGCGGCGAGTAGAACACGTTGCCGAACACGCTCCAGCTCGACTTGTTCGGGCTGTTTGCGTTGCTGGTGCCCGACAGGGAGCTTTCGTTGTCGTAGGACTGCATCGCGTAGGCCAAGGTGCTGCGCCAGTTGCCGCCCCAGATGTGCCGGTAGGCGACGAAGCCGGCGTAACCGTCGACGGACTCGAGCTCGCCGTCGCTGTCCAGGATGGCGTCGTTCGCGAAGTTGAGGGCCACGTAGCGGCCGAGGTTGCCGTACAGCGCCATCCAGCGGACGTCGTCCTTGCCGATGTTGAACTTGCCGGACAGGCTGACCGCGCCCGTCCAGGTGCTGTCGTCGACCGGGGCGTTGATTCCGGTGGTGCTGAATTGTGCGCCGGTTGACTCATGCACCAGCTCGCGTACCAGGCCGGCGGCGGCGACGTGACCCCACGAGCCTTTCCACGCGTAGCGTGCCGTGAGGTCGGGCATCCAGCCGTCGTCGGAGCTGAACGACCGCCCCGGCTGCGCCGCCGGCGGCGCGGGCAGCACCCCGCCCGTGTAGGGAGTGATCGAGGTCTCGCGATTCTCGGCGGACAGCGAGAGGCCGCCCTTGGTCCAGCGCACCTGCGGCTGGCGGACGAAGGTCGTGCCGTCTGTCGTACCGATGAAGTCGGCGGCTTCGGGCAGCGTGGCGACGTCCATGAAATTGGACCAGGTCTGACCCACCAGCCAGCTGCGCCACTGCACGTACGCATGACGAATGACGGGCGCATAGGTGTTGCTGACGTTCTGGCTGCCGAGATTGGAGCCGAAGAAGTCGACCTCGAAACGGGTGCTCAGTTTGTCACCGCCCTCGAGGATCGTGTCCGTGCCGAAGTTGACGCGCGACTGCTTGATGTGGGCATTGAGGTCGGTACCCTCGTCGAGACCACCGACCGGGGTCTGGCCGGGGACGTAGAAATCCCGTCCCGAGGCGCTGTCGCCCAGCTCGCCGTCCGACGTGTTGGTGAAGTTGGCATCGGCCTTCACGAAGCCGGTGAGCACGAACGTCGTGTTCGGCGCGGCATTGGGCGTGATCGACATGCCCTGGATCGGGGCACCGGCGGGCTTCGCGGGCGCAGCGGCGGCCGTGGCAGGGGCCGGTGCGGGCGCAGCGGCCTTCTCGGCCACCAGCTGTTGCACCATCTTCTCGAGCTCGGCGACCCGCTTCTCGAGTTCCTGCTCCTTCGCAGTCTGTGCGAGCGTGGCGACGGGCAGTCCGAACGCGGCGGTCGCGAGCGTGACCGCGATCAGTCGTCGCAGCTGGGTGCCATTGCGGCTGTTTCTGGGCATGGACCAATCCCCCGTTTGTAGGCTCGGTGGATGCTGCACCCGCTGCTGCGGCTCCCGGTATTCGCCATTGGTCGTACGCGGCCGGCGGTCCGTTGTCACGCGGGTATATTCGCGGACAGCATGACTCGCCAGATCATCGTCGCGGACGACCATCCGCTTTTCAGGGAGGCGCTGAAGGCGGCCGTCGGTCGGCTCGAGACCGCGACGCGCTTCGTCGAGGCCGACTCGGTCGCGACACTGCTGGTCGCGCTGGAGTCCGAGCCCGACGCCGATCTGCTGCTGCTCGACCTGAACATGCCGGGCGCGCAGGGCTTCAATGCGCTCGTGCACGTGCGCGGCAGCCGGCCGGACCTGCCGGTCGTCGTGGTGTCCGCCGACGACGATGCCCAGACTATCGCCGGGGCACTGCGTTACGGCGCCCAGGGCTTCATCCCGAAGTCGACCGAGGCAGGGCAGATCGGCCGGGCGATCGAGGCGGTACTGGCGGGGGAGATCTTCACGCCACCCGGATTCCATTCCCCGCGCTCCACGCCCGGAGCCGACGAGGATCTGCAGGTCGCGCGTCGCGTCGCCGAGCTCACGCCCCAGCAGTTCCGCGTGCTCGGCATGCTGTGCTCCGGACTCCTGAACAAGCAGATCGCGTACGAGCTCGACGTGTCGGAGGCGACCGTCAAGGCGCACGTCACGGCCATCCTCCGCAAGCTCGGCGTCGCCACCCGCACCCAGGCCGTGCTCGCGGCCGGACGGCTCGCGGTGGACCGCTCCAGCGTGAAGCCGCCGCCCGACGACACGGAGTGAATCAGGCGCGCGTGGCGGGCCGCTGGCTCGCGAGCGCGCCCATCAGGGCGCGCAACGCCGCGGGCTTCACGGGCTTGCGCAGCAGCCGGAATCCGAGTTCGCGCGCCCGCTCGCCCAGTGCCGCGGAGTGATCCGCGGTGACGAGCGCACCGATCGGCGGCGCGGCACCCGTGCGGCACAACTCGAGCAGCAGCGCGAGACCGTCGTCGTCGCCGTCGGCCAGGCGGAAGTCCGCGAGCACGACCGCCGGATGCTCGCTGGCGGCGAGTCGCCGCGCCGTCGCGGAGTCGGTGGCCGTGACCACCCGCACGCCCCAGCGAGACATGAGGGCGTCCATGCCCGCGAGGATCTCGGGCTCGTTGTCCACGCACAGGACGGTGACGCCCACGAGACTCGACGGAGCCGGCGCCACGGCCTCGGGCACCGAGCCCGCCGGTACGAGTGGCGCCGGCTCGCCCACCGGCACGCGGACGCGGAACACGGAGCCGCGTCCGGGCGCCGAGCGCAGGCCCAGCTCGAGGCTGAGCAGACGCGCGATGCGGTCGCAGATGGACAGCCCGAGGCCGAGCCCCTGCTCGCCCCAGGGCGAGACGCGGTCGAGGCGGCGGAACTCGTCGAAGATCGCCTGCTGGTGCTGCTCGGCAATCCCCGGGCCCGTGTCCCAGACCTCGATGTCGATCGAGGCGCCGCGCCGCCGGCAGCCGACCAGCACGCCGCCGCGCTGCGTGTAGCGCAAGGCATTCGAGATCAGGTTCTGCAGCACCCGGCGCAGCAGTACGCGGTCGCTGCGGACGCGGCAGGGCGGATGCGTGACTCGCAGGCGCAGTCCGCGACGCTGCGCCAGCGGCGCGAACTGGCGCTCGAGTCCCTCGAACATCTCGGCCAGGTCGAAGTCCGCGATATCCGTGCGCATGGTGCCGCTCTCGAGTCGTGCGATGTCGAGCATGTCGTCGAGCACTTCCTCGGCCGCCCGCATCGAGCTGTCGATGCGCGCTGCGAGCGACTTCACCGTATCGTCCTCCGCGCGTTCCTCCAGCGCCGAGGCGAACAATCGCGCGGCGTTGAGCGGCTGCAGCAGGTCGTGGCTCGCGGCCGCCACGAAGCGCGTCTTGGTGGCGTTGGCGTCCTCGGCGAGCCGCTTGGCGGCGCGCTGCGCCTCGAGCGCCGTCTCCAGTTCGTGCGTTCGGTCGGCGACCCGCTGCTCCAGCGTCAGCGTCGCCTCGCGCAGCGCCTGCTCGGTCTGCTTGAATTCGGTGATGTCGGTGTAGGTGCTCACGTAGCCGCCGTCGGGCATGGGGCGGCCCTGGATCTCGTACACGCGGCCACTGCGTCGCGTGCGCTGGATCACGTACGCGCTGCCCGAGCGCATGTGAGCCAGGCGCTTGTCGACCTCGACCTCGGGATCGGTGTTGCCGAACTCGCCGCGCTCGGCATTCCAGCGGATCAGGTCCGCGACGGGCCGGCCCACGTACACCATGCCTTCCGGGTACCCGAACATCTCGAGGTAACGCCGGTTCCAAGCAACGATTCGCGACTCCGCATCGGCCACCGCGATACCCTGCGAGACGTTCTCCATGGTCGCCTGCAGCAGCTGCCGGTTGAAGCGCAGCTCCTGCGAGGTTTCGTCGAGCAGCTCGGCCACGTCCTCCGCCGCGATGCCTCGGCCGCGCAGGGCGTGCGTGAACATGAGCCGCGCCGACGACGCGCCGATCGCGCCGGCCACGACGCGCTCCATGGACTGCAGCAGGCCGCGGTCGGCCGGCTCCCCCGGTCGGGGCATGGGTCGCCCGGCCTGCCGGCAGTAATCGCGCAGCGCGGCCTGCGCCGTGTCCGCGCCGAGGATGCGCTCGGTGACGGCGAGAAGGTCACCCACGCGAGCGCCGCCCGCATCCGCCACGCCCGGCACCGGCAACGCACCGCGCAGGAAGGCCGTGGCGGTCATGCGCTCGCGCAGCGAAACGCCGCGAAGGCGCGAGACGACTACCATCGCGAATACGTTGCTGCCCGTGGCGAGTGCGGCTCCGGCCAGCAGCGGAGTGCCGACGAACTGTCCCACGCCGAAAGTCGGCAGCAGCAGGGTGTAGATCCACACGACGTAGCCCGCGCTGAGACCCCAGAACACCCCGTCGCGCGTCGCACCGCGCCAGTACAGGCCCGCCAGGATCGCCGGTGCGAATTGCGCCACGGCGGCGAAGGCCAGCAGCCCGATCGAGGCGAGGCTCGCGGGCGTACCGGTGCGGCGGTGGTAGCCATACGCCAGCACGGCCAGCAGGACGATCGCCACGCGCCTGAGCCACAGCACGAGGCGCCGGACGTCGGCGCCCGTATCCGGGCCGAGCCAACTGCTGCGCCACAGCGCGGGCATCACGAGGTCGTTGGTGATCATGGTCGCGAGCGCGATGCTCGAGACGACCACCATCGCCGTGGCTGCCGACAGGCCGCCGAGGAACACCAGGATCGCGAGGCCGGTCTCGCCGTGTGCCATCGGCAGGGTGAGCACGAAGGCATCGGGCGGGTGGTGCTCGCCGAGGCCCGACCCGAGGCCGGCGAGCACGACGGGCACCACGCACAGCGTGAACACCGCCAGGTAGGCCGGGAACAGCCAGCGCGCCTTGCGCAGGTCCGCCGGGTCGGCGCACTCGACCACGCCGACCAGGAACTGCCGCGGCAGGCAGACGATCGCCGCGGCCGCGAGCAGGGTCGAAGCCGCAAACGACGGGCTCGCGAGGTCCTGCAGGTCGCCGAGGCGGGTGGCGCTGATCGGAGGCGCCTGGTCGAGATGCAACAGTGCGAACACGCCGACCGCCACGAACGCGAGCAGCTTCACGACGGACTCGAAGGCGATGGCCACCATTACGCCTTCGTGGTGCTCCGTGGCATCGAGGCGGCGCGTGCCGAACAGCACGGCGAACAGCGCCATGAGCAGGGCGACCCACAGCGCCGTATCCGCATACCAGACCGGGTGGGCGCCCTCCGACCCCGTGAGCACGTCGATGCTTGCGCCCACCGCCTTGTACTGCAGCGACAGGTAGGGCACTGCGGCGGTGAGCGCCATCACCGTGACCAGCGCCGCGAGCGCCGGGCTCTTGCCGAAGCGCGAGGAGACGAAATCGGCGATCGAGGTGACGTTGTGCGCGCGGGCGACGGACACGAGCCGCACGAGGAAAGGCGTGCCGACGAGGAACACCAGCGCCGGACCGAGGTAGATCGGCAGGTACGACCACCCGTCCCGCACCGCGGTGCCGACGGCGCCCAGAAACGTCCAGGTGGTGCAGTACACGCCGAGCGCGAGCGCGTACACGTACGGCCGCCAGCGCGCTCGGCCCGGGTAGATGGAACGACGCTCGCCGAAGAACGCCACCGCGAACAGCAGCCCGAGGTAGGCGACGGCGAGCACCGAGAGGAACAGCCCGGAGACCATGGACGGACTGTAACGGACGCGCGGCGCGTGAGGCCATGCCCGTCTTCTCGTACAATTCGCCGCCCCCGCCCGCTGCGCCCACAGGATTCCCCCGCCATGCTCGATGCCAAGCTGCTCCGAACCGATCCCGACGCGATCGCACGCAACCTCGCGCGACGTGGCTTCGTGCTCGACGTGGAGCGCCTGCGCGCGCTCGAGGAGCGCCGCAAGTCCGCACAGGTCGCGGCCGACGAGACGCGCGCCGCTCGCAACGCACACGCCAAGAAGGTCGGCATGGCGAAGGGCCGCGGCGAGGACATCGCGGCGCTGCTGGCCGAGGGCGAGGCGCTCGCCCGCCAGCTGACCGGCCTCGAGCAGGAGCAGGCGGCCGCCACGGCCGAGTTCGACGAGCTCGTGATGGGACTGCCGAACACGCTGCACGAGAGCGTGCCCGACGGCCGCGACGAGTCGGCCAACGTCGAGCTGCGCCGCTGGGGCACGCCGCGCGAGTTCGACTTTACGCCGCTCGATCACGTTGCGATCGGCGAGAAGCTTGCGCTCGTGGATTTCGAGGCGGCTGCGCGCATCTCGGGCGCGCGCTTCGTCGTGCTCAAGGGCGAGGTCGCGCGCCTGCACCGGGCGCTGATCCAGTACATGCTCGACCTGCACACCTCGAAGCACGGCTACACGGAGGTGTACGCGCCGTACCTGGTGTCTCGACAGTCGCTCACCGGGACCGGGCAGCTGCCCAAGTTCGAGGCTGATCTCTTCCGCGTGGTGGGCGGCGAGTCGGAGTACTTCCTGATCCCGACCGCCGAGGTGCCGGTCACCAACCTCGCGCGCGAATCGATCCTCGAGGCGAATACGCTGCCCAGGAGGTACGCCGCGCACACGCCATGCTTCCGCTCCGAGGCGGGCTCCCACGGCAAGGACACGCGCGGCATGATCCGCCAGCATCAGTTCGAGAAAGTCGAGCTCGTGCAGATGGTGCGGCCCGAGGACTCCTACGCGGCGCTCGAGGAACTCACTGGGCACGCCGAGCAGGTGTTGCAGGGCCTCGGGCTGCCGTACCGCGTCGTGGCGCTGTGCGGCGGCGACGTGGGCTTCGGCAGTGCCAAGACCTACGACCTCGAGGTGTGGCTGCCCGGGCAGCAGAAGTACCGCGAGATCTCCTCGTGCAGCAATTACGAGGCCTTCCAGGCGCGGCGCATGCAGGCGCGCTGGCGCAACCCCGCGACCGGCAAGCCCGAGCCCGTGCACACGCTGAACGGATCGGGCGTGGCGGTGGGCCGCGCGCTGGTGGCGGTGCTCGAGAACTACCAGCAGGCGGACGGCAGCGTGGCGGTGCCCGACGTGCTCAGGTCCTACATGGGTGGGGCGGAGTTCATCGCCGGGTAGGTCGGATTAAGATTCACATGACGGAGAGGTGGCAGAGCGGTTGAATGCACCGGTCTTGAAAACCGGCGACCCGAAAGGGTTCGTGGGTTCGAATCCCACCCTCTCCGCCAGACAGGCAGCCAGGACTCCTCGAGTCGCTCGACCGGCCGACCCTGACGGCGGTTGATTTTAGCCGCGCGTCTCCGACGCAGCAGCGCGGTGGCCCGCTCGCATAGCGGCTCACCGGGCCGCGGGGCAGAATGCGCCCTCGACCGCAACGGCTGGACAAGATCATCAACAGTCCCACCCCGATTGGCGTGAGCCTGCCCCCGAGCCTGGTGCGCGCCGCGCCCGGGTTGGCGCGCCTTCTCGACTACCGTCGGGACGATTTCCCGCACGACCTCAGGGCCGGCATCGCCGTGGCGGCCGTCACCGTTCCGGTCGGCATCGCAAATGCGCAGCTCGCGGGTCTGCCGCCCGCGACGGGCCTGTACGCCAGCATCCTGCCGCTCCTCGCCTACGCACTTTTCGGCACGTCGCCCCACCTCATCGTCGGCGCGTCGGCCGCGGCCGCTGCCTTGGTCGCCTCGGCGATCGCGCCGCTGGCGGGCGGCGATCCCTCCCAGTACCTCGCGATGACCATGATGCTGACCCTTCTGGTCGGCCTGATGTGCGTGGCGGCAAGCTTCCTGCGGCTCGGCGCGATCGCGGACTTCCTCTCCAAGCCGATCCTCGTCGGCTTCATGAACGGACTGTCGCTCAGCATCGTCCTCGGGCAGATGGGACCGCTGTTCGGGATCTCGCTCGGATCGACCGGCTTCTTCCCGCGTGTCTACGAGTTCTTCGTCAGCCTGTCACGGACGCACCTGCCGACGCTCGGTATCGGGCTCCTCTCGCTCTCGGCGCTGCTCGCGGCGCAGCGGTATCTTCCGCGCATCCCGGCCGCGCTGCTGGCGATGGCGGTCGCGGCGCTGGTCGCGCTGATCTTCCGGCTCGAGCGCGCCGGGGTCGCGATGATCGGGCTGGTGCCGGGCGGGCTGCCGCAGCTTGCGATCCCGAGCGTGCCGCTCAGCGTGCTGCCGGTGCTGCTGGCCGAGGCCGCGGGCCTCGCGCTGGTGAGTTTCTCGAGCATGATGCTGGTGGCGCGCAGCTTCGCGGACAAGAACCGCTACGACGTCGATCCCGACCGCGAGATTGCGGCACTCGGCGCGGCCAACCTTGCCGCCGCGATTTCGCAAAGCTTCGTCGTCACGGGCTCCGGGCCGCGCACGGCGATCGCGGAGTCGGCCGGCGGGCGTACGCAGGTTGCAGGCCTTGTGTCGGCGGGGATCGTCGTCGTCGTGCTGCTGTTCCTGACGGCGCCGCTGCGCTTCGTGCCGACGGTATCGCTCGCGGCCATCCTGATCGTCACGGGACTATCGCTCATCAACTGGAAGGACCTGCGGGCCATCCACCGCATCGAGCCGCAGGAGTTCTGGCTGGCAGTCATCGCGACCGTGGGCGTGCTGCTGTTCGGGGCGATCCAGGCCATCCTGTTCGTGGTCGTGCTCGCGTTGCTGCGTTTCGTGCGCCTGACCGCGCGGCCCAATGTCGAGATCCTGGGGGAGGTCGAAGGGTACGGCGGCTACCAGTCCATGGAGCGCCACCCCGACGCCACGTCGTCCGCCGGGTTGCTGATGTTCCGCTACAACGGACCGATCGTGTTTTTCAGTGCGCCGCACTTCAAGAAGGCGGTGCGAAGGGCGGTGGCCGACGCCGATCCCGGGATTCGGTGGTTCGTCATCGACCTCCTGCCGGTCAGCATGATCGACACGACCGGCCTGTTCGCGCTCCGCGACGCGTTCGACTCGCTGCGGGACCGCGGCATCGTGGTGGCCGCGGCCGGACGCGACGCCGAGTGGGCCGATCGTGCGGCGCGGCGCGACCTGAGCGGTGTGCTGACCGGCATTCGATTTTTCCCCACGCTGCGGCTGGCCGAGCTCACCTACCGGGCGGAGATGGACGCAGCGGCCGACGCCGGCCTGGCCGGCGAGGGCGCCGAACCGGAAGCCCCCGAAAATCCGCGTTGATCACTGACCGCTGAATTGCGCCGGATCAGCGACAGGGCGCCAGGTGAGGGCCTCGCCGGCGGCTACCGGGCACTGCTCGCGCCGCCCTCCGTCGGACAGCACACCGTCCGCTTCGCGGGCGGGTTCAGCAACGGGTCCTCGGGCCTTGCCCTCAGGGCAGGACCCCGGCCCGTTGCCGTTCTATCCGACCCGCGACCGCTCGAGCCACGCCTTGACGGGTCGCTGGAGGGCGATGGCCTGTCGGATCTCGAGCAGCAGCGGCCCGGAACGCGACGCGTACATCTCGATGACTTCCGCAGGCACGGGATGGCCGAAGGCCTGCAGGTAGGAGCGGAGGGCCGTGGAGAGATCGGTCGGCAGTTGGGTTGGGATCATTGTTCCTTTTTACGCGCCTTCGACCCGCTGCGCTCGTCGCTGATCCCGATTGACAACGCAGGTCGCTCACCCGGCTGGCGGGACGGCGTGCCGCGTCGTGCCTCCGGGAGGGTGTCGGGTTTTCTTACACCTCGATTCATGATCCTGCGGCATATCGCTGGCAAACGGCTGATTTCACTTAAGAACAACGGGTTGGCAGGAATCTTGCTTGACCTGACCGTGACTTTCGGGCGCCAGGCCGCGGGCGGCGGCCGAAATGCGCCGTCACCGTCGGACGCGCCGATGCGTCGCCACTCAGGAAGCACCATGAAGCAGTCGAAGAAGCCAGTGTTGGGTCTATTCGCCATCGTCGCGCTGTCCGCGCCCATGGTCGCCTCTTCAGCGGCCATCACCCTGACGTTCGAAGGCGTGGGCGACCTCAACGCTGTCGGCGAGTTCTACAACGGCGGCGGAGGTCCCGATTTCGGCGTCAGTTTCTCGCCTGACGCCATTGCGCTCGTCGATGCGGACGCCGGCGGCAACGGCAACTTCGCCAACGAGCCCTCGCCGAGTACCGTCATGTTCTTCCTCGAGGAGGAGGACCCTCTTCTTCTGAACATGGCGACCGGCTTCACGCGTGAATTCTCTTTCTT
>Ga0209391_10000279_pt1 | contig 22829 bp, 17 predicted proteins | sample PPLLak3March2015_FD_187246 | JGI IMG/M metagenome (GOLD analysis project Ga0209391, IMG submission 187246) | Freshwater sediment microbial communities from Prairie Pothole Lake near Jamestown, North Dakota, USA - PPLs Lake P7 Core (1) Depth... | ecosystem: Environmental > Aquatic > Freshwater >...
TGCCGCAAACATGCCGGATTCCCAAGAATTGATTCAACAACTTGGAATTCAGCAACAGGATCTTGCGAGCTTAAATCAGGGAGAAATTGTTTTTTTTAATGTTGCAGAAAGTGACGAAAAAGAGTTAGCTGTAGGGGCTGCTACCTATTTGCCGGCAGCGCCGTCCAAAATTATTGGGTTTATCAAGAATAAAGGCCTGGCGTCCATAGATACCGCTGTCACTGCACGGGGAACTATTCCAACACGTGCAAAAATGAATACGTTCAAAGGTTTCGGCTTCAGTGCAGGGAAAGATGAAGCAGCAAGTTTTTTGGCGGCGACTGCGGGTAGTCAATTTAACCTGTCTAGTCAAGAATTCCAAACTATAAAGGCTGCAAATTCCGGGCAGACTGATGCAGCATCGCAAACTTATCGGAAAATTTTATTACAACGTTGGCAGGCTTATCGCAAAAAGGGTCTGAAGGGAATCGCAACTTATGATCGTGGTGATGGCGTAGAAGCCAATCCTGGAGAAGAGCTGCGTAAAGCTACGCAGGACAGCAAAGTACTAACACGATATTTTCCTGAATTGTATAAAGCCTTGCTAAATTATCCATCCCCTTTGCCGGCCGGTGCCGAAGAAAAGTTTTTCTGGCTTAATCGTGAGGTCCAAAACGGCCAGTTTGCCACAGTCAACCATATGGAGGGACCGGGTACGATCAAGCTGAAGAAAGATGAAACCGGTCAGCACCATTACATTCCGGTAAGTTGGGTAACCTCAACCGGGGACGGCAAGGTTAAAGTAGACCGTTCAGGAGACGAGGCGATAAAAGAGTGGTCGACATAACACAGCCCTCTTTTATTTTGAATTATTATCCAGCATATGAATTACAACCATTGGAGATTAACAATGAAGCCGATCATTAAAATATTTTTCAAGGGGTTAATAGCTATTATCCCCTTTACACTCACCCTTTATTTGCTCTTCTGGTTTGCAGGCACTGTAGAATTGGCATTGGGAAATATCTTCACGTTTTTCCTCCCTGACAGTTGGTATATAAAAGGCTTGGGATTTGTGTTAGGTCTGCCTGTAATATTCTTTTTCGGAGGCTTTCTGGAGTCTCGAACTTTCCGTAGCCTGTTCGATAATTTTGAAGAGCTCGTACTCCAGATTCCCGTTATTAAAAGCGTATATACAGCAATACGTGATTTTAGTTCTCTTTTTTCGAGCGAAAACAGAGGGAAATTTAAACAGGTCGTTCTGGTTAATGTACGCCCAGGCAATGGTCAACAAATAGGTTTTATTACCGTTTCGGATTTTGATGAGGTTTTACATACCTTTATTGCCGACGACCAGATTGCCGTATATTTGCCATTCAGTTATGCGATAGGTGGCAATACGGTCATTATGTCACGGGAAAACATAACAGAAATAGATATGTCTGTTGAGGATGCTCTGCGTTTTATCGCAACAGCCGGTGTTGTTGGCAATGTTAGTGATGACAAACATAATCGTTAAAGGGTTTGAATTTCACTAAAGTGAAAAATATGCCGAGGTCAAATACGGCCATGGCGTAAAGCTTTAATTGTATCCGGGGATTCAAATGGATAGTTCAATACACACGATGCAGACATTATTCAATATGCAAACTGTAACTGTAAAAGTCTACCCGCGGCGAAACATCAATTCAGAACAATTAATAAAACCACTGACTACCATTTTTAAAAACAGGGTTATTACTTGTTGGAACGGTTACTATAGCGTCCGGCTTTGTTTGCGCTTACTTGCCTGACTTTCTTGTCCCATCATGTCCCAACAAGTAATGAATAAAGCCGCAATGATGGGGCCTAGTACAAATCCTGTTAAAGAAAACCAGGTTAATCCACCCAGTGTTGATACCAGTACCAGATAGTCCGACATTTTACTGTCTTTACCTATCAGGCGTGGCCGCAGAAAATTATCAATCATACCAATGACCAAAATACCGACTGTCAAAACGATAACCGCATTTAATGTTTGACCTTGTAAAAATAGAATTACCGCAGCGGGACCCCAAATCAGCGTGCTGCCTATAGGTAATAAAGATAAAACTATCATTAACATACCCCATAAAAAAGCGGCGGGAATGCCTACTAACCAAAATAAAAATCCTCCGATGCTGCCTTGAATCACAGCAACGATTAAACCGCCTTTAACAGTCGCTCTGGCTACGCTGGTGAAACGCTCAAATAATTCTGTTTCGATCCCGTCACCAATAGGAATAAGAGAGATGAGTTTCCTTATCAATTGCTGGCCATCCCGCAATAGAAAAAACAGAATATAGAAAGTCAAAGCAAATTGAACGATAAGATTTAACAGGTTCTGGGTCAAGGCGGGGACTTGTTGGGCTATATATTTTACTGCTTCTGCAAAGGCATTCCCTACTGAGGCACTTATCTGCTCAACGGTTAATGCCTGCATATGTGAAAGCTTATTGAACTTCGGCAAAAGAAGCTTGAGAGTCTTTTGAAAATAGACTTGGGGATTTATTTCCCCCCCTTGAATTTTTAAATAATAGCTTGTACTTTCCTCCGTTATCATCAAGGTGATGGTCAACAAAGGGATAACAAAAACCAGAATAATCATCATCATGGTCAAAATCAACGGCAATATTCCCGAATTTTTAAAATATTGCTTAAATCGCTGATAAACTGGATCAAAAACTACCGCCAGAATGATGGCCCAAAAACAGGCTAATAAAAAATCTTTAATCAATAGGAAAAAAGAGACCGTTACAAACAATACAAAGGTCAGAAAAAGAATATAAGGGGTATTTTTTTGCATGGTACATAAGTCAAAGCGAATGAATCAATTCGGCATCCTATCATAGCTATGGGAAATCGAATCAGCAGCGTGGCATCGGGATCGTGATCGTCCGTTCGACACAGTGATTAAAACTTCGTGCGAATCATCCGCCCTGCGACACTTTAGCCGGTTCCTATCTCGTTTACCTCGTCGGTCCAAACCTTGAAACTCACCAGAGTATTAGGACCGAAGGTGCTGCTGATGGCGACATCGGCGGCGTCGCGGCCGCGGGCTATCAACACGCGTCCGATGCGCGGGATATTATTGCGGGCGTCGAAGGTGTACCAATAGCCATCAAGATAGGCTTCGAACCAACCGGCGAAATCCATCGCACCATAGGGCGGCGGCATGCCGATGTCGCCCAGATAACCTGTGCAATAGCGTGCAGGAATATTCATGCAGCGACAAAAAGCGATCGCAAGGTGCGCGTAATCACGGCAAACGCCGGTTTTCTCCTGGAAAGCATCCCAAGCCGTCTTGGTACTGCGTGCATGTTCATAGCCAAATGAGATATGCCGGTTGACATAATCACAGATCGCCTGGACACGCGCCCATCCGGTCGGTGACTTATCGAACAGTTGCCAGGCAATCTCGGACAGGCGATCAGTCTCGCAATATCGGCTCCCCAACAGAAACAACAGGGTCTCGTCCGGCAGAGATTCCACTGGCGTTTGTCTCGTTTGCGGAGCGACCAAATCCGGCTGACCACTATCCCTCACGATGCCATTGGCGGACAACTTGAGCAGACCTTTGGGGGCGACAATACGGCTGCACCAATTGCCATAATTATCGCGATAGGCAGTGAGTGGAACGGGCGGGTCGGTGACCAGGTGGTCTGGAATGATCATGTCGGAGATGCGCGTGTAATGCACGCTCAAGGTAAGAATCATTGGGGTTGGCTGCGGGCAGTCGTAAATCAGTTCGTAGCCTATGTGGATCTTCATGCTGTGCTCCTGTTGACTGCCAGCCTAGCCTGGGGCTGATTCTGGCGGGTTGGGTTGCTGTGGTCTGGATCGACTATTTGGAAATTCCTGCACAGTGGCCGGTAAGCGCCGTGCTCAGCGTTTCAATGATTATCTTGCGTAGTTCAGCCCAATGTCCGCCTGGTCTGATAACATGCTTCTGGTTGATCTCCAGCTCAATGCCCACATAGGCACCGGGCGACAGCCGCCGGCGAAACCAAGCGGTCAAACCATCGTCTTTACCTGCATAGGGGTAATTGCGACGGACCCTTAGACTGGGTGCGCAAACCTTGAGGGTTGCTTTCCAGCGCTCGCACAGATCCACCTCGCCCGGTCGAGACGGGTCATAGAGCAGGCCGATATCCGCGTTTCGTACCTTGCCGTCCAACTCGGGAGTAAAGCTGTGAGACGACAGGTGGATTACATGACCGTGATCTGCGACCGCTTGGCTGACCAAATGCTCTGCTTGCGTGCGATAGGGCCGGTAATAGTGCTTCAATATCCCCTGACGTAGTTCGGATGGCGCATCACGTATAGCGTCGTAATGGAGCCTTGGATGGCCAATGGATCGATTCAGGTCAACGAGCAGACGGCTTATGGTAGAGTTCACCAGCGGCGCTTCAAATGCCGTAGCCAATGCTCTTGCCATGATGAGCGCGCCGGGGTCAAAACCGCGGTGAGAGTCCAGAAGCGCCTGATGAGCATGAAACAGGTTTCGATACCGCCTGGGAATCCGGTTGCCACCGTGCTCGCAAGTAATCACGAGACCATGACAGCCAAATTCCGTTGTGCGTCCATCCATCGCCGCCGTCTCCGAGCCCATGTTCAGTGGCTTCACCAGTCTAGATTAGGCAGACGGCTGAACACCTGCCGCGTGCCTTCAGTCCATTGTTTGCCGAGCGCAGTGAAATACGCATCGCCCTCGTCGAAACGGCGGCGCATCGGCACTTCAAGACTGTCACGTTGATAGCAGATCAGATCGATCGGCATGCCGACGGACAAATTGCTGCACATCGTAGAATCGAACGAAACGAGGATGCATTTAGCGGCATCGTTCAGAGAGGTCGAGCGGGTAATGACCCTATCGATGATTGGCTTTCCGTATTTGGCCTCCCCGGTCTGGAAATAGGGCGTCTCCAGGCTAGCCTCGATAAAGTTGCCCTGCGTATAGAGCCGAAAAAGGCTTGGCGGCTCACCCGCGATCTGTCCACCCAGAATAAACGAGGCGTTGAAGCTGACAGCATTGGCTGCCAAGTGTTGGCCGTCGCGCCGATCGACCTCACGCATGGCGTCCGACACCAGCATTGCGGCATCGAACATGGACTTCGCCCCCCATAGATTAGGCACTCCGTTGTCGGTATTCCGCTGCTTAAGTAAGCTGATGACGGCCTGTGTCCCTGCCAGGTTGCCCGAACTTAATAGAACGATGACCCGGTCACCAGCGCGTTCAAACACCGTCATTTTGCAGAAACGCGCAAAATTGTCGACCCCCGCATGCGTGCGTGAGTCCGACGCAAATATCAGTCCGCTGTCAAGCATGATGCCTACACAGTAAGTCATGGTTACATCTCTCCGTTCGTCGTTTTCAAAATAATTCCTACTTCACATAAATAGAGGTCTGTGCGTGGGACTGGCGTCTCGAACAGTTCCACCTTACTTCTGATTGCTTAACAGCGCGTGATTTCGAATTCATGATTTATCCGGATTCTATTAAGGACGATTAAACCTTGGGGCGCATTGATTCAGTCACTTCCTTGCCGATCCCCCTGTAGCCGGTAAAGCGGCCTGATTCATTAAACTTCGGTTCCCCGCTTACCATAAAATATTGCTGCGAGCCGTCGGGCTTGGCACGGCTGTAGACGAAATCCAGGAATGGCCGTCTGGCAGCTATGTTTGCCTCAAGTGTTCCCCGCTCGATTTCATTCCAAAGCGCCTGATTATCATCCCTGGTTTTGTTCAGCGCGTCGTCGACCCGGATTCCCAGCATTTCCAGCACCGGGCCGTAAACCTCGGTGAAATTCCCGTTTTCGTCCTGCTCCCAATACCAATCGGAGGACAGTTCAGTCAGGCGTTTAAAACGCGCCTCGCTTTCACGCAATTCGGCGGTTCGTTCCCGCACGGTTTGTTCCAGCACCTTGTTGTAATTCTCAAGTCTTTTATATAACAACCGCACTTCCAGCATGTTATGAATTCGCGTCTTAGCTTCGACCAGATCAAACGGTTTGGCTATGAAATCTTTAGCGCCGTCGGCGAGCGCCCGTAGCTTGTGTCCCGGTTGGGCCGTAATCACCAGTACCGGAAGATAGCCCTCCGTTGCGATTTCCTTAAGTCCTTCCATGACTTCAAATCCATCCATGCCGGGCATCAGCAGGTCGAGCAGGATTAAGTCATAGCGGTTTTTGCGATGCAAGTCGCAGACTACATAGGGATCTGTCGTCGATGTTACGTGCGCATAGCCTGCGCCCCGCAGCATTTCAAAAAGCAGGAGCACATTGGCTTGCTGATCGTCAACGATCAGAATGCTGGCATTAAGTATTTCTTGTTCGCTAATCATCGTATTTGTCCGGTTTCGTTTGTTTTGACTCTTTTAGATAATTTCAATGCATCATCCAGAGTGTTTATAAATTCATTAATCTTGATGGGTTTGGTGAGATAGCGAAAGAATCCTGCTTCCAAACCCTTGTCGATATCGCGGGGCATGGCATTGGCACTGATGGCAATGACGGGGATATGCGCCGTTACCGGGTCGTCAAGCAGGATTTTCAGGGCTTGGATGCCGCTGATGCCGGGCAGATTGACGTCCATCAGAATCACATCCGGGCGATGGGCGCGCGCCAGCGCTATGCCGAGATTGCCATCGCGCGTGCTCAGCATGCGTAAATGCGGGTGGTTCCTGATGATTTGCTCGATCAAGGTCAGGCTGGCCGGATTGTCTTCAACATAGAGCAGGGTAGACACCGGTTTGTTTTCCTGAGTTTGCGGCTCAAGTTCCGTATGCATGGTATTTTCAACGGCAAGGTGCGGCGTACTATCCCGGACCAGTTCGATCCAGAATTCGCAGCCCAACCCGGCGGCGCAGTCAACGCCGATGGCGCCTCCCATCAGTTCGACCAGTTGTTTGGTAACCGCCAGGCCGATGCCGGTCCCTTCGTGGGTGCCGGTCGTCTGTTGTCCGAGACGATTGAATGGCTCAAACAGATGCGCCAGCTTTTCGGGAGGCAATCCGTAGCCGCTGTCTTTAATGCTGATGCGGATGCGTTCCGCTGTGACCGCGGTGCATTTCACCTCGACCGTTCCCTGCTCACGATTATATTTGATCGCGTTGGAAAGCAGGTTGATGAAAACCTGCTTCAAGCGTGTCCGGTCGGCTTTTACAAGGCAGGGGGAATCGAACCGGGGGAAGCTCAGGCAGATGCCGCTTTTTTGCGCTTGCGGTTCGATCATGGCATGGCAATCACTCAACACGTCATTCAGCGACGCGGGTTCCGGCGACAACGACAGCTTGCCGGATTCGATCGAAGCAAGATCGAGGATTTCGTTGATCAATGCCAGCAAATACCAGCCGGCCTGGAGAATCTGTTCGATGCCGGCCTTTTGGCCGGGCGTTGGCTGCGGCGAACCCGACTCGAGCAACTGGGCGAAACCGAGGATGGCATTGAGCGGAGAGCGCAACTCATGGCTCATGCTGGAGAGAAAATCCGATTTGGCGCGATTGGCCTGGTCTGCCAGTAACATGGCATTGAGCAACTCTGCTTCGGTGCGCTTGCGCTCGGTGATGTCCTGTATGACGCCATAAGAGCGTATGCTCTTCCCATTTTTATCGCACTCGAACCGGCCTCCCGCTTCAACCCAGAGCATCGCGTCATTCCTCCCAAGCACCCGGTAATCGGCTCTATAGTCTTTTCCCTGCGCCATACTTTCCCGGATCAGAACCTCTAGTCTCGGAAGATCTTCCGGGTACACGCGCCGGGCCCAAGCCTCATAACTTGCGCTGACGGTTCCCAAGTCGTAGCCCAATAATTCGTAGAGCCTGTCGTTCCAATCCGCAGCTCCGCTGGCGATGTTCCAATCCCAGGTTGCCATGGCTCCTGCGTCCAGGGCAAGCCGCAGCCGTTCCTCTTTTGCGTACAACGCTTCATCAGTCTGTTTGCGCTCGGTCAACAATTTGTAGCGCTCTATAGCGTTTTCTACAACGCGCGTGAGGCCCTCGGGTGTCATCCAGTTTTTGCCGATGTAGTCCTGTGCACCCGCGCGGAGCAGCTTCACGCCATCCTCCCTGACCGATCCGGTGACTAAAACCACGGGAAACGGGGGCAAATCCTCGCCATCACATAACGCCGCCAACACCTCATCTCCATTCATGTCGGGCAGATAATAGTCAAGCAAGACGCAATCGAAAGGACCATCCAGCTTCTCGCGCGCTTGACGCAAACCTTCAGCCCCGAGTTCCGTCTCGGTAAAACGGTAGCGCCGGTCCGATCCGCGCAGCAGCATCCGCCGGAGGTCCGCACGGTCATCCGGATTGTCTTCGATCAACAAAATTTGCCAGGGCTTATTGTTCATTTTTTGCCAAGTGTATTCAGGTAGGAAACACGACACTGGTCAACCAATAGTCGAAGATCTGTTCAAGAACTTGCAAGTGGAGCAAATGATTCACCGGTTTGACATGGTAAGCGTTGGCACCGCTCGCATAGCAAAAAGCCAGATCGCGCGGATTGGCCGAGGTGCTTAGCACAACCAGCGGCAGGGCTCGGAGTCGCTCGTCCTGCTTGATTTCCCGCAACGCATCGCGGCCGTCGTCCCTAGGAGTGTTCAAGTCCAATAGAATAAGCGCTGGAACTTCGTTTTGGGTCTGCGCGGGCGCCCGCAACAACCGCAAGCACTCATCGCCGGAGACCGCCCGGCGGATTTCATTAGTCACGCCGGCGCGCTTGGCGGCATCAAGTACGGTTGCAAAATCCTCGTCGGAATCCTCGACCACAAGAATAGGGCGCAAACGGTTCATGGCCGGACCTAGCCCCCGCACGGCAGGGTGAAATAAAAGGTACTGCCGGCACCCAGGGCCGAATCCAGCCAGATACAGCCGCCGTGGCGCTGAACGACTTTCTTGACGACAGTCAGGCCCGCGCCTACGCCGCCGCCAAATTCATCGCGCCCGTGCAACCGTTTGAACATGCGGAATATTTGCTCGAAGTGCCGCGGCTCAATGCCGATACCGTCATCGCGCACGTAGTAAATCACGTGCCCATCGGCTTCGGCGGGAGCGTTCGGGCGCGCGCCCGGTTCGTCAGGCGCAAGGTAGCCTACCTCGACGCGCGGGCAACCCTGGCGGTTATACTTGAGCGCGTTGCTTATAAGGTTGCTGAAAATTTCGCGCACGCGCACCGGATCACATTGGATAGTGGGAAGAGGGCGCGGGAGTTCGATAGTGCACGATATTCCCGTCCGGCGAACGCCGATCATCTCCAGCGCCTCATCAAGCACTTCGTTGAGATCGACGCTGACGAATTCCAGATTCGTCCGGCCTACGCGGGAAAAGTGCAGGAGGGAGTCCAGCAGGCTGTCCATGCGCAAAGTCAGGCGCATCAGGCTTTCGACGCGCTGGCGGTTATCTGCATCAAGCGCCTGGGCACCCTCCAGCAGTTGATGCGCATAGCGGTGAATGCCTCGTAGCGGCTCCTTGAGGTCATGAGAGGCGACGTAGGCGAAAGCGTCGAGCTCCTCGTTGCTGCTGGTGAGGTCTTCGTTCAACTCCGCCAGCCGCTCTGCACGGGAGACGACCAGTTCCATCACGAGCAGCCGCAGGCGCAGGGCCGAATCGATTTCCATCGAGGACCACGGAAGCGAGCGTTCACGTACCGATTCTACGTATAATTCAAACGAGGCGCGCGGGGTCAGGCGCGACCCTTGGGGGCCGGGCACGAGCGGCTTGTCATTCGGGTTGCCGGCCCAGTTCACGGTTTGAATCGTCTCCGGCCGGAACCAGATGATAAGGTTCCGCCGCAGGCGCGAGATCCTGACCGCCAGCACCCCGCTGGCGACCCCGGCGAACTCCGCGCCGGCAGGATATTCGCGCGAGAGCGTATCGGTGACGAATACCGGCCGTGAGTCCGAATCGAATTCAGGTCGCTGCTGTAGCCACTCGGCCAACGCATCGAGCTGCGCTACGTTCGGCGTCCTCCCCGCGCACCACCAGCGGTCCAGGTGATATAACGCGGCACCATCGGCATCCATGGCATCGAGCAACGACGGCTCGCGGTCGGACAAAGCCATCAGATCGCCTTCCTGCGCGGCCTTGGCGACGAGTTGCTGATGGATGCTTTCGAGCTTGAGCCGATAGGCCAGTTGCTCGTTTTGCTCCGCGGACTTGAGTTGGAGTGAGGCGACTTGTGCCAGGAGTTCGCAGGCCGAACGCACCTGATGCGGGAACTGTGTTGGTTCAAGGTGGTGGCACGCGATCAGGCCCCACAGCTCGCCATCAATCAGAATGCCCATGGTAAGCGACGCGGCCACGCCCATGTTGGCCAGGTATTCCGTGTACATCACCGATGCGCCACGCAACGCGCAATACGTCATATTCAGCGGGCGGCCAGTATCGGGATTGGCAAGCGGCACCATCTCCGCCAGCGAACCGGCAGCATCAGGCACCGGCCGGATCCAGATACGTTTGTAAATTTCCCGCGCCGGTTTCGGGATGTCGGCCTCCGGGTAGTGCAAGCCCAGCAACGGAGACAGATCGTTGCGTTTGCTTTCGGCAAACACCTCGCCGTGGTTGTCGGCGTGGAAGCGGTAGACCATCACCCGGTCCAGTCCGGTAATGCTGCGCACTTCGTCCGTAACGCGCCGGCAAAACTCGCGCAGGGTGCCGGCAGCTTGCAAGCGGCGCACCGCGGCTTTTACCAGCAAAAAATAATCGCCGCCGGCATGGCTTCCGGCCCTGCCGGTGGCTTCGAACTCCAGCACCGCCGCGCCTTCAATCGTATGGACGCACACATCTAGCGCGGCCATGCCTTCGCGTGCCGGCAGTGTGAAAACATAAAGCGCGTTGCCCTCGACCGGTTCGCGCTCCAGCACGTCCTGCAAAAGCGCTGCGTTCGCCTCGTCCACCACAAGGGTTACGGGCTGACCAAGCAAACGCTCCGGCGGCTCGCCGAGATGTTGGGCGGTGTTTTCGCTGGCCTGGAGAATCGTCAAGTCACCCAGGCGCACAACCAGCATCGCGCCGTGCGCCTGAATGCAGCCGGGCGTCTGCACCGGTTCGCTGTCGCAGGTTGTGAGGGTGGTGCCGTAGCGTTTGATGCTATAGGGGCCGCCGGCCCAGGGCAGCGGCGTGTTTTCGGTCGGGGTGTTGGTCATAAGTCGTTGTTTAAAAGGTTTTTAACATTTGCATTTAATAAGTAACTATAGCGTGTGTGGGAGCGGCTTTAGCCGCGATTGTCGTCGCGGCTAAAGCCGCTCCCACGGTGTTTTATGGAATTCCCTGAAAAAGCCATTGCCCGAGTGTTTCGAAAGTCCGGTTGGCCGTGGCGATAATTTCCTCGTCGCCGCCCGTTCGCTCCGCGAGATCAGTTAACATTGTACAGAATGTTTGCCATTGTGCACCCGTTTGCGCACCATAGCCATTGAAAAATGCGGCGCCCGTTTCCGGCGTGAGCCCGAGAGTTGCCTGTAAGTGCCGGGTGATAATCTGTCCGCCGAGCGTCGCGCCCTCGATGACGTAAAGGCAACCCAGCTGGTTTGAAAGCGTAACCACTTCGGGTAAATCCTGGCAGCGTGGAAGCTGAGCCAGTGTTTCGGGCGTTTCGCCGAGCGCAATCAGGTCTTGCGCCAGACGCGGTGTCTTGTGCCGGCCGGAGTAGTCGAAACCGATTTCATCCGGCCACGGCAACGCGAGCAGTCGTGTCTCCAAAGGCGCGTAATAGCCGAAGAACCTGCCCAGTAACTGGCGATAATTCTCGTGTGAGAGCAAGGGATCCAGCAAAGGCAATTGGCCTTCCAGCGCTGCATGACGCTCTCTTGTTGCCATCTTCAGATGTTTTAAGATCATGGCTTTCATGTCTGCTCTTCCAAATTTGCGCGGGCCGATCTTGTTTTCGAAAGTTTCAGTGCCAAGTCCAGCGCCTCCAGGAATTCGTTGACCTTGATGGGTTTGGTCAGGTACCGGAAGAATCCTGCTTCCAGTCCTTTCTCAATATCGCGAGGCATCGCATTGGCACTGATGGCCAGCACAGGGATATGCGCAGTTAACGGATCTTCATGCAGTATTTTCAGCGCCTGGAAGCCGCTTATGCCAGGCAGGTTGATGTCCATCAGGATCACATCCGGAATGTGGGCGCGCGCAAGCGCTATGCCGAGATTGCCATTATGCGCGCTCAGCATGCGTATCTGTGGGTTCCCCTCAATTATTTGCTCGACCAGCATCAGGTTGGACATCAACCTGCCTGGCATAAGCAGGGTGTGCAGCGCAGCGATGTCCTGAGTTTGCCTCACGAGTTTCGCGGACATGGTATGTCCGGCGGCAAGTTGCGGTGTAACGTCCCGGATCAGCTCGATCCAGAATTCACTGCCTGTTCCGACGGTGCTTTCCACGCCGATAGTGCCGCCCATCAATTCAACCAGTTGCCTAGTTACCACCAGGCCGATGCCCGTCCCTTCCTCGGTGCCGTCCTCTTGCCCGAGACGATTGAACGGTTGAAACAGCTGCGCCAGCTTTTCCGGAGGCAATCCCGCACCGCTGTCCTTGATGCTGATGCGGATGCGTTCCGGGGTGCTTAGCGTACAGTTCACCTCGACCATTCCATGTTTGTTGTTATATTTGATTGCATTGGAAAGCAGGTTGATCAGAACCTGCTTAACCCGGGTTCTATCGGCATTGGCAAACCAAGTATTATCGAATGGAAGAAAGTTGATTTGGATATTGCGTTGTGCTGCCTGCGCTTCGGTCATGGCCCGGCATTCGGTCATAACATCGATCAGGGACACCGGTTCTCGCGACAGGGATAGCCTGCCGGACTCGATCACCGCGAGATCGAGGATTTCGTTAATCAGTTCCAGTAAATACCAGCCTGCTTTTAAAATTTGGTGTAGCCTTACAGATTGTGCAGGCGTAGGCGTTGGTGAACCGGCCTCCAGTAATTGGGTGAAGCCGAGAATAGCATTGAGCGGAGTGCGCAACTCATGGCTCATGCTGGAAAGGAAATCCGATTTTGCGAGATTAGCTTTTTCCGCTACAGATTTGGCGCTTTCCAGTTCGGCGTTTTTATCCTGCAATGCTTCATAAAGGAGCGTACGTTCAGCTTCTATTTGTTTGCGCGCAGTATTATCAGAGCCTATTAACAAATAGCCAATGATCCTGTCTTGAGCGTCGCGCAGGGCGGTGACCGAAACGACCGCCGGCAAACGGCTGCCATCCTTTTGTATATAAGTCAGTTCGTAAATATCCTCGATGCCGCGAGTAGCCTTGAAGACCAATGCCTCGAAGCCTGGCGTAATCGGAGTGGACAACTCCTCGCTCAAGGCTTTGGCACGCGTGATCACTTCCTGCGGATCGGAAATATCGGCCGGGGTGATTTTGTTCACCACATCGGCAGCCGCATAGCCCAGCATGCGTTCGGCACCGACATTGAATATTTGGATGACGCCCATTGCGTCGGTGGCAATGCTTGAAAAGTTGGCGCTATTGAAAATCGCGTTCTGCAAGGCACCCGCCTTGAGGAGCGCCTCTTCGGCCTGTTTGCGCGCGCTAATATCACGCAAAATACCGGTGAAGTAGCGCTGACCGCCCAACCACATCTCGCTGACTGCTATCTCCAGGGGAAAAATGTTGCCATCCTTGCGCCTGCCGACAACTTCGCGCCCTAGGCCGATTGCGCGCGCTTCAACGCTTGCACTGTAATACTCGAGGGAACCATTGCGTTGGTCCCGGTCAAGCTCGGGTATCAGCAGACTGAAGTTTTGACCGATGAGTTCCGCGGCGGTATAGCCAAACATTTGCTCAGCGGCCGGGTTAACGGTTTCAACGATGCCGCCGCGGGCATGCAGGGTGACGATGCCGTCCACGACGGTATTGAGAATCGTCTGAACCAGCGCAGCGCTGTCGCGCAAGGTCTGTTGAACGGCATATTCTTCGCTGACATTGCGAAACACCAGCACAGCTCCGATCACCTGATTGTCGCGGTCGCGAATCGGTGCGCAACTGTCAGCAATAGCGCATTCGCTGCCATCGCGTGCAATCAGAACGGTATGGTTGGCCAGGCCCTGTATTGTGCCATGCGCCAGAGTCTCCATGACCGGGATCGTGGAGGGTTGACGGGTTTCCTGGTTGATGATGTGAAAAATCTCGTCCACCGCGCGGCCAATGGCTTCCGCCTCTGTCCAGCCGGTGAGCTGTTCGGCAACCGGATTCAGGCGCGTCACCCGCGCTTTGGCATCGGTGGCGATGACGGCATCGCCGATGGAGTTGAGGGTAACGGCCAGTTTTTCTTCACTGTCCCTCAAGATAAGGTTCGCCTCTTGCAGTTGTTTATTCGTTGCCTCCTGAATCTCAAGCAAATGCCGGGTTTCAAGATGAACCAAATTCTTGAGCCGCTGCTGGGTTTCCCGGTAAATCAACAAGGCAAACCAAAGTGCAAACAACAGCGTAAACAGGCTGGCGGTAACGATGATGACAAACAGACGGCGCATCGCCGACTGGAACTTTGCCTCGTTCTGTGCCAGCGCGCCTTCTTCTATCCGGGTGAAGTTGCGCATCTCGCCACGAATTGAATCCAACAGCCGCTTGCCCCGGCCACTGCTGACAGTCGCTATGACGGCGGTCATGTCATGGTTCCGGCGCAACGCAATGACCTGCGCCAATTCCGAGAGTTTTTCCTCAATCAGTGGCGCCAGCGCGTCCAGGTGTTTTCTGGCAGCGCTGAGCAGGGTTAGTTGACGCAGTGCCCCCAGATGGTCACTGATACTATCGCGCACCGTCAAATAGGGTTCCAGAAAGGCTTCGTCACCGGTCAACAAATAGCCGCGCTGACCGGTCTCGGCATCTCTCAATTCAGACAGTAAATCACCTGCACGGATTATTAAGGCGTAGCTCTGCTTTCGCTTCCCCGTGGCTTCCTCAACTTGTCTAAAGGCCGAGACCATTACTGCCACCCCAAGCGCAACCAGGAAGGTTGCTGCAGTCAGCGAAACAATAATCTTATGTGTGGCTTTCAAGGACAATTTACCCTAAGCCGTGCCGGCGTCGGAGTTGACAAGGGGGGAATCGAGATTTTTTTTGAACATAGTTTACCTTTATGTAATTCGTTAGTGGTTTGGAGACGGGGCACGCTGATCTTGTACGCTCATAATGTATAAGAAAAAACATGCTTCTCCTTTGCAGGTGCCGGACAGGTAAATTGATTCCATGTATAAATTTTTAACCGCTTTCATTTATAGCCTTTAAAGCTGCCGTTGTCGGTGCGTTATCGTACATAAGGCGGAATCTTTATCCTAAAAAGAGCATTTCACCAAGAAGAACACCTACAAAGCTCTTGCATCGTCGAGTAAGCGATGGAATTCCTTCCTGACTACTTGATAGCATTCACAAGCGTGAGACTCCAATCCCGAACGGTCAAGGACCGTGATGTGACCACGGCGGTAACTGATCAAACCGGCGCGCTGAAAATTTCCGGCGGCTTCGGTGATGCCCTCGCGGCGAACGCCAAGCATGCCGGCAATCAATTCCTGGGTAATGGTCAATTCTTGCGAGGGCAATCGATCAAGGTTTAACAACAACCAGCGACACAGTTGCTGCTCTATCGAATGATGCCGATTACAAACCGCCGTCTGGGATATCTGTGTCATCAAGGCCTGGGTGTAACGCAACATCAAACGCATCATTGGCCCTGCGCGATTGAACTCCTCCATCATCAACCGCTCTTTCAGCCGGTAACCGCAACCCGCAGTCTGCACGGTGGCCAGGTTGGGCGTGGTATTGCCGCCCATAAAAATTGAAATCCCGATTACGCCCTCGTTGCCCACTCCAGCAATTTCGGCCGTAGCGCCACTCTCCAAAAGGTAGTGTAGGGACACGATGGCGGTAGTCGGGAAATAAACGTGATGCAATGGGCCGCCGGATTCGTAGAGAACCTCACCGAGCGGCATCGAGATGAGTTCCAAATGGGGGGCGATACGCTCGAATATTTCCGCAGGCAGGACGGCGAGAAGATGGTTTTGTTTGGGGGTCATAATTGCGACCATTATCTTGTCTCTGGAGCGTGCAACCGATTAAGTGAAAAACAAAAAAGTAACGGAACAATGAAGGTTGAGTCTTAAAGGCTACATTTGTGCATTGCTTTATAACACAATAAGACAAGCGAGTATGTAATGTCGTTGATTCCGGGGAAAAATTAGCCCAACATTATAGGGTAGGGGTTTCTTAGAAAATAAGACGCTGGATTACATATTCAACTTTAAGAAGAAGAGGTACCGCCATGAATTCTGATAACATCAAAGAGCTTTTGCTTTACAGTCTCGCCTTTAACTATGCGATCCTCATGCTTTGGTTTGGCGTTTTCAGCCTTGCTCACGACTGGATTTACCGCCTCCATAGCCGATGGTTCAGCCTTTCAGCTGAAACCTTTGACGCGCTCCACTATGCTGGCATGGCCGTCTATAAAATCGGGATCATCATGCTGAATATCGCGCCTCTTATCGCACTCTGGCTTGTTTTTTAAAACAGGCTTTCAGAAGATGCGTTATCACGGTAACGTAACGCTTGAATACTCGTTGTCAAGGAGCCGAGGCATGGTGAAGAGAGGGGAGCAGGCGATCGAATTCCGTTTTGACCACTTGGTAGCACTCGCAAACCCGCGTTTCCAATCCCGGACGATCCAGCACAGTGATGTGGCCACGTCTATAATCAATCAATCCCGCTTTTTGCAATTTTTTTGCGGCCTCTGTAACGCCTTCGCGGCGCACGCCCAAATTGTGGGCGATCAATTCCTGGGTCATGGTCAACTCGTTCGAAGGAAGCCGGTCGAGGCTTAACAGCAGCCATCGACAGAGTTGCTGGTCCACCGAATGATGCCGGTTGCAGACTGCCGTCTGTGCCATCTGGGTAATCAGCGCCTGGGTATAGCGCAGTAGCAAGCGGAGCAGGGGCGCGTTTCGGCTAATCTCCTGTTTTAGCATGGTCGCGCGCAGCCGATAGGCGTAACCCGCGCTTTGCACAACCGCCCGATTCGGCATGGTGCCGCCACCCATGAATAGGGCGACACCGATAATGCCCTCATTGCCGACCATGGCTATTTCAGCCGACGCGCCATTCTCCATGACGTAAAGCAGGGATACGATGCAATCAATGGGGAAATAGGCGTAATGCAACTCGCCTCCTGATTCATAAAGGACTTCGCCGAGCGGCATCGGAACCCGTTCCAGAAGAGGGAAAAGGCGCTCGTATTCATCCGCGGACAGGGCGTCGAGAAGATGGTTCACCGCGGGGGGAGCGAGTTAGTCATAAATAATATTTGTGACGCAAAGGCAGTAACGGGGATAAGCTATTCCTTCAAGGCCATCTTGAGCTTGCTTATATCGGTCAGAGCGACCCGCAACATCGGTGGCGTATCCAATGTTTCCCGGCGCAGGCAGTCGAAATGGGCGTAAAACAGTGACCCGTCGGCACGTGCTATCTCCAGACTGAATTCTTGCTTCTCGCCTTTGGCATGCTTCATCATGTTCATGAACAGGCGATGCCAGATATCTCTGTCCTGGGGGGCGACAAACCTGGAGAAACGACAATTGATCAGCTTGGTCCGATCAACACCGAGCAATGCAGAACCGGTCAGGTTGATTTCTCTAATCAGGCCTTCCCGGTTGATTGTGATGTAACCGACCGGGGCAAACTCATAGAGATCAATATAGCGATCTCGCGCTTCCTCCAATGCGGTGTAAGCCCTGCGCAGTTCTTCATTCTGCATCTCCAGTTCGACCTTGTGTACGAGGAGTTCATGCAGCAGTATTTCGGTCGGCTGAGCCGCCTCTGCTGGAGATAAACTACCCACCATGGCCTCGGCCTCAGCTCTTAGCGACATGCGCCGTTCAATCCCATCCCATTTTTGGTTCATGCTTTATTCTCCTTAATCGACTCGTTGCCGATATCCTCAGTCGTCAGTAGAATCAACGACGGTTCATTTGACTTGCCAACAATGCGGCGAGCATTCAAACTAATCTTGTGGTGCCCGATGGCTGGAAAATCATGCTCTACCACATAGCCTTCTACGGTCTGATCGCGGGGCAATATGATTTCTAGCAATTCGCGCAAGGCGGGGATATTCCACTGGCTGTTACCCAGGTCGTAAATCTTGCGTCCAACCGTATCCGCAACCATGACTTGAAAATACTGGTAGAACGCACGATTGGCAAAAACCACCTGCAAGTCACTATCCAGCACCAGCAGCGGTGCGCGGATGGTATCGACAATGCTTTCGGCCAGCTCACGCGCCAGTTGCACAGCTGTCTCTGCCTCTATGCGCTTGCTGATGTCGGTGAAGGTCAGCACGACGCCTTCAATGATGTTATCCAGGGTGCGGTAGGGTTGAATACGGACCAGATACCAGGCGCCGTTATCGGTGCGCACTTCCTGCTCAATCGGTACCAGCGATTCAAGCACAGCCTGTGCCTTGGTCAGCAGCTCTTCGCCTTCGAGATTGGACTTGATGTCACTCAAAGGACGGCCCACGTCCGACGGCACCAGCCGGTAGATATTGGTTGCCTCGCGCGTGAAGCGCCGAATAACCAACTGTTCGTCGAGGAATACGGTGCCGATATTGGTATTATCGAGCAGGTTTTTCATGTCATTCTGCATGCTGGCCAGTTGCTCAATTTTGGCCTGCAGTTCTGTATTGACGGTGATGAGTTCTTCATTGAGCGATTGCAGCTCCTCTTTGGAGGTTTTCAATTCTTCATTGGTTGATTGCAGTTCCTCGTTGGTGGATTGCATTTCTTCGTTGGTAGACTTGAGCTCCTCGTTGGAGGACTGTTGCTCTTCAATTGCGGCCTGATGACTTTCTTTCAGATACGCTAGATCACGCTCCAGTTCTTCAATCCGCCCCAGTTCGGCAGGTTTTGCCACGCGTTTCCGACCCGGTTTGTCCGCTGGGCTGGCAACGTCCTGAAAACTCACTAGCAGCAGGTTTTGACCGCCATCGTGGTCAGGCAGTGGCCGAACGCTGAGACTGACTGTCGTGAAACCACCGTTGGTCTTGACCTGTATTTCCCGGTTCAGCGTAGGCATTCCCTCACTGGCCACTGCGCGAATGGCGGCACGCAGTTCCAATTCCAGACCTTCACGTGCCATTTCAACGATATTGAGGCTGGCCTGTCCGGGCGCTGGGCGCAAATATTTGCCGGTTTCGCCATGCACGTAAAGACTATCGCCCTTGAGATCGGTGACCACCGAAGCTGGCGCAAAGTATTGCACCAGCACCCGGCGGGTGAGGTCGGCAAAGTTGGGTTCCTTTGTTTTTTTCATAGTTTCCTCGGGTGCTTTGTCGCCAGGTTCTGCGGACCAGGACAAAACGTTAGTCATCGCTGCGCGAGAAGTAGTGATGGAATGAGTAGAACGATAGAATTTCCATTTGCGATTAAGCGATGAGAACAGTTCGGTATGGTTGCCTATAGTCTCCGAGGGCGACATAAACAGCACTCCGCCCGGCTTGAGTGCAAAGTGAAACGCCGGAATCAGCCGTTTCTGGAGTTCCGCTTCCAGATAAATCATCAGGTTGCGGCAACTGAGCAGATCGAGCTTGGTGAAGGGTGGGTCTTTAATCACGTTCTGGATGGCGAACACCACCATTTCGCGGATTTCCTTCTTGACCCGGTACCCGGCATCTTCCTTAATAAAGAATCGGCGCAGACGTTCCGGAGTGACATCCTGGGCGATATTGGGTGGATAAAACCCTGCGCGGGCTATGGCGATGGCGTCATCAGACAGATCGGTGCTGTAGATTTGCACTTTGAATTCTTGATGCGTCTCATCCAACCGTTCGCGCAGCAGTATAGCGATGGAATAAGCCTCCTCACCGGTCGCACAGCCCGCTACCCAGACGCGGAACAGGTAGTTATCCGGCTTGTCTGTGCATAGTTGCGGCAGGATTTCATTTTCCAGCACGGCAAACGCCTCTGCATCCCGGAAAAAACTGGTGACGTTAATCAGCAGCTCCTTGAAGAGGGCCTGCACTTCGGACGGATTTTCTTTGAGATAACGGGCATAAACCTCGATGTCTTCGATATTGTGTTGTGACATGCGGCGTTCAATGCGGCGGCCGATGGTGCTTTTCTTGTATTGCGAGAAGTCGTGGCCGGTGCTGGTGCGCAATTGCATCAGGATGCGACTCATCCCGCTTATGGCTTTGGGCTCATTGGGTATTTCAGTGCGGACAGCAAAAGTGCGGGCGCCGGCCAACAGCGCCTCCGGCATTTTTTCGACAGCTAACACGTGGGTCGCGTAACCCGCCTGAATGGCGCTGGACGGCATGCCGTCATATTTGGCCGTGGCCGGGTCCTGTACCAGCGTGACTCCGCCGGCGCCGAGGATGGCGCGTAAGCCCAGCGTGCCATCGGTGCCGGTGCCGGAAAGGATGATGCCGATGGCGTTTTCTTGCTGGTCTTCAGCCAGTGACCGCAGGAAGGCATCAATCGGCATACGCTGCCCGCGTGGCTCATTCGGCACGCTCAGTTGCAGTTTTCCGTGGAAGATAGCCATATCACGGTTGGGCGGGATGACATACACACAGTTGGGCTCAACCGGGATTTGATCCAGCGCCTCGACCACCGGCATGGAGGTGGTGCGTTGCAATATTTCAGTGAGCAGGCTGGCGTGGTTGGGATCAAGATGTTGCACCAGCACGAAGGCCATGCCGCTATTAGCGGGGGCGTGGCGGAAGAATTGTTCCAAAGCTTCCAAACCTCCGGCGGAAGCCCCAATGCCGACGATGGGGATAGCAGCAGCTGTTTTTTCAGATACCATGGGGGAGGGCTGTGTTAACAGAGGGCCGGGAGGGATTGGTTTATTTGCTTTCAGAAGGGCCTCTTCAAAGAATTAACTGAATTAAATAATCATTCTACACCTTACCTTTTCGGATGTTAATGATTGGTTTGCAAGTCTACATTTTACCGAATGAACTCCGGGTTTTGGCTTGAACTGTCCGGGTCCGGTGTTTGTAACTCAGGACTTAACATTTCGACGATGAGACAGGATTTAACCACGTAGAACATTTCGGACGGGTAAATACCCCGTCCGGCCGCGCTTTTGGTTTAGTACTTATCCAATTCTCGCTTATGTACGCTAACGCACTGTGAGCGTCTGCAGATAAGCGTCTAATTGTCGCTGATAGTAATTTGAAATCGTAAACCAACATCAAGGATAAACCAATGAAAATCGATGGCAATTGCATAAAATGTCTGGCCTCAGTGCTGAAACAGAGACACTTTCATACTAACCTCCATCTGACTAACTCAGCAACCAATGAGAATTTTATTTATGCCCTGGAACTCGATGCGTTACCTGCTAAACAGCAGACAGTCTTGGAAAAGATGAAAAAATTGGAAGTAGCTGGCGGCGATTCGAGGAGGATGGTCAAAGAGCCTGCGGATGAGGTCTGGAAAGGCTGGGGGATGCTAATTTTATGAAAATCTATTCTTACGCAGTAAAAAACGCCACGACGCCGTTCGTGCCCTTCAACATTCATATCGCTTTGTTATTGATATGGCTTCGTTGAAAGAGGGCTTGTGAACGATGGTGAGGAGTATTCGACAATGCGGCCGGGTAGGGCGAGCCCTACGCTAAATAACATGTCCGAAACAGTTAAACAACGTTGTTTTATGTCAAAGTAAATTGCAATATTTGATAAACTCCCAGCACATTTAATCACACCCACTTTTAACAACTGGCTATATCCCTGTTTCTACGAGCGGTTAAGTTCCACTCTTTAGGAGAGAAAAATGCAATGGCGCAATAGCATTGAACGTTACGGATCGCTATCAATTGGGCTTCACTGGTTAATGTTGCTTTTGCTCGTAGCAGTTTATGCGTGCATTGAACTGCGCGGGTTTTTCCCCAAGGGCAGCGATACCCGTGAGGCGTTGAAGATCTGGCACTATATGTTAGGTCTGTCTGTTTTTGTTTTGGTCTGGCTGCGTTTGTTGTCAAACATGACGGGCCATTTCCCTCGCATTGAACCTGAACTGCCCAAGTGGCAGAAGCTGTCAGCCAGGCTGATACATGTTGCTCTCTATGCACTGATGATTTTTATGCCGCTGGCCGGATGGCTGATGCTGAGCGCGGAAGGAAAGCCGATTCCGTTCTTTGGCCTGCAACTGCCGGCGCTTATCAGCGAGAGTAAAAGCGCGGCGGAATTAATCAAGGAAATTCATGTGACTGTCGGCACTGTGGGTTATTTCCTGATCGGTTTACATGCGCTTGCTGCGTTGTTTCACCACTATGTGATGCGGGATAACACGCTTCGCCTGATGCTGCCAACCTGGCCGGGATCGAAACCGGCCCCTGCAAACGCACAACCCACTGTAGCTCAAAATAAACCTGGCACTGACGGCAGCGCTAGTGAAATTAGCAACAAGGAACCGCCGGTAGATGTACACGAAGCCATTCCCGGCCTAAGTACGGCCATGGCGGCAGAACGTCTGAAGTCGGACGGGTACAACGAGCTGCCAAGGCCCGACCAGCGTGGATTTCTGCACATCCTTATTGAAGTGTTGCGCCAGCCTATGTTCGCGCTGCTCATTGGTGGCGGCATCGTTTATATGCTGTTGGGCGACCGCATAGAAGCATTGCTGCTGCTTATGTTTGCGGGACTTTCGGTTACGATCACCCTGATTCAGGAGACCCGTAGCGAAAAAGTACTGGAGGCGCTGCGAAATCTGGCAAGTCCACGAGCACTGGTGATCCGTGACGGCAAGAGAATCCTGATAGCCGGCCGGGAAGTGGTGCGCGACGACCTGATGGTTGTTTCAGAAGGGGATCGGGTAGCCGCGGATGCAACGCTGCTGTG
>Ga0209391_10000280_pt1 | contig 22827 bp, 19 predicted proteins | sample PPLLak3March2015_FD_187246 | JGI IMG/M metagenome (GOLD analysis project Ga0209391, IMG submission 187246) | Freshwater sediment microbial communities from Prairie Pothole Lake near Jamestown, North Dakota, USA - PPLs Lake P7 Core (1) Depth... | ecosystem: Environmental > Aquatic > Freshwater >...
ATGGCCAAGGCCAGCCATTTCGTGCCGTGGCGCCCGAAGTTGATCTGCGCCCTCGCATCGGCGCCGCGGCCCTCCAGCGTGAGCACGACGCCTTCGCCGAACTTGGTGTGAAACACCGCCTGTCCGGTGCGCAGGCCGGCGCCGCTGCCCATGGCGGCCGCACCCTGCGCAGGCCGGCTGTCGATGCGCCCGACGCCGACGATCGAACCGAGCCCGCTGCCGCGCGCCCAGGCGTCCTGATATTCCCGCACGTCGCCCGAAGCGAAGCCCGCGTGCCGTGACGACAGCCACTTCAATCCGGCCTCGGGCAGTTCGTCGAAGAAGCGGCTCTTGACGTTGTAGCGCGTCTGGCCGTGCAGCAGCCGCGTCTGGCTGAAGCTCAGGTACAGCCTGCGGCGCGCGCGCGTGATGGCCACGTACATCAGCCGCCGCTCCTCCTCCACGCCGTCGGCATCGGACAGGGCGTTCTCGTGCGGGAACAGGCCCTCCTCGATGCCCGTGATGAACACCGCGTCGAACTCCAGCCCCTTGGCCGAATGCACGGTCATCAGCTGGATCGCGTCCTGGCCGCTCTGCGCCTGGTTGTCGCCGGCTTCCAGCGCGGCGTGGGTCAGGAAGGCCGCCAGCGGCGACATGATCTCGCCCGTCTCGGCATCGGGCGTCAACTCTGCCGCCGCGGCGGCAGCCTGCTCGTCCACCGGCAGCGCCACCGCGTCCTTGCCGAACCCCTCCTGCGTGACGAAGGCCTCGGCGGCGTTGACCAGCTCCTCCAGGTTCTCGACGCGGTCCTGCCCTTCCTTGTCGCTGCGGTAGAAATCCATCAGCCCCGTCACGTGCAGCATGTGCTCGATGATCTCGCGCAGCGTCTTGCCGGCGGTGGCCTCGCGCATCGCCTGCACCAGCGAATTGAAGGCAGCGAGGTTGGCGCCGCCCTTGCCGGCCACCGCGGCCACGCTCTGCGCCAGGCTGCGGCCGCTCGAACGGGCCGCGTCCTGCAGCTGCTCCAGCGTGCGCGCGCCGATGCCGCGCACCGGGAAGTTGACCACGCGCAGGAAGCTGGTGTCGTCGTTCGGATTCTCGATGAGCCGCAGGTAGGCCAGCGCATGCTTGACCTCGGCGCGCTCGAAGAAGCGCAGGCCGCCGTAGACGCGGTACGGGATGCCGGCGTTGAACAGCGCGCTTTCCAGCACCCGGCTCTGGGCATTGCTGCGATAGAGCAGCGCGATCTCGCTGCGCGCCAGCCCGTCGCGGTGCAATGCCTGGATCTCCTCCAGCAGCCACTGCGCCTCGGCGTAGTCGCTGGTGGCCTCGAACACGCGCACCGGCTCGCCGGGGCCGGCCTCGGTGCGCAGGTTCTTGCCCAGGCGCTGCGCGTTGTGCGCGATCAGCGCATTGGCGGCGTCGAGGATGTTGCCGAAGCTGCGGTAGTTCTGTTCCAGCTTGATGAGGCGCGACACGCGGTACTCGCGCTCGAAGTCGGCCATGTTGCCCACGCGCGCGCCGCGGAAGGCGTAGATGCTCTGGTCGTCGTCGCCCACGGCGAACACGCCCTGTCCGGTGCGTCCCGGCGGCGCGAACATCTTCAGCCAGGCGTACTGCAGCCGGTTGGTGTCCTGGAATTCGTCGACCAGCACGTGCCCGAAGCGGCGCTGGTAGTGCTCGCGCAGCGGGTCGTTGTCGCGCATCAGCTCGTAGGAGCGCAGCATCAGCTCGGCGAAGTCGACCACGCCTTCGCGCTGGCACTGCGCCTCGTAGGCCTGGTAGATCTCCACCAGGCGGCGCGTGTGCTCGTCGCGGATGTCCACGTCGCGCGCTCGCCGGCCTTCCTCCTTGGCCGCGGCGATGAACCAGGCCACCTGCTTGGGGACATAACGCTCCTCGTCCAGGTTCATCGCCTTGATCACGCGCTTGACGGCGCTCTGCGCGTCCTGGGCGTCCAGGATCTGGAAGCCCTGCGGAAGCCCGGCCAGCTTCCAGTGGGCGCGCAGGAAGCGGTTGCACAGGCCGTGGAAGGTGCCGATCCACATGCCGCGCACGTTCACCGGCAGCATCGCCGACAGCCGTGCCAGCATCTCCTTGGCGGCCTTGTTGGTGAAGGTGACGGCCAGCACGCCGGCCGGCGAGGCCTGGCCGGTCTGCAGCAGCCAGGCGATGCGCGTGGTCAGAACCCGGGTCTTGCCCGAGCCGGCACCGGCCAGAATCAGCGCGGGCTCGGGCGGCAGCGTCACCGCCGCCAGCTGCTCGGGGTTCAGGTTCTGCAACAGCCTGCCCGCGGGGGCGGCCGGTGCGTCGCGCGGCGGGGCGTTCATCGTCGGATTCTAGAAGCCGCACTCGCGCGGCGCGGCCCGCGTAGAATTGGCCACCGGGCCCAAATTCAGGTGCCCGGTTTTGCTTTGCGGCGCGAGGTGGCCGCAGGTGGGCCGGCTCCCGGTCAAGCGCTCGCAAAGTTCATTGCTGGAGCTGCTTTCCATGGAAATCTTCGACTACGACAACATCCTGCTGCTGCCGCGCAAGTGCCGCGTGCAGAGCCGCAGCGAGTGCGACACGTCGGTGCAGTTCGGGCCGCGCCGCTTCAAGCTGCCGGTGGTGCCGGCGAACATGAAGACCGTGGTCGACGAGCCGATCACCGAGTTCCTGGCGGCGAACGACTACTTCTACGTCATGCACCGCTTCGACATCGACAACGTGGCCTATGCGCGTCGCATGCGCGACAAGGGGCTGTACGTGTCGATCAGCGCCGGCGTGAAGGACGCCGACCGCGTGACCATCGACCGCCTGGCGGCCGAAGGCCTGGGCGCCGACTACATCACCATCGACATCGCCCACGGGCACGCCGACAACGTGCACCGCATGATCGACTACATCAAGGCCAGGCTGCCGCAGGCCTTCGTCATCGCCGGCAACGTGGCCACGCCCGAGGCGGTGATCGACCTGGAGAACTGGGGTGCCGACGCGACCAAGGTGGGCGTCGGGCCGGGCAAGGTGTGCATCACCAAGCTGAAGACCGGCTTCGGCACCGGCGGCTGGCAGTTGAGCGCGCTGAAGTGGTGCGCGCGCGTGGCCACCAAGCCGATCATCGCCGACGGCGGCATCCGCGACCACGGCGACATCGCCAAGAGCGTGCGCTTCGGCGCATCGATGGTGATGATCGGCTCGCTGTTCGCCGGCCACGAGGAATCGCCCGGCCGCACGGTCGAGGTCGACGGCAAGCTGTTCAAGGAGTACTACGGCTCGGCCAGCGACTTCAACAAGGGCGAGTACAAGCACGTCGAGGGCAAGCGCATCCTCGAGCCGATCAAGGGCCGCCTGCCCGACACGCTGCGCGAGATGCGCGAGGACGTGCAGAGCTCCGTCTCCTATGCCGGCGGCACGCAGCTGTTCGACATCCGCAAGGTCAACTACGTGATCCTGGGCGGGGACAACGCCGGCGAACACCTGCTGATGTAAGCGCATCCATGAGCGAACTCGCCAAGTCCTTCGAACCCGCCGCGATCGAGGCGCGCTGGGCGCCGCGCTGGGAAGCCAGCGGCGCCTATGCGCCCACGCTGGACGCTGCGAAGCCGTCGTTCAGCATCCAGCTGCCGCCGCCCAACGTGACCGGCACGCTGCACATGGGCCACGCGTTCAACCAGACGATCATGGACGCGCTGACGCGCTACCACCGCATGCGCGGCTGCAACACGCTGTGGGTGCCGGGCACCGACCATGCCGGCATCGCCACGCAGATCGTCGTCGAGCGCCAGCTGCAGGACTTGGGGCAAAGCCGCCACGACCTGGGGCGCAAGGATTTCCTGGCCCGCGTCTGGGAATGGAAGGCGCGCAGCGGCTCGACCATCACGCAGCAGATGCGCCGCATGGGCGCCAGCGTGAGCTGGGCGCACGAGTACTTCACGATGGACGAGAAGCTGTCCAGCGTGGTCACCGAGACCTTCGTGCGGCTGTACGAGGAGGGCCTGATCTACCGCGGCAAGCGGCTGGTGAACTGGGACCCGGTGCTGAAGTCGGCCGTCTCGGACCTGGAGGTGGAGAGCGAAGAGGAAGACGGCTCGCTGTGGCACATCCGCTACCCGCTGGTCGACGGCAGCGGCCACCTGGTGGTGGCCACCACGCGGCCGGAGACCATGCTCGGCGACGTCGCGGTGATGGTGCACCCCGAGGACGGGCGCTACGCCGCGCTGGTGGGCAAGCGGGTTCGGCTGCCGCTGTGCGAGCGCGACATTCCCATCATCGCCGACGACTACGTGGACCGCGCCTTCGGCACCGGCGTGGTCAAGGTGACGCCGGCGCACGATGCCAACGACTATGCGGTGGGCCAGCGCCACGGGCTGCCGCTGATCGGCGTGCTGGCGCTCGATGCCACGGTCAACGACCAGGCGCCCGCGGCCTACCGCGGGCTGGACCGCTTCGTCGCGCGCAGGAAGGTGGTCGCCGACCTCGAAGCGCAGGGCCTGCTGGTCGAGGTGAAGAAGCACAAGCTGATGGTGCCGCGCTGCGCGCGCACCGGGCAGATCGTCGAGCCGATGCTCACCGACCAGTGGTTCGTGGCCACGACCAAGCCGGGCGCCAACGGCAAGAGCATCGCGCAGCAGGCCATCGACGCGGTGGACTCGGGCGCGGTGACGTTCGTGCCCGAGCAGTGGGTCAACACCTACCACCAGTGGATGAAGAACATCCAGGACTGGTGCATCAGCCGCCAGCTGTGGTGGGGCCACCAGATCCCGGCCTGGTACGGCACGGGGGGCGAGCTGTTCGTGGCGCGCAGCGAGGACGAGGCCCGTGCCAAGGCCGCGGCATCCGGCTACACCGGTGCGCTGACGCGCGACGAGGACGTGCTCGACACCTGGTACAGCTCGGCGCTGGTGCCCTTCTCCACGCTCGGCTGGCCGGCGAAGACCGTGGAGCAGGACCTGTTCCTGCCCAGCAGCGTGCTCGTCACCGGCTTCGACATCATCTTCTTCTGGGTCGCCCGGATGATCATGATGACCACGCACTTCACCGGCCAGGTGCCCTTCCGCCACGTCTACATCCACGGCCTGGTGCGCGACGCGCAGGGCCGCAAGATGAGCAAGTCCGACGGCAACGTGCTCGACCCGGTGGACCTGATCGACGGCATCGCGCTGCCCGCGCTGCTGGACAAGCGCAGCACCGGGCTGCGCAAGCCCGAGACCGCGCCGCGCGTGCGCAAGGACACCGAGCACGAGTTCCCCGAAGGCATCCCCGGCTACGGCGCCGATGCGCTGCGCTTCACCTTCGCCGCGCTGGCCAGCCTGGGGCGCAACATCAGCTTCGACAGCAAGCGCTGCGAGGGCTACCGCAACTTCTGCAACAAGCTTTGGAACGCGACGCGCTTCGTGCTGATGCAGGTGCAGGGGCTGGACGAGCACGAGCGCGGCATCGTGCCTTGCAGCAACGACTGCGGCCCGGACGGCACGCTGCACTTCTCGCCGGCCGACCGCTGGATCGTCAACGAGCTGCAGCGCGTCGAAGCCGAGGTCGAGCGCGGCTTCGCCGAGTACCGGCTGGACAACGTGGCCAACGCCATCTACGGCTTCGTCTGGGACGAGTACTGCGACTGGTACCTGGAGATCGCCAAGGTGCAGCTGGCCGGCGGCAGCCCGGCGCAGCAGCGCGCCACGCGGCGCACGCTGCTGCGCGTGCTGGAGACGGTGCTGCGTCTGCTGCACCCGATCACGCCCTTCATCACCGCCGAGCTGTGGGAGCAGGTGGCGCCGCTGGCCGGGCGCAAGACGCCGGGATCGGCCGAGGGCATCGTCACCGCGCCCTACCCGAAGGCCGATCTTTCGCGCGTGGATGCCGCGGCCGATGCCTGGGTGGCAAGGCTGAAGGACGTGGCCGGCGCCTGCCGCCAGCTGCGCTCGGAGATGAACCTGTCACCGGCCGAGCGCGTGCCGCTGCTGGTGGCCGGCGACGCGGATTTCGTGGCCTCGGCCGCCTCCGTCCTGAAGGCGCTGGCCAGGCTGTCCGAGGTGCAGCAGCTTGCCGAGGCCGACTTCGATCAGGCCACGCGCGCCACGCCGGTGGCCGTGCAGGGGCCGTCGCGGCTGGCGCTGCGCGTGCAGATCGACGTCGGGGCGGAACTCGCGCGTCTGGCCAAGGAGACGGCGCGCATCGAAGCCGAGATCGCCAAGGCCAACGCCAAACTGGGCAACGCGAGCTTCGTCGAGCGCGCGCCCGCGGCCGTGGTCAATCAGGAGAAGCAGCGGCTCGAGGGCTTTCAGCAGACGCTGGATCGGCTTCGAGACCAAGCGCATCGTCTTCGGTCGTCGGCCTGAACTCGGGCCGCGGGCCGGCCTCGGCGAGGATCTCGTCGATGCGCCGCACCACCGTCCAGGCGCTGCGGATGCGCGATTCGCGGGTGGTGCCGGCCACCCGCGGCGTGATCTGCAGGTTGCGCACCGCGCGCAGCGGGCGGCCGAAGTCGAGCATGCTCGGCTCCATGCTGTCGAACCAGGCGGCGGCCATGCGGCCGGAATCGAGCACCTCGGCCAGCGCCGCATCGTCGAACAGGCTCGAGTGGCCCAGGCAGACCAGCACCTGGTCGGGCTTGCAGTGGGGCAGGAAGCGCTCGCCGAGCAGCCCCTTGTAGCGCGTGAAGTAGTTCAGCAGCACGCACAGCACGTCGCTCTGCTCGACCAGTTCGCGCAGGCTCAGCGAGGTGATGTGGTAGCGCTCCCAGAGGCCGTCGGACTGGTGCACCGCCGGGTCGTAGCCCCTGACCTGGGCGCCGAAAGCGCCCAGCAGCTCGGCCAGCGGGCGCGCCGCCGCTGGAAGGCCGACCAGGCCGACGGTGGCCCCGGACAGTTCGCGCCCGACCAGCATGCCGTCGTTGCTGCGCACCGGCATGCGCCGCAACAGCTGCAGCATCGCGCCGATGGCGAATTCGGCCTCGGCGCCGGCACTGGCCGGGCCCGGACGCACGATCTCCACCCCGGCGCGGCCAAAGGCCTCTACATCCAGGTTCTCGGCGCCGCCGCTGAGACGGCCCACCGCGCGCAGCATCGGTGCGAAATGCAGCGCCTGCGCGTCCAGCGCCACCGAGGGCGGGACGATCAGCGCGCTCACGTTGAACAGCGCCTGCCGAAACGCCCGCGGATCGCGCTCGAGCTGCGGCGCGTAACGCACCGGATGGCGTGCGTCGATCCACTGCAGGACCTCGGGTTCCAGGGGCTCGACGATCAGGACGTCCATGTGACTTGTACCTCGCCGCCGGGACTGCCGCGCAGGGGCTGCATGCCAAAATCGACCGAGGTGTTCGAGAGGATTGTAGAGATGACGATGTCGGTGAAGAAAGCCATTTTTCCGGTGGCCGGCCTGGGCACCCGCTTCCTGCCCGCGACCAAGGCGCAGCCCAAGGAAATGCTGCCCGTGGTCGACAAGCCGCTGATCCAGTACGCCGTCGAGGAGGCCTACGCCGCCGGCGTGCGCGAGATGATCTTCGTCACCGGCCGCCACAAACGGCCGATCGAGGATCACTTTGACATGACTTTCGAGCTGGAGGTAGCCCTCGAACAGGCGGGTAAGCAAGAGCTGCTGGACGTGGTGCGCGGCGTCAAGCCCGACGACATGGAATGCATCTACGTGCGCCAGGCCCAGGCGCTGGGGCTGGGCCACGCCGTGCTGTGCGGGCAGCGGCTGGTCGGCAACGAGCCCTTCGCGGTGCTGCTGGCCGACGACCTGATGGTCGGCCGGCCGCCGGTGCTGCAGCAGATGGTCGAGCAGTTCGCCGAGTGGCAGGCGTCGATCCTGGCGGTGCAGGAGGTGCCGGCCGAGCACACGCGCCGCTACGGCATCGTCGCCGGCAACCAGGTCAACGAGCGGCTCGTGGACGTGACCCGCATGGTCGAGAAGCCGGCGCCGGAGGACGCGCCGTCGCGGCTGGGTGTGGCCGGCCGTTACATCCTGACGCCGGGCGTGTTTCGCGAGATCGCCTCACAGCCGCGCGGCGTGGGCGGCGAGATTCAGCTGACCGACGGCATCGCCGCCCTGCTGCGGCGCGAGAAGGTCTTTGCCTATCGTTACGACGGCAGGCGCTACGACTGCGGCAGCAAGGAGGGCTTCCTGGAAGCCAATGTCGAACTGGCGCTGGCGCATCCGCAACTGGGCCCCGGCTTCCGCAGCTTCCTGCAGGGCCTGAATCTGCAGGGCGCCTAGCGCCGTCGCAGATAGTGCGCGAACTCGTTGTTCGCGCTGCTCTGCTCGACGAGCTCGTTGCCCGTCTGGCGCGCAAAGGCCTGGAAGTCACGCACCGAGCCGGGATCGGTGGCCAGCACCTTGAGCACCTGTCCACTGGACATCTCGGCCAGCGCCTTCTTCGCCTTGAGGATCGGCAGCGGGCAGTTCAGCCCGCGGGTGTCGATTTCCTTCTGCACTTCCATGGTCGTCCTCGTCCTCAACGGCGGCCGGGCAAGTCCATGAACTGCGGCTCGTGGCCGCGGCCGCGCAGCCAGTCGGCCAGCGCGTAGCCCGTGCCGGCGCGCCAGCAGCGCACCTCCTGCGGTGCGAACAGCCGGTAGTCGGCCAGCTCCGGCGAAAGGCGAATCTCGCCGCGGGCGGCGGCATGGTAGGCAATGATCACCTGATTCATCCGCTGGAAGTCGTAGGCGCCGATCAGGCTCAGTGCCTCCACCTGCAGCGAGGTTTCCTCGGCCACCTCGCGCGCGATGCCTTCCTGCGGACTCTCGCCCGCCTCCATGAAGCCGGTGATCAGGCCGAACATGTTGCCCTTCCACGCAGCGTTTTTCGCCAGCAGCAAGCGGCCGTCGCGGTCGGTGCATTCGATGACCGCGGCGAGCACCGGCGTGGGGTTGTTCCAGTGCGTCCAGCCGCAGCCGGGGCAACGCAGCCGCTGCTTCTGGCCGCCGTCCTCGAGCGCGCCCAGCCACTCCAGCGCAGTGGCGCAGCGCGGGCAGAAGCGGTAGGTGTCGCTCATCGCTGCTCAGGCCGGGAACACGCCGGTGGACAGGTAGCGATCGCCGCGATCGCAGACGATGAAGACGATGGTGGCGTTCTCCACCGTGCGCGCCAGCTGCAGCGCCACCCAGCAGGCACCGGCCGCGGAGATGCCGGCGAAGAGGCCCTCCTCGCGCGCCAGTCGCCGCGCCATGTCCTCGGCATCGGCTTGGGACACGAGCACGATCTCGTCGACGTGCATCGGGTCGTAGATCTTCGGCAGGTAGGCCTCGGGCCACTTGCGGATGCCGGGTATGCGCGAGCCCTCGCTGGGCTGCGCGCCGACGATGCGCACGCCTGTGTTCCGCTCCTTAAGATAGCGCGACACGCCGGTGATCGTGCCGGTGGTGCCCATCGCGCTGACGAAGTGCGTCACCTGCCCGCCGGTGTCGTCCCAGATCTCCGGGCCGGTGGTCTCGAAGTGGATGCGCGGGTTGTCGGGGTTGGCGAACTGGTCCAGCACACGGCCCTTGCCATCGGCCGCCATCTGCTCGGCCAGGTCTCGGGCGTACTCCATGCCGCCGGAGCGCGGCGTCAGCACCAGCTCCGCGCCATAGGCCTTCATCGTCTGCGCACGCTCGATCGACAGATCCTCGGGCATGACCAGGATCATGCGGTAGCCGAGCATCGCCGCGGCCATGGCCAGCGCGATGCCGGTGTTGCCCGAGGTGGCCTCGATCAGCGTGTCTCCAGGCTTGATGTCGCCGCGCTCTGCGGCACGCTGGATCATGCTCAGCGCCGGCCGGTCCTTGACCGAGCCAGCCGGGTTGTTGCCTTCCAACTTGCCCAGGACGACGTTGCCGCGGGCTTCGATCTCGGCGCCCGGCAGCCGCTGCAGGCGCACCAGGGGCGTCCGACCGATGGTCTGCTGCAGGGTCTTGTAGAGCGGCGTCTTCTTCTGGGCCATGGTCGGTGCGTCGGGTGGGTTTCGTATTGTGGCAGCGCCTGGACGACGCGCGCGCAGCGCGTGCCATAATCGCCGCCCTCGCGTGCCAACAGGACGCGCCCCCATCGGCCCGGGTGGCGAAATCGGTAGACGCAGGGGACTCAAAATCCCCCGCCGCAAGGCGTGCCGGTTCGAGTCCGGCCCCGGGCACCAGTGCAGCGCGGCGCAGGGTCCGTCCCGGCCCCGTGGCCGCCCGAAGCATCCGAACGCCGCCCGACGCCATGCCGCCGATCCCTCCGCTGACCCAGGCCCTGCTGCTGATCTGCACCGCGGTGTTCTGCGTGGATCAGTTCGTGCGGCTGGAGATCCTGTTCGCGCTCTGGCCGCTGCAATCCGGCCTGTTCTGGCCCTGGCAGCTGGTGAGCTACGGCTTCCTGCACGGCAGCCTGTTCCACCTGTTCTTCAACATGCTCGGCCTGTGGATGTTCGGCTCGGAACTGGAGCGGCTCTGGGGCCGCAAGCGCTACGCGCAGTTCCTGCTGGCCAGCCTGCTGGCGGCGGCGTTGACACAGCTCGTCGTGACCTGGCTGACGCGCTCGATGGTGCCCACGGTAGGTGCCTCCGGCGCGCTGTTCGGACTGCTGCTGGCCTTCGGCATGCTGTTTCCGAACCGCACCATCATGCCGCTGTTCCCGCCGATCCCGATGAAGGCGCGCACCTTCGTCATCGTCTTCGGCGTCATCGAGCTGTTGTTCGGCTTGTCGGGCCGCAGCGGCGTAGCGCACTTTGCGCATCTCGGCGGCATGCTCGGCGGCTTCCTGATGATCCGCTACTGGCGCGGGCAAGTGCCCTTCGGCGGCTCGCGTCGCCGCTGAGGCCCCGGCCACCGGCAAGCAAGGTCGGCGTGGCCATCCTATGATGTCCGTGTCACTCTTCGCTGCCGGAGGTGCGCGATGTCTGCCCGTCTTCCGCGCCTGGCGCTGCCCGGCCTGCTGCTAGGACTGATCCTTGGTCTGGGCTTCGTGCCCGCAGCGCGCGCGGCCGAAACAGCCGCTTCGATCGAAGCGCAGTCACGTGCGCTGCAGCGCGCCAGCGCGGCGGTGGTGGGGCTGCGCACGCTGGCGGTGGAGGACGCGCGCTCGGCGGCGACGTTGGGCAGGCTGCGCCAGGGTTCCGGCGTGGTCATCGGCCCGGGCGAGCTGGTGCTGACCATCGGCTACCTGATTCTCGAAGCCGAGCAGGTGCAGTTGCTCACCGACGACGCGCGCGAGGTGCCGGCACGCCTGGTCGGCTACGACGTCGCCACGGGGTTCGGGCTGGTGCAGCCCTTGGCGCCGCTGCGCATCGAGCCAGCGCCGCTGGGGACCGGCAGCAGCCTCGCGCCGGGTGAAGCGCTGATGGTCGTCAGCGGCGGCGAAGACGGTGCCGTCGGTGCGGCGCAGCTGGTGTCGCGGCGCGGCTTCTCGGGCTACTGGGAATACCACCTCGACGGCGCGCTGTTCACCGCGCCTGCCCGGCCCGACCACAGCGGTGCAGGCCTGTTCAACGCCCGTGGCGAGCTGGTGGGCATCGGCTCGCTGCTGGTGCGCGATGCCGCCGGGCCCGGTGCGGCACCGCTGAGCGGCAACATGTTCGTGCCGATCGAGCTGCTGCCGCCGATCCTTTCCGAGATGCGCAGCCGCGGCAGCAGTGCGCAGAGCCGGCGCGCCTGGATGGGCATCAACTGCATCGAGGCTGAAGGTGTCGTGCGCGTGGTGCGCGTCAACAGCGACAGCCCGGCCGAGGTCGCCGGCCTGGAGCCTGGCGACCGCATCGTGCGCATCGACGGCACCGAGGTGCGCGCTCTCGAGGTGTTGTGGAAGACGCTGTGGGCCGGCGGCGCGCCCGAGCGCGAGGTCACGCTGGAGATCGTGCGCCGCGGGCAGGCGCAGACGGTGAAGCTGCAGTCGGTGGACCGGATGAAGACGCTGCGCTCGGCGCAGGGCATCTGACACCGATCGGCGACTGTAGCCCTGTGTTCGAGAGGCTCCTGGCGCAAAGCGGCCTCCGGCCGCTTTGCGCCGAACGCCCACCGTCGTCCCATGGCGCACGCATCCATGGGCGCAGGAACCAAACGGGCACAAGGCCCGCGCGTCAATAGCCGCGTTCGCGGTCGACGCGGTTTGGCGGCGGCTCACCGCGCTGCACGCAGTGCCAGCCCTGCACGAACTGCGCCGCAATCACCTGCGGCTCGGACTGCGCAGCGATGTGTGGCGTGATGGTGAGTCCGGGTTGATCCCACAGCGGGTCGTCGGCCGGCAGCGGTTCGTGCTGCTGGACGTCCAGCGCCGCTCCCGCCAGCTGTCCCGAATGCAAGGCATCGATCAAGTCGGCCTCGACCACGTGTTCGCCGCGGGCGATGTTGATCAGGTAAGCGCCCCGCGGCAGCTGGGCGAACACGCGGGCATCGAGCAGGCCACGCGTGGCCGGCGTCAGCGGCAGCGCACACACGAGGATGTCGCAGCCTTCGAGCACCGCGCGCAGCGACTGCCCCGAGTGGCGGCTCCAGCCATGGACCTGGAAGCCCACCGCCTGCAGCAGACGGGCCGCCGCACTGCCGATCGCACCCATGCCGAGCATGCCCACGCGCGTGCGCATCGCGCCCACCGGATGCCTGGTCCATTGCCTGGCGCGCTGCTGCATCTCGTAGGTGGCAAGCCGCCTGGTATGCCGCAGCGCCATCATCACCACGAACTGCGCGATGCCGTGGGCCTGGTCGGGGTCGACGATGCGCGAGACCGTGACCGAACCCGCCAGCCCGGGCACGAGCAGCTTGTCCACGCCTGCACCCACGGCGCAGGCCCAACGCAGTCGCGGCAGCCGCTCGGCGACACCGGGCGGGAAGCGCCAGCCGATCACCGCCTCCACGTCGGCAAGCTCCTCATCGGGCATGCCGGGCCGGTATTCGAGCAAGGGCAGCCCCGGCTCGATGGCGCGCAGCGCCTCGGCGAACACGGCCGCCGGCAGCGGATGGGTCAGCAGCAGGGTCTTCATGCCGGAACGGCGCGCAGCCCTTCCCGCACGGTCGGGTAGTGCAGGCGCAGGCGCAGCTCGCGCTTCAGGCGTCGATTGTCCAGCCGGCGCGATTCGCTCATGAAGCTCAGCTGAATCGGCGACAGGCATTCGGCGGCTTCGGCGCGGCTCAGGCGGGGCGGGCGCGGCAGCCCGCACAGGTCGGCGGCCAGGTCGAAGTACTCGCCCATGCGCAGCTCGGTGTCGTCGCTGACGTGCACCGGCCGCTGCGGCCGCGCGCGATGCAGCGCCGCGACGCAGGCGCGAGCCAGGTCATCGGCATGGATGTGGTTGGTGTAGACATCGTCCTCGGCCCGCAGCACCGGCGCACCGCGTGCCAGTCGCTCGCGTGGATGCCCGCCCGGCCGGTCGGACGCATAGATGCCGGGTATGCGCAACAGCGACACCACCACGCCGGCACGGCGCCCGAAGGCACGCAGCTGCGCCTCGGCATCGACGCGCCGGCGCGCTCGCCCCGTGGCCGGGCGCAGCGGGCGCGTTTCGTCGAAGCGCGCGCCGCCGGCGTCGCCATACACGCCGCTGGTGCTGGCATAGACAATGCGCCGCACGCGACCGCCGCGCGCCAGCGCAGCGAGCAGATTGCGCGTGCGCGTATCGCGCGCGCCCTCCGCCGGTGGCGGCGCGAGGTGCAGGACATGCTCGGCCAGACCGCCGAGCCGGCCCAGGCTGGCCGGGTCGTCCAGGTTGCCGCGCAGCGGCAAGGCGCCAGCCTGGCGCAGCGGCGCGACACGCTCCGGCGACGACGTCAGCGCGAGGATGCGGAAGCGCCCCCTGAGCAGCTTCAGCACACGCAGCCCCACGTCGCCGCAGCCCACGACCAGCAAGGTCGGCCTGCGGGAACGGTGATTGCGCGGTGGGGACATCCTGAGGCGGCCATGCAGGCAAAATCGCCCCGCAGTGTAAGTGCGCGCCGATTCCCCCATGAGCTTCACCATTCAACTGCAGCCCGCGAAGCGCAGCTTCGAGGTGCAGCGTGACGAGCCGATCCTCGCCGCCGCCATCCGCCAGGGTGTAGGCATGCCCTATGGTTGCCGTGACGGCGCCTGCGGCTCCTGCAAGTGCCGGCTGCTCGAAGGCCGCGTCATTCACGGCGCCCACCAGTTGCGCGCACTGTCCACCACGGAGGAAGACGCCGGCTGGATCCTGCCCTGCTGCGCCGCGGCGCAGACCGATTGCGTCATCGAGGCCCGCACCGTGCCCGGGGCTGGCGAGTTCCCGGTGCTGAAGATGCCGGCGCGGGTGCTGAGCCTGGAACGCGCCGCGGCCGACGTGATGATCCTCAGGCTGCAGTTGCCGGCCAACCAGAACCTGCAGTACCGCGCCGGCCAGTTCGTCGAGATCATCCTGCGCGACGGCGGGCGCCGCAGCTACTCGATGGCCAACGCGATGCACAACCTGGGGCAACCGCCGGCGCTGGAGCTGCACCTGCGCCACCTGCCGGGCGGCAAGTTCACCGACCACGTGTTCGGCAGCATGCGCGACAAGGAGATCCTGCGCATCGAGGGGCCCTACGGCAGCTTCTTCCTGCGCGACGAGTCGCCGAAGCCGATGGTGCTGCTGGCCGCGGGTACCGGCTTCGCGCCGATCAAGGCGCTGATCGAGCACATGCAGCTGAAGGCCATCGATCGTCCCGCGGTGCTGTACTGGGGTTGCCGTCGCCGCGCCGACCTGTACCTGCACGACTGGGCCGAGGCCGCTGCCGCACAGATGCCCAACCTGCGCTACGTGCCGGTGCTGTCCGAGAGCGTCGACGAAGGCTGGGCCGGTCGCAGCGGGCTGGTGCACCGCGCAGTGATGGAGGACCTGCCCGATCTGTCGGGCCACCAGGTGTATGCCTGCGGCGCGCCGGCGATGGTGGAATCGGCGCGCAACGATTTCGTCGCGCACTGCGGCCTGCCGGCCGACGAGTTCTTTGCCGACGCCTTCACCTCGGAGGCTGACAAGCACCCGGGCGCCTGACGGTCAGGTGCCCGCGGCGCAGCTTCAGGCACCGCCGCGACCCGAGCCGCAAGCGCACGCACACCGCTGCACAGGAGACCCCACCTTGCAAGAACACCGCCGCCTTGTGACCCTGGCCGCCCTGGCCAGCCCCTGGACCCTGCCCGCCCTGGCGCAGCCCAGGCCCGTCCGCCTGATCGTGCCCTACCCGCCCGGCGGGCCGCTGGACATTGTGGCCCGCGCGCTGGCCGACAAGGTCAAGGACAGCCTCGGCCCGGTGGTCGTGGAGAACCGACCCGGCGCCGGCGGCAACCTGGGCATGGACCTGGTGGCCAAGGCCGCGCCCGATGGCCTGACCATCGGCATGGGCGCGGTGGCCACGCATGCCATCAACCCCTGGCTGTACGCCAACATCCCCTACGACCCGATCCGCGACTTCACGCCCATCACGCTGGTGGCGCAGGTGCCCAACGTGCTGGTGATGAACGTCGAGGTGGCGAAGAAGCTGGGCATCGCCAGCGTGGCCGACCTGGTGGCCTATGCGAAGAAGAACCCGGGCACGCTGAACTACGGCTCGGGCGGCAACGGCAGCGCCGGGCACCTGGCCGGCGAGATGTTCAAGGCGCAGACCGGCGTGTTCATGGTGCACATTCCCTACGCCGGCGGTCCGCCGGCCCAGCTGGCGCTGGTTTCGGGCCAGGTGGACCTGAACTTCGACAACCTGGCCGCGGCCTCGGCCAACATCAAGAGCGGCAAGCTCAAGGCGGTGGCCATGACCACGGCCAAGCGTTCGAGCGCGATGCCCGAGGTGCCGACCATCGCCGAGAGCGGTGCAGCCTACGGGCTGACGGCTTTTGACATCAACACCTGGTTCGGCCAGTTCGGCCCGGCCGGCCTGCCGGCGGCGACGACGCAGCGCTTGAACAAGGCGTTCACCGACGCGTTGGCCTCGCCGGAGATCAAGGCGCGGCTGGCCACGCTGCTGGCCGAGCCGTCGCCGACCACGCCGGAGCAGTTCGGCGCCTTCGTCAAGGCCGAGCTGGGCAAGTACGAGAAAGCGGTCAAGGCGTCAGGAGCCAAGGCCGACTGAGGACGTGAGAACGTGCCTGCGCACGTTCGAACGCCTCCTGAGGAGGCCGAGCTCCGCGAGGCCGCGCGTTCGCTGCAAGGCAGGCTGGACGCTACTCGCCCAGATAGGCGGCGCGCACCTTCGGGTCGTCGAGCAGTTGCTTGGCGTCGCCGCTCATCGTCACCTCGCCCGAATCCATGACGTAGCCGCGGTCGGCGAGCTGCAGCGCGCGGCTGGCGTTCTGCTCCACCAGCAGGATGGTGGTGCCGCGCTGGTGGATGTCGGCTACCACCTCGAAGATCTTGTCCACCATGATCGGGCTCAGGCCCATCGACGGCTCGTCGAGCAGCAGCACCTTCGGCCGCGCCATCAGCGCGCGGCCCATGGCCAGCATCTGCTGCTCGCCGCCACTCATCGTGCCGGCCAGCTGCGCCTGGCGCTCCTTCAACCGCGGGAAGATGGCGAACACCTTGTCGATGTCGGCCTCGATCTCGGCATCCTCGCGCACGTAGGCGCCCATCTGCAGGTTCTCGGTGATGGTCATGCGCTGGAAGCAGCCTCGCCCCTCGGGCACCATCACCAGGCCCTGCTTGACCAGGTCCCAGGCACCCTGGCCCCTGATCGAACGGCCCATGAATTCGATGTCGCCGCCAGCCACCGGCTGCAGCCCGGTGATGGCCTTCAGCGTGGTGGTCTTCCCGGCACCGTTGGCGCCGATCAGGCTCACCAGTTCGCCCTGGCACACCTCGAAGTTCACGCCCTTGACGGCCTGGATGCCGCCATAGGCCACCTTCAGCGCGCTCACCTTCAACAGCACCGGTTGTGTCATCGGTTGGCTCTCAATGGGCCTTGTGGCCGGCGCCCAGGTAGGCTTCGATCACCTTCTCGTTGCGCTGCACGTCGTGCGGCGTGCCCTCGGCGATCTGCTTGCCGTAATCGAGCACGGTGACGCGGTCGCACAGGCCCATCACCAGCTTGACGTCGTGCTCGATCAGCAGGATCGTGCGCCCGTCCTTGCGGATGCGGTCGATCAGCTCGCGCAGCACCAGCTTCTCGGTGGCGTTCATGCCGGCGGCCGGTTCGTCCAGCGCGATCAGCTTCGGGTCGGTGGCCAGCGCACGGGCGATTTCCAGCCGCCGCTGATCGCCGTAGCTGAGCGTGCGCGACTTGTAGTCGGCGAAGCGGCCGATGCCCACGTAGTCGAGCAGCTCCTGCGCGCGCCGCGCGATCGCCGCCTCCTCGTCCTTGAACGACCGGGTGCGGAACAACGCGCCGACCAGCCCGGAGCGCGTGCGCACGTGGCGGCCGACCATCACGTTCTCCAGCGCCGTCATCTCGGGGAAAAGGCGGATGTTCTGGAAGGTGCGCGCGATGCCCTGGCGCGCCACCTCATGCACCGCGGTCGGCTTGTAGGGCTGGCCGCCGAGCTCGAAGCTGCCCGCATCAGGCGTGTACAGCCCGGTGATGACGTTGAAGAAGGTGGTCTTGCCGGCGCCGTTGGGCCCGATCAGTCCGTAGACCTGGCCCTTCTGGATCTTGATGCCCACGTCGGACAAGGCCTGCAGGCCGCCGAAGCGCTTGCTGACGCCCTGCACGTTGATGACGATGTCGCTCATGCCGCTGCCCCTTCAGCGCGTGGCCGAGGGCGCGGGCGCCGCCTTGCCGTGTTCGGGCGGCGGCAGCAGACCGCGCGGGCGCAGCAGCATGATGACGATCATGGCCAGCGCGATCAGCAGCTGGCGCAGGATCGACGCGTCGAGCCGGCCGTCGGTCATCTGCTGCAACGGCCCGGCCACGTAGCGCAGCACCTCCGGCAGCGCGGCCAGCAACAGCGCGCCGATGATCACTCCCGGCAGGTGGCCCATGCCGCCCAGCACCACCATGGCCACGATCATCACGCTTTCCATCAGGCTGAAGGATTCGGGCGAGACGAAGGTCTGGAACGAAGCGAACATCGCCCCGGCCACGCCGCCGAAGGTGGCGCCCATGCCGAAGGCCAGCAGCTTCATGTTGCGCGTGTTGATGCCCATCGCCTTGGCGGCGATCTCGTCCTCGCGGATCGCCATCCAGGCGCGGCCGATGCGGCTCAACTCCAGCCGGTGGCACATGACCACGCTGCCCACCACCAACGCCAGGAACAGCCAGTAGTACAGCGTCACCGACGGGATCGAGAAGCCGCCAATGACCAGCGGCTTGCCGAAGCTCATGCCGAAGATCGACATCGGGTCGATGCGGTCCAGCCCGCGCGGCCCGTTGGTGATGTTCACCGGGTGCTCGAGGTTGTTCATGAACACACGGATGATCTCGCCAAAGCCGAGCGTGACGATGGCCAGGTAGTCGCCACGCAGCTTGAGCACCGGCGTGCCCAGCAGCACACCGGCGATAGCCGCCAGCCCGGCGGCCAGCGGTACCACCAGCCAAATCGGCGTGTGCAGCCCGTTGGGGAACATCTGCGCGATCCACGGGAAGGTCTCGAACAGGTGCGGGCTGGCCAGCAGCGCGTACATGTACGCGCCCACCGCGTAGAAGGCCACGTAGCCCAGGTCCAGCAGGCCGGCGTAGCCGACGATGATGTTCAGCCCCAGCGCCAGCAGCACGTACAGCAGCGCGGTGGCCATGATGCGCACCCAGCCCTGCCCGAACTGCTGCACGAACAGCGGCAGCGCGATCAGCGCCACCGCGCAGACCAGGAAGATGACCAGCTTGTTCTTCATCGGCGGGCCTCGTGCGGGGTCAGGCGCGGTCGGCGACGCGCTCGCCCAGCAGGCCCTGCGGCCGCAGCGTGAGCACCAGGATCAGCGCGGCGAATGCGAAGACGTCGGCATAGTGGCTGCCGAAGACGCCGCCGGTGAGTTCGCCCAGGTAGCCGGCGCCCAGCGCCTCGATCAGGCCGAGCAGGATGCCGCCGACGACGGCGCCGGCCAGGTTGCCGATGCCGCCCAGCACGGCCGCGGTGAAGGCCTTCAAGCCCGGCATGAAGCCCATGGTGTGCTGCACCGTGCCGTAGTTGGCGGCCCACATGATGCCGGCCACCGCGGCCAGCGCGGCGCCGATGATGAAGGTGGCGGAAATGACGAAGTCGGGCTTGACACCCATCAGCCCGGCCACGCGCGGGTTCTCGGCGGTGGCGCGCATGGCGCGGCCGAGCTTGGTGCGGTTGACCAGCCACATCAGCACCGCCAGGATCACCGCCGTCAGGCCGAGGATCAGGATCTGCGTGACGGTGATCACCGGGCCGCCCAGGTCGATGGGGTCGGGCGGCAGCAGCGTCGGGAAGGGCTTGGGGTTGGGCTTCCAGATGATCATCGCGATGGTCTGCAGCAGCAGGCTCATGCCGATGGCGGTGATCAGCGGCGCCAGCCGCGGCGCGCTTCGCAAAGGTCGGTACGCGACCTTCTCGATCGTGAAGTTGAGCGCACAACAGATCAGGATCGCCACCGGTACCGACAGCAGCAGCAGCAGCCAGCCGGGCATGCCGGAGCCGGACATCACCGTGACGAAGGTCCAGCTGACCAGCGCGCCGAACATCAGCACGTCGCCGTGCGCGAAATTGATCAGGCCGATGATGCCGTAGACCATCGTGTACCCGAGCGCCACCAGCGCGTACATGCTGCCCAGCACCAGACCGTTGATGATCTGCTGGAGGAAGGTCTCCATCGATGGCTCTCCTGAATCCGTTGTCGTCGCGCCGTGGTTCGTGGCCAGCGGCCTGACCGGCCGGCATGAACCGTGATGCTCATGCCCAGCGGCCGCGATTCTATGTGCGCCGGCACCGGCCCCGGTCGCGGGCTTTCCCGCTTGCCAAACGGTGCTTGCCGCGGGCGATGGGGTTTCAGCGCGGTTTCGCCGCCTCGGCGTTCAGTGCGCGCAGCTCGGCCAGGCGTTCGCCGATGCGCAGCTCCAGCCCGCGCGGCACCGGTTCGTAGAAGCGGGTACGCGGCAGCCCTTCGGGAAGGTAGCGCTCGCCGGCGGCGAAGCCACCGGCTTCGTCGTGCGCATAGCGGTAGCCGGCGCCGTGGCCCAGCTGCTTCATCAGGCGCGTGGGCGCGTTGCGCAAGTGCTCGGGCACGGGCCGCGTGCCGTCGGTGCGCACCAGCTCGCGTACCGCGTTCCAGGCGCTGTAGACCGCGTTCGACTTCGGCGCCATCGCCAGGTACACCGCGGCCTCGGCCAGCGCCAGCTCGCCCTCGGGCGAGCCCAGCCGCTCGTAGACCTCGGCGGCATGCACCGCCAGCTGCAGCGCACGCGGGTCGGCCAGGCCGATGTCTTCGCTGGCCATGCGCAGCATCCGGCGTGCCACGTAGCGCGGGTCGACGCCGCCGTCGAGCATGCGCGCCAGCCAGTAGAGCGCAGCGTCCGGATCGGAGCCACGCACGGCCTTGTGCAAGGCCGAGACCGTGTCGTAGAACTGGTCGCCGCCCTTGTCATAGCGGCGCAACTGCTCGCCCAGCGCACGCTCCAGCAAGGTCTCGTCGATCACCGCCAGCCCGGCTTCGCGTGCGGCCAGTTCGGCCACCACTTCATAGGCGTTGAGCAGGCGGCGGGCGTCGCCGTCCGCGTGGGCGAGCAGGCGCTGGCGGGCCGCGGTGTCCAAGGTCGGCGCGCGCAGCAGGCGCTGCGCGCGATCGAGCAGCTGCGCCAGCTCGTCGGGGCCGAGGGCCTTGAGGACGTGCACGGTGGCCCGCGAGAGCAAGGCCGCGTTCACCTCGAAGGACGGGTTCTCGGTCGTGGCGCCGATGAAGGTGAACAGCCCGGATTCCACATGCGGCAGGAACGCGTCCTGCTGCGCCTTGTTGAAGCGGTGCACCTCGTCGACGAAGACGACGCTGGCGCGGCCGGCACGGCGCGCGGCCTGCGCGCGCTCGACGGCCTCGCGGATGTCCTTGACGCCGGACAGCACCGCCGACAGCACCACGAATTCGGCATCGACCGCGCCGGCCACCAGCCGCGCCAGCGTCGTCTTGCCCACGCCAGGCGGGCCCCACAGGATCATCGAATGCAGCCGCCCGGTCTGGAACGCGGTGCGCAGCGGTTTTCCCGGGCCCAGCAGGTGCGCCTGCCCGGCCACCTCGTCCAGCGTGCGCGGGCGAAGACGCTCGGCCAGCGGCGCATCGGCCACGGGCCCGGCGCCGGCCGTTGCAGCCAGTTCGGTGCCGAACAGCGGCTCCTGCGCGTCGGTCGGCACGGCAGGCCTACTGCTCGATCACATCCGCGCCCTTGGGCGGCACGAAGCGGAAGCTCGCGTCGGGCAAGGCGACATTGGCGGCGTACTGGCTGAACTGCAACACCGAGCGCTGGCCGAAGCCGTCCAGGATCTCCACCGCGGCGAGCTCCTTGCCGCGGAAGCCCACGCGCATCGACTGGAAGGCGCCGTCCTTCTGCCGCGGCGTGGCCTGTACCCAGTCGATGCCGTCCTTCGACGGCTGCGCGGCCAGCTCGAACTCCTTGTCCAGCGCGGCACCGGCGAGCAACGCCGCAGGCGTGGCGCCCAGCGCCTGCGACAGCCTGCGCACGCTGACCTGGTTCAGGTCCACGTCGTGGACCCAGACCTTCTGCCCGTCGCTGACGATCAGCTGCTCGAAGGGCTTGGCATAGGCGAAGCGGAAGCGGTTCGGCCGCTCGAACTCGAAGCTGCCGCTGGAGGCCCGCTTTCGCTGGCCGTCCGCCGAAGTCACGGTCTGCGAGAAGGCGGCACGGCCGGACTTCACGTCGCGCACGAACTCGCGCAGCGTGTCCACCGCGTCGGCTCGCGCCACATGGGCGGCGAACCCAAGCACGAGTGCAGCGAGTGCCATCAAGCAGACGCCGCGGAACCGGCTTTGCCGGGCCGCTGGCGTCGCCCCACCCGGGGGGAGGGGCGTAACCGCTTCGGGGGGAGGCCTATTCATTTCGCTTCGGCACGATGATGTCACGGTTGCCGTTGGTGGCCATGGCCGACACTAGGCCCGACTTCTCCATCTGCTCCAGCAGCCGCGCCGCGCGGTTGTAGCCGATGCGCAGGTGGCGCTGCACCAGCGAGATCGACGCGCGGCGGTGCTCCAGCACCACCGCCACCGCCTGGTCGTACATCGGGTCGGCCTCGCCGCCGGGACCGCCCTCGCCCGGCGCGCCGGCCTCGGCCTCGCCTTCCAGCGTGCCGCCTTCGAGCAGGCCTTCGATGTAGTTGGGCTCGCCCTGGCTGCGCAGGTAGTCGACGACGCGGTGTACCTCCTCGTCGCTGACGAAGGCGCCGTGCACGCGCACCGGCAGGCCGCTGCCGGCCGGCAGGTACAGCATGTCGCCCTGGCCGAGCAGCGCCTCGGCGCCCATCTGGTCGAGGATGGTGCGGCTGTCGATCTTGCTGGCCACCTGGAAGGCGATGCGCGTCGGGATGTTGGCCTTGATCAGGCCGGTGATCACGTCGACGCTGGGCCGCTGCGTCGCCAGTACCAGGTGGATGCCGCAGGCCCGCGCCTTCTGTGCCAGCCGCGCGATCAGCTCCTCGATCTTCTTGCCGACGACCATCATCAGGTCGGCCAGCTCGTCGATGACGACCACGATGTTCGGCAGCCGCTCCAGCGGCTCGGGCGCCTCGGGCGTCAGGCTGAAGGGGTTGGGCAGCTTCTCGCCACGCTCGGCGGCTTCAGCAATCTTCTTGTTGTAGCCGGCCAGGTTGCGCACGCCCAGCTTGCTCATCAGCTTGTAGCGCCGCTCCATCTCGGCCACGCACCAGTTCAGCGCGTTGGCCGCCTGCTTCATGTCCACCACCACCGGGCACAGCAGGTGCGGGATGCCCTCGTAGACGCTCATCTCCAGCATCTTCGGGTCGATCAGGATCAGCCGCACGTCGCGCGCCTCGGCCTTGTAGAGCAGGCTGAGGATCATCGCGTTGATGCCCACCGACTTGCCGGCG
>Ga0209391_10000281_pt1 | contig 22778 bp, 17 predicted proteins | sample PPLLak3March2015_FD_187246 | JGI IMG/M metagenome (GOLD analysis project Ga0209391, IMG submission 187246) | Freshwater sediment microbial communities from Prairie Pothole Lake near Jamestown, North Dakota, USA - PPLs Lake P7 Core (1) Depth... | ecosystem: Environmental > Aquatic > Freshwater >...
GGGAACTGCCGGAGCCGGGAAAATCTTATACATTTCTTTTGTTACCAACATGGCTCCTGCCGCACCCATTGAAACCACTACCACTTCACATATACCCTGTGCTATTAGTGCCTGTGCCGCTTCATCAACATCATCGAGTTCCAGATTGTCCGTTCCGGATATTTTTGAAAGCTCACCCAGGTTCGGTTTAACCAGGTATACCCCTTCTTTTAATGCCAGCTTTAGTGGAGTGCCGTTTGTATCCAAAATAAACCGGGCGCCTTTCTCGCGAACGATTCCTGCAATCAGGGCATAATAATTTTCGGGGAGACCCAAGGGTAAGCTTCCACTGGCCACAACATATTCCGGAAAGGGATCCAGCGATTTTAATTTTTGCAGAATGGCATTGGATATCGTTTCACTAATTACTGGACCATCCACTACAATTCGATATTGATGGTTTGATGTATGTTCAGAAATCACAATGCTTTCCCTGGTTTCTCCTTCGGAATCCATTAGTAAAAATGGAACTTCTTCATTAACAAGTAATTCCTTCAGGTATTCGCCATTACGTCCGCCTGCCAGTACTAAAGCAGTTACATCACCACCAAGCCTTTTCATTCCCTTGGCCACATTGATTCCTCCCCCACCCGGATCAACCTGTGGATTATGACACCGCAATTTATTGTCCGGCACCAGGCGGTCGACAAAATAATTTTTATCAATCGTAGGATTCAGGGTTATTGTAAGGACGTTATGCATGCAATAAAGTTGACAGTTGACAGTTGACGGTTGACAGAAACAGCCAATACAGAACCCTCGCGGATATTTGTATTGCCTTTCTTATTCCTTATTTTTTGTTCCTTATTTCTTATTCCCCCGGCTGTTGACTCCCGACTCAAGACTCCCGACTCTCGACTATTATTCCACCCAATCCGCCATAAACACATTCGTATCTCTTGTTCCGCCATTATTCCTGTTGCTGCAGAATAAAATCTTTTTACCATTGGGACTGAACATGGGGAAAGCGTCAAAACCCTTATCCCGACTAACCTTCTGGAGATTGCTACCGTCTTCATTCATGGTGTAGAGGTTAAAGGGAAATCCCCTTTTATATTCATGATTTGAAGCAAAGATGATCCGCTTACTGTCTGGCATATACGCAGGTGCCCAATTAGCCTGGCCGAAATTACTTACCTGGCGTGCATTACTGCCATCTGCATTGGCAACCCACACTTCCATACTGGTAGGCGCAACCAGGTTTTCTTTCAGCAGGTCTTTATACTCTTTTATTTCTGCTTCGGTTTTAGGTCGGGATGAACGCCAGATAAGCTTTTTACCATCCGGACTAAACCAGGCGCCACCATCGTAACCCAGCATATTAGTTATACGTTTTGTTTTTCCGGTCTTGAGGTCCATTGTATAGAGGTCAAGGTCACCGTCACGGGTAGACGTAAACAACATTGTTTTGCCATCCGGGGAAATGGTTGCTTCGGCATCATATCCGGGCGTATTCGTAAGCTGTTTTACGATCTTACCATTAAGATCGGCCATAAAAATGTCATAGCTTTCATAGATAGGCCAGATATATTTATTGCCATATTTTGTACGGTCTGGTGTAGGTGGGCAATCTCCGCTCCCAAGATGGGTAGAAGCATATACAACATGTTTTCCGTCCTTCAAAAAAGCGCCGCAGGTGGTACGACCCTTTCCGGTGCTCACCAGTTTGGGCTCAAATTTCTCTTTATCTGTTTTCGGAACACGGGCAATGTAAATCTGATCGCAGGGGATATTCTCTTTTGGATTTGTTTTTTGAAAGATTATCCACTTACCATCAAAACTAAAATATGCTTCCGCATTATCGCCTCCAAATGTTAACTGGCGCATATTTTTAAGGTGCGTTTCTTCCGGATACAAAACGGTGTCTGATATATTTTTTATGATGCCTTTTTCCAGGCTATTATCAGGTATTAAAAAACCCATTATTAGAAAGATGGCTAATAAAAATGAAGATAAAAGAATGGCAGGTTTAAGCAGGTTCATTGATCCGTTTTTTAAGTTGGTTGCAAAGGTATTGGTTGTAAAAAATGCCTTTGTCAGAAAATTGTCACAGTTTACAACTTTCCCTCCTTAATTTTGCTAATGCGATGCACATTTTTGGTTATCACCACACTTTTAACAGCCACGATTTTAATCAGTTCCTGCCAGGGTAATGGTTCGGAAACAGAAAATTCCTCGATAAAGACAGATAGTTTGTCCAGTCCAATTGCAAAATTGGAGAAATCAATCCAGGCTTACCCGGATTCACTCCTGTTGATTGCTAAATTGTCTGACCAGCAGGAGGCAAATGGCCAATTGGATATAGCTTTCGCTACGATAGAAAAAGGTTTACAGAAGGATAGCACATCAGTCATTTTTCATAACCGGAGGGCCTCCCTGTTGCTGGCAAAAGGCGATACAAGCGGAGCGATCAGCGGTCTATTAAAATCACTTAGCTATGCACCAGAGCAAACCGATATCCACGTAGAATTGGGTTTTTTATATGCCGCTCAAAAAAAGAAAAATGCCCTGCTGGTAGCCGATTTTTTGCTTTCCCAAACTGATCAACCAGCACTTCAAACACAGGCAAGGTTTATGAAAGGGATTTACTTTGTAAATATTGGTGATAAAAAAAATGCTTTGTTGAATTTCAATGAATGCATCATCAATGATTATACCTTTATTGATGCTTATATGGAGAAGGGCATTCTATTATTTAATGATAAGAAATATACAGAAGCCCAAAAATCATTTGAAAAAGTGCTGACAATTTCTAATACGCACACAGAAGCCTACTTCTGGACAGGAAAAAGCCTGGAAGCCCAAAATAAAAAGGAAGAAGCCCTTGATTTTTATAAAAAAACCATTGGGCTGGATGATAAGATGAAGGAGGCGGCGGAGGGGGTGGAGCGACTTAGTAAAAAATAATAGTTGTTAGTTGATAGTTGTTAGTTGATAGTAACAGCCAATGAAAAAGTTGTTAGTAGTTGGTTGTTTGTTGATAGCAACAGCCAATACAAGCATCTAAGAGTATGCTCAGACTTTAACCCACAAAAGGCTAACAACTAACAACTATCAACCAACAACTGTATTACTGCCTTTGCTGCCAACTAACAACTATCAACCAACAACTATTCAGATGTTTTTATTTATTTTTGCTACTTGAAATTTTAATATGACCATCATAGCCCCCTCCCTCCTCGCCTCAGATTTTCTCCGATTAGGGGAAGAAAGCAAAATGTTGAATGAAAGTGAGGCCGACTGGTTTCACCTTGATGTGATGGATGGACGGTTTGTTCCTAATATCAGTTTTGGACTGCCGGTTATTGCCGCTATAAGAAAAGCCACCACTAAGGTTTGTGATGTTCACCTGATGATCGAAGAACCGGAGCGGTATGCAGAAGATTTCAAAAAAGCCGGTGCCGATATTTTATCCGTTCATCTCGAAGCCTGCCGGCACCTTCACCGGAACCTGCAACAAATTAAGTCACTGGGCATGAAAGCCGGCGTGGCGCTAAATCCCCATTCGCCGGTTGAGGCAATTTATGATCTGCTCGATGAAATTGATCTTGTTTGCATCATGAGTGTGAACCCGGGTTTCGGCGGACAGAAATTCATTCCCCAGACCATTCAAAAAATTAAAAACTTACGACAAAGAATAAACGAAAATAATTTATCTACATTGATTGAAATTGATGGAGGTGTAACCTTGGAAAATGCTAAATCTATTGTAGATGCTGGCGCACATGTTTTGGTGGCTGGTAATACCGTTTTTAGTTCCCCTGATCCAATCGCAACGATCAAATCATTGAAAGCACTCTGAATTGATCAGTTATTTCGGAAATGCACCGGACCAAATCATAAAAGGGCCGGATTTAAATGATTAAATCCGGCCCTTTACTGGTGTTTCTATAATTAATTTGAGGGTGCTGTTGTCATTTGCTGCAATACTTTATCAACACTAAGGCTTCCGCTTTTTGCGGGAGGAAAGTCCTTGAACGTTGCCAGAAAATCAGAAACGATGGATTGTGCCGGAACCATGGTCCACATCTTTTCACCCTGCCATTTCAGGTACATAAGACTTTCAAATGGAGCCCTTTCATAAGGATCCTGACGGAGGTTAACAATAATTGGCCAGCTGGGGGATTTACGATAGGCTGTTGTTAGATTGCCTTCGATTATGGAGAAATGGACCTTCCAATCATCATAACGAAGGGCATTCAGGTTTCCACCAGCATCAAAATAAAAAATTTCCCGGCGCTTACCAACAGAATCCTTACCCAAAAGCATATCTAATTGGTTGTAGCCGTCGAGGTGATTTTTAAAAGTCTTTCCGTTGGTTTTATATCCTGCAATTAATTTTTCTTTTAAGGAAGTTTCACCCACTGCTGCAGCCAATGTAGGCATCCAGTCTTCATGGCTAAAAATTCCGTTTATTACCGATCCGGCAGGGATCTTACCAGGCCAGCGCACAACCTGGGGAACACGGAAACCGCCTTCAAATGTTGTTCCTTTTTCGCCTCTGAATGGTGAAGCTCCACCGTCAGGCCAACTCATCATTTCAGCTCCATTATCGGTACTGAACACAATGATGGTATTGTTAGCAATGCCGAGTTGGTCGAGTTTATCGAGGATTTTACCAACTACATAGTCCAGTTCCATCATGCCATCACCATATAAACCGCCTCCATTGGAACTGCTTTTCCAACGTTCACTCAAATGTGTCCAAACATGCATGCGGGTGCTATTGTGCCAGAGAAAAAAAGGTTTGCCGGCCTTAACCTGTTCATCCATAAATTGAAGCGACCGGTCCAACAGGTCATTTTCAACGGTTTCCATCTTTTTAGTATTAAGCGGGCCTAAATCCTTAACCGTTTGCTTTCCAACTTTCCCCCATCGAGGATCAACCGTGGTATTATCTGTTGCGGAGGCATACGTTTCTAGCATACCGCGGGGACCAAATTTTTTGTGAAAGGCGGGATCTTTAGGGTATTCGGGATCTTCAGGCTCCTCTTCGGAATTTAAATGATAGAGGTTACCGTAAAAACGGTCAAAACCATGAACAGTTGGCAAAAATTCATTCCTGTCTCCTAAGTGGTTTTTACCAATCTGTGCAGTTGAATAACCTTGTCCTTTCAGCATATCAGCTATGGTCATATCCGTTTCCCGGATACCTTCTTTTGCTCCCGGCATACCAATGGTAAGCATCCCGGTCCTGAAAGGGTGTTGCCCCATGATGAAGGCCGCTCTGCCTGCCGTGCAGCTTTGCTGAGCATATGCATCCGTCATAATAGCACCTTCTTTGGCAATGCGATCAATATTGGGCGTTCTGGGTTTAAGCATCCCGCGATGGTATGCACTAATATTACTGACACCCAAATCGTCACCCCAGATGACTACAATGTTTGGTTTTTGCTGGGCTTGAAGCTGAAAATACATCAGGAATAAAGCAATGGCTTTTAGGATTACTTTTCTAATCATAAATGTCGTTTTAAGCATTAAAAAACGGATGGTGACTTTAGTACAAAACCCTGAATTTTTTGAGACTTTTTTTGAAAATGAAAACAGGATTCGAATGTAGAATTCAAATGATCACTGTAATTTTTTTCCTTTCCAAACTTGCCAATTCTTTTAAATTATTGGCAAGTAAGCATTCAGAAAAGATGCAAACCTGATTTAAATAATTGATTTACAATGTACTAGCGGAAGCTTGTTTAATAAATGCAGATGGCGTATTGCCGGTATGTTTTTTAAAAGCAGTTGTAAAAGAATTTCGGTTACTGAACCCGCATTGATTAGAAAGACCTTCCAGGGTAAGCATTTTTCCATCACCTTTTTCAATCATTTTTTTAACATATTCTATCCGATACCTGTTCAGAAAATCATTAAAATTTGTTTGATGTACCTGGTTGATTACCGCCGATAAAACATAAGGTTGCATGTTCATCTCTGAAGCCAGGTCCCGCATTGTAAACCCTTTATTCTTGTAAGACTGGTTCAATTCAAGATGCTTTTCAACAAGCTCATTGATCGACTGTAGTTTTTCTATGGGGAAATAATCCATTTGTTTACCCGAGGGCTTTGCTTCGGATTGATTACCGGCAGCTTTGGGGAAATGATATTTCAATAATTGATGGCCTTGAGCATATTCCATTTTCTTTTCCTCAGGGGTGTACACCACAGATTGAAGAAATGACCTGTTTTGTAAGAATTCGGATTTAATTAATGCACCTTTCAATCCATACAAAATTGAAGGATTCAGTAATAAAATGACTATGCCTAAGGCAATACCAAAAGCAGGAAAAGTATGTGCATTGACAAATAAATTATTTTGTCCACCAGTCAATATGGTGAAGTAATATGGTATAAAAAAGAGCGCCTGTAAAAAAATATATACTTTAACCCATTGAACCAGCGACTTATTTTCTGCATTTAAAAGCTCTGCACCTTTGACGGTTTTAATTTTCTGTATCAATACAATTTGCCAGATCCAATAAACCGACATTAGTATTACCCTGGCAGGTTGATAAAACTCCCCAATACCCAACCATCCCTGGGAAAATTGATTCCAGCTTGTATTAATACCCAATGCATCCTGGTAGGCTTGTTCAATTTTAATGGCTGCTGGTTGCAAATAATAAGGAACGAAATCAATAATATAGATCAACAAAGGCAAAAAATGCAATAAATCCCGGTATACAAACCTTTTTTGCATAAACAGGAACCGGATATAAAAAAAAGATAAAGGGAACAATAGAAATCCAACAATATACCCTGTTCGATACAAATGAACCCATGGGGAAAAAGAAATATACCTGGAATAAATCAGGAATGCAACCAGGAATGCGTAACCCCCGGAAAAATAATAGGCCGCTAGCCAACCATTTTGATTTTTATTCCGAATAGAATAAATTCCCAGGATGACGCCTCCAAGCATACCCAAAACTGCAGAAATCAATAAAATAAAAGATGATATATCAAATAATGGCTCCATGTAACAGTTTCATGAGCTGAAGATAAAAACATTTCAAAAAATAGTCTTTTTATGGCTCCCTAGAATAGTTTCACCCTTACCAACCATCCATCTGCGGTAATGTATAAATATTGATGTTTTGCATCAAAGGCCACATTGGAACAGGACTGCCCTACTTTTATTTTGCCCAGCATCTTTGCATTGGCATCAAATACCACAACCCCACCAGGCCCGGTTGTAAAAATATTTCCCTTTTTATCGATCTTCATCCCATCGGGCCATCCCTTATCCTTGTCTGCCGATGCATCAAAAAATATCTTCCCGTTGGTTATACCACCATCTGCGGTGAGATCGTAAACCATCCATATTTTATTCACATCGGAGTTGGCAACATAGAGTTTCTTTTCGTCTGGGGAAAGCGCAATGCCATTGGGCCTGCTCATTTCTTTTGTCAGTAGTTCCAATTCTCCTGTTTTCTTTAACCTATATACTCCCTGGTAGGGAATTTCTTTAGACGGATCCTCCATATTTTTAACCAATCCATAAGGAGGGTCTGTAAAATAAAGGTCGCCATTGCTATGGTATACCGCATCATTGGGACTATTCAATTTCTTCCCTTCGTAATTATCAGTCAGGGTAATAAATTTCGCTTCCGGTTTATTTAGCGGCGCATCCATCCTGGCCATCCGGCGATCGCCATGCTGGCACAACACAAGCCTGCCCTTATTATCCAGTATCAATCCATTTGACCCAGGCTCTCCGCCTCTGGCTAACGTGCCCGTATAACCGCTGGGATGCAGGTATTCTTCCAAACCCTTTTCTTCACTCCATTTCATAATTTTATTCGGCGGGATATCAGAAAATAAAAGATAATTTCCCTTATCGATCCATAACGGTCCTTCGCTCCAGTCAAATCCTTCAGCCAGTATTTCAATTCCAAAGGCAGTATCAACCAATGTATTCATCATTGGATCAAGTACCTGGATACTGCCAGTTTTTTTATACTTCATAATGGACAAGGTTTTTCTATTATCCTGAGAAACTACTGCAGAACTAAAAAACATCAGGATTACATAAATATATATTCGTTTCATGCTGCTTATGGTTGGGCTCTCTTCAAATCTAATCTCAATCTATGAACTTTGGTCATTCTTATTTTCAACATTTCTCCACTCAACTTCCTAATTCCTTATTTTTTATTCCTTATTTCTTATTCCCCTGTAGTAATATTGCTCAGCTAAACCCGTTATTGATTTAATGCTGAGAACCAAGCAATTAGTTACCTTTTTACTCGTCCTTTTATCCTTATCCGCCTGGAGTCAGAAAAAAACGGCAACAGTATCAGGAAGGGTCGTGGATGAAAGCGATCAGCCATTGGCGAAAGTTTCTGTCATTATGCTCGGTAAACAATCGGGCATAACCACAACAGATTCCGGTAGGTTTTCCCTGAAAGTGCCTGCTGATAAAGCTTTTGCGCTTGTATTCAGCTATGCGGGCTATAAGTCTGAACAACGTAATTTCTATCTTAGCGAGAACGAACAGGAAACGATAATAATCAGGCTGAATAAAGGTACCAAGACCCTGGAGGAAGTGGTGGTAACAAATCAACCAGAGAGAACGGAAACAGGTTTGATCCGGCTGAATCCCAAAAACGCACTCATCATGCCCTCCCCCATTGGCGGCATTGAAAGTATGATTAAAATTTTTGTGGGCAGTAATAATGAACTGACTTCCCAATATGCTGTAAGAGGTGGCAACTACGACGAAAACCTGATTTATGTAAACGATTTCGAAGTATTTCGTCCCTACCTTGTAAGAAGCGGACAACAGGAAGGACTGAGTTTCATCAATCCGGAACTGGCGGGTAAGGTCAATTTTTATAACGGCGGTTTCCAGTCGAGATATGGCGACCGGATGAGCAGCGCCCTGGATATACAATACAGGAAACCCAAAAAATTTGGCGGCTCTGCATACCTCAGTTTACTGGAGCAGGGATTTCATGTGGAGGGCAGTAGCAAAAAAGAAAAATTCACTTATCTAGTAGGCTTGCGGCAACGCACAAACAGGAGCTTACTCAGTTCACAGGAAACACAGGGAAGTTACATACCCACGTCTACTGATATACAGGGGCAGTTTACATGGCAATTCAATCCAAAATGGCAACTGGAAGCGCTGACCAATTTTGCACGAACAACTTTTACACTCATACCGGAATACTCCCAATTAACCACTTCTGTATTTTCACCACTTTTTAGCGCCAACCTCGGTGTGGACATATTATTTGAAGGAAGAGAGCAGGACAGGAATGCAACTAATATGCTTGGTTTGGCAGCGTCGCAACAGGTTAATAAAAACATTCGGCTGAAATGGATGTTCAGCAGATTCGAAAATGATGAATCAGAAAATTATGATATCATCGGTGCGTATATTTTTGGCGAGAGGGATTTCGATCGCAGTAAACCAACATTCGGCCTGATCGTAAATCCACTTGGTGCGGGTGTTTACCAGCAGTTTGCCCGCAACCAGCTCAATATTGTTAACTGGGCCGCCTCGCACAAAGGACAATGGGTAAAAAACAGGCAGTTTATGCAGTGGGGGCTAACGCTGGAAAAAACCCTGATCAAAGATAACCTCAATGAATGGGAAAGGAATGATTCTGCCGGCTATACGTTACCGTTAATACCAGGCAGGCTGCCCCTGAGTAATGTATTGAAATCATCCGCAGACCTTGACATCAATAAAATTTCCGGTTATATACAGGACAATATTGTAGTGAACGATTCGCTCGGTATCACTTTACAGGCGGGGCTTCGTTTCAATTTCAATGGGCTGAACAAAGAGTTCCTGCTTTCACCCCGACTCCAATTATCCTGGATGCCCCGTAATAAGAAAGACCTTGTATTCAAAGCAGCAGTTGGCGCCTATCACCAGCCACCATTTTACCGCGAAATGCGCAGTTATGATGGAACCGTCAATAAAGCCCTGCTTGCGCAGCGAAGCTGGCAGTTTGTAACCGGCATGGATTACCAGTTTAAAGTAGGTAACCGTCCTTTTAAATTCAGCACCGAAGCATATTATAAACAGATGTGGAATGTGGTTCCTTATGATATCGTTAATGTAAGGATCCGTTATTTTGGTGAGAACAGCGCCAAAGCATATGCAACCGGCATAGAGATGCGCCTTATAGGCGAATGGGTAAAAGATGCTGAAAGCTGGTTTAGCATTGGTTTCATGCGTACAAGGGAAAACCTCGACAATGATTTTTACTATAATTTTTTCAATAAAGATGGAGAGCTGATAACAGGGAAAACAGAGGACCAGGTTGTTGCAGACAGTGCAAGGGTTGATGTAGGCTGGCTCCGCAGGCCAACTGACAGGCTTATCACTATGGGTCTTTTTTTCCAGGATTATCTGAGCACGAATAAAAATTTCAAAGTTCACCTTAACCTGTTATACGGAAGCAATATGCCATTTAATATTCCCAATAGTGTGAAATACAGAAATGCACTGATCATTGATCCATACATCCGTGCCGATATTGGATTCAGTGCATTATTGATGGATGGTGAAAAATCAAACCGGCGCAGCCATAGTCCATTCCGTGACATGGAAAGTATCTGGCTGAGCCTGGAGATATTTAACCTGCTCGACCGCCGTAATATCATTTCATACCAGCTTATTAAAGATTTTTCCAATACTATCTACACAATCCCCAACCGGTTAACACCAAGGCTTGTTAATCTGAAACTGCTTGTAAGGTTTTAACGATCTTTCGAATAACCAGATCCCTCCTTCGTCGGGATGACAGGAGTTTGGATCATAAATAGCAACTATTATTTACTCTCTGTCTTGTCATCCCGACGAAGGAGGGATCTTCTCCTCGGTTAAATAATTCCCAAATCAACCCCAGCACGCCTTTTAATCATTACCCACAGTCTGTGAATAAGTAACTTTGTAATGATTCAAGTGCAAATAATTATATTGCATTTAAGCGTGCGTTAATAAGTACATGGTACCATATTGTAAACCTAAAATCCGATGCTTTGACTGAAACGATCATCAACCTGGAATCCGTTAATCCGCTTGAATTTTTTGGGGTTAACAATGGCAAACTCGACATTCTAAAGAAAAAATTTCCCCTCTTAAAAATCCTCAGCAGGGGAACTCAGATCAAACTCAGTGGTGCACCAGAGCAAATTGAATCCGCAAAAGAAAAAATTGAATTACTTGTTTCTTATCTCGAACGAAATGGTCATGTAAGCGAAAATTATTTTGAACAGATACTGGGTGGCGACGACCAGGAAACTGTAGACCACTTTGTTGAACGCAATCCCAATGAAGTGCTTGTATTTGGCCCCAATGGTAAATCAGTAAGGGCCCGCACGGCCAACCAGAAAAAAATGGTGACGATGTCCGACAAGAATGACATCATTTTTGCCATTGGTCCTGCCGGTACCGGTAAAACCTACACTGCCGTTGCTCTGGCAGTGCGTGCACTCAAGAACAAACAGGTTAAAAAAATTATCTTGACACGCCCCGCAGTGGAAGCGGGAGAAAGCCTGGGATTCCTGCCCGGTGATCTAAAAGAAAAGATCGATCCATACCTGCGTCCCTTATATGATGCATTGGATGATATGATCCCGGCTGATAAACTTGGCTATTATATGAGTACCCGGGTGATTGAAATTGCCCCACTCGCCTATATGCGCGGCCGCACGCTTGATCATGCATACATCATCCTTGATGAAGCGCAGAATGCCACCGACCTGCAGATCAAAATGTTCCTTACCAGGATCGGATCAAATGCCAAAGCCATCATTACGGGAGACCTCACCCAGATTGATTTACCGAAGAACCAGCGTAGCGGACTTGATAAAGCCGTACGTATTTTAAAAAATATCGATGGTATTGCCCACGTTGAACTGGATGAAGAAGACGTGGTCAGGCACCGATTGGTAAAAGCCATCATCCGTGCGTATGATAAAGAACATGATCCGAATACTCACCCACATGCGTAACCGAATATTATCCCTGCTGACTTTTGTCCTGCTTTTAACCGGCAGCTGTTCCGGGCCCGAAGGATTCAAAAAACCGGAGGATGCTTTAGACGCAGCCAGGGAATTTGTTCGTGCGGTATTGGACGGCGATTATAAACGCGCTGAATTATATGTACTTCCTGAGGAAGAAGACTTGCGGCTTTTTCACCGCTATAAAGATTATATGAAGAATCAGCCCGAGAAGGAAAGGCTCGGGCTGAAATCTTCATCAATACTGGTGAACAAAGTGGAGCCACTCAACGATACTGTTTCCATTATTAATTATTCGAATTCTTTTTCAAAAAAGCCAATGGATATACGGGCTGTAAAAAAAGATGGCGAATGGTGGGTTGATTTCAGTTATACTTTTTCCGGCGACGAAGAAATTAAACCGCTGGAGTAAATAATACTATGTTACGTCAAATCATGCTGGTTGGACTGGGCAGCGCAGTTGGTGGAATTTTTCGGTTTATACTGGGTAAATGGATTTACTTTCTATATCCGCAAACATTTCCCCTTCCCACCCTTATCATCAATATCCTTGGCTGCTTTTTGATAGGCCTCCTTTATGGCTTTTCCATAAAAACCGGCACTTTGACAGCGGAAGTCAGGCTTTTGCTTACCACTGGTCTCTGTGGCGGATTTACTACTTTCTCTGCATTTGCATATGAAAATATCCAACTGATGAAAAATGGTGATTACACCATGGTGTTGGTCTATATTACAGCGAGTGTAGTTTTGGGGATTGTGGCTGCGTTTCTGGGCATGGAAATATTCAGGTAAAACAATAACCGCGGAGACGGGGAGGCGCAGAAATAGTTTTCTCTGCGCCTCCCCGTCTCCGCGGTAAAATGCCTTTAGATTTGATGAATTTTGATGAAGAGATAATTTACTATAGGTTTGTAAAAACAAGATACTAATTATGCTAACTGTTCTTCATCCATGGCATGGCGCAACTCCCGGCGACCAGGCACCCCGCATTGTAAATGCAGTAATTGAAATACCCAAAGGCGAAAGGGCTAAATACGAAATTGATAAACCCACCGGCCTGCTCAGAATGGACAGGGTTATTCATTCCTCTTTCCATTACCCGATAAATTATGGATTTATCCCCCAATCTCTGGGAGATGATAAAGATCCGCTGGATATTCTTGTTCTGTCCAGCGTAAGCGTGCAGGCGCTTTGCCTGGTGGAAGCAAGGGTAATTGGCGTAATGCAAATGATTGATGGGGGCGATGCAGATGACAAAATTATTGCCGTAGCCCATACCGATCCCAGTGTAAATTATATAAACAATATTGAGGAGATGCCGGCCCACTTTTTCCTTGAGCTTCGGCATTTTTTTGAAGAATATAAAAAACTGGAAAACAAAACCGTGGTGGTAGAAGAATTTCAGGATAAAGCTACCGCGCTTAAAATTATCCAGGATGCGTTGAACCTGTATAAAGAAACATACAAGAAATAAATCATCGTGCCTACTTTAAACAAGCCAAATATGACCACAGCAACAATCATCATCATTATACTTACCGGACTTGCCGCGGGTATACTCGGTGGCATGGTGGGGATTGGCGGCGGCATTATAATCGTTCCGGCATTGGTATATTTCCTGGCATTCTCACAACACCAGGCGCAGGGAACTTCCCTTGCACTAATGCTCTTCCCGGTTGGTATACTGGGCGTGATCAACTATTACAAGAAAGGATATGTTGATTTCAGGTATGCCGGACTGTTAGCTATAGGTTTTGTTGTGGGAAGTTATCTCGGGAGTAAATTCTCACTTAGCCTTCCACAATTAACAGTGAAGAAAATTTTTGCTGTGATCATGTTAATTGTTGCACTTAAGATGCTTTTTATTGATAAGAAATAACTTCTTTATCTGCAGAAACATAGCTAAGCAAAGAATACTTCACGCTTTTTGTACATCAGACCTTTATTTAATCCTCTTTGTTAAGACAACAATAATACCGGGTAATCTTTATCCTTCTTTAAGAATGAACCTTTTAAGCTGTATTTCGTTTTCTATGCTCAATCCAGAGGTCAAAAAGACCCGGTTATTAAAATAATAAAGCATACATGATCGACAGAATATTAAAAAAATGGATGACTACCCTTGTGGGCAGTTTGCTCAGTATGGTTGTTATGGCCCAAACAGGGAGCATTAGCGGAACCATAACCGATAAAAACTCCCTCCTACCCCTATCAGGAATCACCGTAACCCTTAAACCGGGTGAAGCGAGTAAGACTTCAGACAGCAAAGGGGCATTTCGTTTCACCGATATTAAACCGGGCACATATAACCTCGAAATAACGGCCGTTGGATATCAATCCAAAACACTCAATAACCTCGTAATAACTTCCGGAAATGAAAATAACCTGGGAATAGAATTGGAACCCAGCGTTGGTCAGTTAAGTACCATTGTTGTTTCCGGAAGGAAAAATACCGTAAAAGCTACCAGCCTGGAAAGCCCTTTAAGCGTTCAACGGCTCACCACAGAAGATATTAAAACCAATCCCGGCGGCAATTTCGATATCAGCAGGGTGATCCAATCCTTACCCGGCGTGGGTGGCGGTGTTGGAGGCGGCGGTTTCCGTAACGATGTGATCATTCGCGGCGGCGCACCAAGTGAGAATGTATTTTATCTCGACGGCATTGAAGTACCCATAATCAACCACTTCAGCACACAGGGAAGCGGTGGCGGACCGCAGGGTATACTCAACGTTAGTTTTATTGAGGACGTAAAACTGAGCAGTTCGGCTTTTGAAGCCCGATATGATAATACCCTGAGCAGTGTATTTCAATTTAAACAAAAAAATGGCAACCCTAACCGCCTGCAGGGCAATATCCGCCTGAGCGCCACAGAACTTGCCGCTACATTTGATGGGCCTTTAACAAAGAACACCACTTTTATTGCCAGTGCAAGGAGAAGTTACCTGCAGTTATTATTTAAATTGATCGACCTGCCAATCAGGCCTAATTACTGGGACTTCCAATTTAAAACAACTACTAAGATCGATGAAAAAACAACATTAAGCTTCCTGGGCATTGGCTCTATTGATGAATTTAGCTTTGCTGAGCCCAGGGAAGCAAGCCCGGAAAAATTATATGTTATCAACAGCAGCCCGCTGATAAACCAGTGGAGTTACACTGTGGGTGCCACTTTACGACGGCTTACGAATAACGGCTTCTGGACCGCATCATTAAGCAGAAATACACTCGACAACCAGGCAGATAAATTTGAGGATAATAAAACCCAGGTTGAAAACGAAAGAACCCTATTGATTAAAAGTCGCGAAACAGAAAACAAACTGCGATTAGACAATACGCATAATATAGGTGGATACAAACTAACATATGGCCTTTCCGCACAATTAGTTCAGTTTGATAATAAATTTTTCCAGCGCTTTCGGCCAGTCTTAACCGATGGTCAGGGGAATGTGATACAGGAAGCGGAGATCTTAAATAGCAAAACCAGTGCAAACTTTTTAAGATACGGCGCTTTCATACAAGCAGGTAAAAGAATTTTAAATAACAGGTTAGCGCTGAGTGTTGGTTTACGCATTGATGCCAACAACCTCGAAAACAGTGAATCAAATCCACTCAAACAGCTAAGTCCACGGATCAGCGCCAGCTATGCGTTGACAGATAAATGGAATGTCAGCGCGAGTTACGGCATTTATTATCGCCTTCCATCCTACACGCAACTTGCCTTTCAAAATCTGCTGAGTAGCAGCCCCACACCCAATCCCGGTGATTATATCCGCAGTACACATTATGTTGCCGGCGTGGAATACCTGCCCAGCAATGCCACCCGTTTTACCTTTGAAGGATTTTACAAAAAATACAGTAACTACCCTGTAAGCATACTCGATGGCGTAAGCCTTGCAAATAAAGGCACTGACTTTGGCGCAATCGGCAATGAACCGATCGTACAAAACGGATCGGGAAGAGCGTATGGCTTTGAATTTTTTGCTCAACAGAAATTAACAAAAAGGTTCTTCGGAATATTCAGCTATACATTTTTCAGAACTGAGTTTACAGATATCACTGAAAAGTATATTCGGGCTAATTGGGATAACCGTCATCTCATCAGCCTTACTTTTGGGTATAAGTTCAAACATAACTGGGAACTTGGATTAAAGTTCAGGGCACAGGGTGCGGCACCGTTTACGCCATTTGATTTGCCAACAAGCCAGTTGAACTTTCTTACACTTGGAACAGGTGTACTTGATTTCAGCCAGGCCAATACATTAACCCTGCCTGCATTTAATGCCAGCGATATCCGTATTGATAAAAAATGGAATTTCGATAGAATCACACTGGATGTATTTATTGATATACAGAACTGGTATAATTCTCAAAATCCGGGATTGCCGGCCTTCACTTTCAAACGTACCGCAGATAATTCAGATTTCTTAACAACGGATGGTCTGCCCATCAAACAAAATGGCAGCAATGCCATACCGTTGATCCTGGAGAATAATGATTCAAGGATTTTACCGACGATTGGGTTTATTATTGAGTTTTAATTTGATGTGAATTTTAGCCCACATAGGGGCCAAGTATTTTAAGACCTTTGATCACATTTCAATTTCAATTTCTCAATCCTACCCTTTTCTCATGGGCTGCCACTTAAGCCAGGTAAGGGAACGCCACAACCACTCGAATGGCCCATAATTATAATGATTCAACCACCATCTGCTAAAAACCACCTGTAGATAAAAGATGAACATCCCTAAAATAATACCAACCAACAGATTGATTTTAGTAGATAATCCAAAGCCAAAGCCATAAAAGAGCGGAACGAATATGATGGATTGCATCAAATAATTGGTAAGCCCCATTTTACCATAGGGCGCCAACTGCTTCAGTAATTCCCGGGCCTTCCCCTTTTGATAAACAATTATAAAAGCTGTTGTTATCAGTACTGAAAAACTAAGATTGAACAGGTTATAAAAGGTCATGGCAATCTGAGAAACAAATTTTTCCATATCCTCCTTTGACAATAAAAATAACCCGGCGGCAAGTGTTAAAAATCCCAGTGCAAACCAAATACTTCGTTTAAATATTTTTTTAGTCAGAGGCAAATTTTCTTCGATACGTTCGAAGTATCTTGTTCGCCCAATAAGCAAGCCCAATATGAATAGTGCCAGTGTTTGATAACCTCTCCCCTCAATTCCAAGTTGATAATCGGCTTTTAGCTTAAACCCTTCTTCAGCATTAAACTTCACCACTTCTGAAAATGAAGCATTTCTATAAATCTGTGACATCTTGTTCAGTTGTTCTTCCAAATTCTCTTTCTCAACTTTGGCTTTACTAATTCCCGGTATATGTTGTATGCCATAAGTAATAAACCTTGGCGCACCTGCAAGCAGTACAATGATCAGGAAAAAAAGGGCTTTGTTTTTAACCTTAAACATAAACACGAGGAAAATGCCCAGAATGGCATAAATTATTAAAATATCCCCGGAAAATAACAAACTATGCAGGTATCCAAAAATCAATAATATTATGATACGCCACAAAAAACGCCATTGAAAATTTATCCCTTTTTGTGCTGCCCGTTCCATTTGGATATAAAAACTCAATCCAAATAAAAAAGAGAATATGGCGAAATATTTTCCTGAAAATAAAATACCATTTATGATGCTTACCACTATATTACCAATAGATGGATTAGGGCCATTTACAGAAGACATGTCAAATGCCTCAAAAAAAATGGACAAATGGGAAATCAATATTCCCCACAAGGCAAAGCCACGGAGTGAATCAATAATTACAATTCTTTCAGGCGTATTTTCTGATAAGTTTTTACCATTCATAATGAAGTAGCTATTTTTTGAAGTAGTATTAATCCAAATAAAACGAACAAAAACACACTTAATACAGATTTAAAAGTATTTAGCATCAATTTATTTTTTTAAAGTTTCAATTCCCAGTCATATTTTGAAACTTTTTTTGCCATAAAATGTATTAAAAGTTAGTAAAATTCTGAGCAGTTCTGAGTTCATAAAGCAAGTAAATAATGTTTGTCGTAAATTTATAGCAACAAAAAATTTATCAATCTATAAAAATGGAAAATAACACATCTATTGGCACATCAAGTTACAATGTGAACGACAAGGGTAAATGTCCGTTTTCTGGTGGAGCGCTAAAACAAAGTGCCGGCTCAGGTACCGGAAACCGCTACTGGTGGCCGAATCAATTGAAGTTGAATATTCTTCGCCAGCATGCTGACCTTTCTAATCCAATGGGAAAGACATTCAATTACGCCGAAGAATTCAAAAAACTTGACCTGAATGCCCTGAAGAAAGACATCAACGATCTGATGACAACTTCACAGGCCTGGTGGCCGGCAGACTATGGTCATTATGGACCCTTTTTTATTCGAATGGCCTGGCATAGTGCAGGTACTTACAGAATCTCCGACGGGCGTGGTGGTGCCGGTAACGGTACCCAGCGGTTTGCGCCACTCAACAGCTGGCCAGACAATGTGAACCTCGACAAAGCACGATTACTACTTTGGCCCATCAAAAAAAAATACGGCAGGAAAATTTCCTGGGCTGATCTGATGGTCCTCGCAGGTAACTGCGCCCTGGATTCAATGGGTCTTAAGACTTTTGGTTTCGGTGGCGGACGTGTTGACGTTTGGGAACCCGAAGAAGAAATCTATTGGGGTTCTGAAACTGAGTGGCTCGGCGATAAGCGTTATACCGGAGATCGTGAACTGGAAAATCCGCTTGGCGCTGTTCAGATGGGCTTGATCTATGTTAATCCGGAAGGCCCTAATGGCAACCCTGATCCACTTTTGGCCGCCAAAGACATTCGCGAAACATTTGGCCGCATGGCGATGAATGACTACGAAACGGTTGCTTTGATTGCTGGTGGCCACACCTTTGGTAAAACCCATGGTGCTGCTGATCCAGGCAAATATGTTGGCAGGGAACCAGCCGCTGCAGGCATTGAAGAGCAGGGACTTGGCTGGAAAAATACTTATGGCACAGGTAATGCAGGCGATACTATATCGAGTGGACTTGAGGGTGCATGGACTACAACGCCTACCAAATGGAGCAACAATTATTTTTGGAACCTCTTTGGCTACGATTGGGAATTAACAAAAAGCCCGGCCGGTGCACATCAGTGGATCCCCAAACATGGTATGGGAGCCGGAACAGTTCCTGATGCCCACGATCCGTCGAAGCGCCATACTCCGATCATGTTTACTACTGACCTTTCATTAAAGATGGACCCTGCCTATGAAAAAATTTCCAGGCACTTCCATGAAAACCCTGATGAATTCGCAGATGCATTTGCCAAAGCCTGGTTTAAACTTACCCACCGCGATATGGGGCCCCGCTCCCGCTACCTGGGATCTGATGTCCCTGCTGAAGAGCTGATCTGGCAGGATCCTGTGCCGGCTTTGACAAATGAGCTTATCAACGAAAACGATATTGCAGCATTAAAGTCTAAGATAATTTCATCCGGACTTTCAGTTGCTGAACTGGTATCAACAGCCTGGGCATCGGCATCCACTTTCCGGGGTTCTGATAAGCGTGGTGGTGCCAATGGCGCAAGAATACGCCTTGCTCCACAAAAGGATTGGGAAGTAAATAATCCCAATCAGCTGGCTAAAGTAATTGGTACCCTTGAAGTAATTCAGCAAGAATTTAATCGCGCCCAGTCCGGCAAAAAACAGGTCTCTCTTGCAGACTTAATTGTCCTGGGTGGATGTGCAGGTGTTGAAAAAGCTGCTAAAAATGCGGGCCATGAGCTAAATGTGCCATTCTCACCCGGACGTACAGATGCAAGCCAGGAACAAACTGATGTGGAATCTTTTTCCGTTCTTGAGCCACATGCTGATGGTTTCCGAAATTACATACGTGCAAACAGTCCGGTAACTGCAGAGGATATGCTGATTGATAAAGCGCAACTGTTGACGCTCACCATACCGGAGATGACTGTGCTGATAGGCGGCATGCGTGTACTGAACACAAACTATAATCAAACCCAACACGGTGTCTTCACTAAAGCATCGGAGAAGTTAAACAACGATTTCTTCCAAAACCTGCTCGATCTGGGCACAACCTGGAACGCGTCTTCAGCGTCAAAAGATGTTTTTGAAGGGCGTGACCGTGTAACCGGCGAACTAAAGTGGACGGGTACACGCGCAGATCTCATCTTTGGTTCTAATGCCGAACTCCGCGCTATTGCTGAAGTATATGGCTGTGAGGATTCCCAGGAAATGTTTGTGAAAGATTTTGTAGCTGCGTGGAATAAAGTGATGAATCTTGATCGTTTTGATCTGGCATAATATAACCAGAGACTTATTTGATTAGAAGAGGTGGCCCGGAAACAGGCCACCTCTTTTTTAAATTGATCAATCATTGAACATCCAATGAGATCCCTCCTTCGTCGGGATGACAAGAAAGAGGTTTACATATAGCTGCTGTTCAACACTCCATAAAACATCCACCCTCCCTGTCATCCCGACGAAGGAGGGATCTCTGTATTCATAAATATAGGATCATTTATGGAATGAACCCATCCCCCGCATCTTACCCATAGAATTAGCATAATTTCAACATGTGAAATCTACTACACACAGTCATATGTCTGATCAGGAGCTGCTTGAAAAATTCCGGCAAAGCGGAGATAACTCCTGGTTGGGTTTGCTTCTGGAAAGATACACCCTGCTGCTTTTTGGCGTTTGCATGAAATACCTGAAGGACGAAGAAGGAGCAAAAGATGCCGTGCAGCAAATATTCCTGAAAGTAATTACAGAGTTGCCGAAATACAAAGTGGACTATTTCAAAAGCTGGTTATATACCATCGCCAGAAACTATTGCCTGATGAAAATCCGGGATAAAGGAAAACAAACGGTGGAGATCAACGACAGAATGCCATTGGCACAATCTGAAGAAGAAGAAAATAAACAATTGTTCCACCTGATGAAAGACAGGGAATACACCCTCATGAACGAAGCCTTGCAGGATCTTGCCCCGGAACAAAAAACATGTATAGAAGAATTCTATCTTGGCCAAAAAACATACCAACAGATTGCAGACAAAACCGGATTCAATTATATGCAGGTAAAAAGCTATATTCAGAACGGCAAACGTAATTTAAAAATGCTTTTGCAAAAAAGACTCGGAAAGTCATGACAGATAAATGGAAAGACATATTGAATCAAAATTCTTCACTGGATCCACAGAAACTGATGGACTACCTGGAGGGAAAATTATCTGATAAGGAAAAACACGAAGTGGAATCCGTACTGGCTGATTCTGCTTTTATGGATGATGCCGCAGAAGGACTGAGTGCGTTGAAAGACAAGCAAAAAATCGCATCGATATTATTTGAGCTCAATAGTCAGTTACATCAGAAAACACAACAAAGAAGAAAACGTCAGTTTACAGACAGGCTGCCTTTTCCGGGCTGGCTTGTGTTTACTACGGTTACAATCATTCTGCTCATTTTACTCGCCTTCATCATCTATAGGATGTATACAACTGCACCCTGATTATCACAAAAAAACAAATTAAATTCATCTTCAGGTCCGGAAAACAAATGATGATTTTTTATCAAGTAAGATTCAATTTATGCCATCTGTAAAACTTTTCTGAAAAATACTTTTTGTATATTAATAATTATTTATTTCTTTTACACCTCTATACGTAGCCCAATCACTGCTAACCAGAACTTACACCAACCTATTCCATTTACGATTTCTTGTCTATATAGTCCCTGGTTTGATTAACCAACCAATACCAACTGCAACAAAAAAGTCCGGCTGAACACCGGACTTTTTTAATTCAATTACTGATACTGAATATACATCGGCATCGGCTTCAACTTAATAAGGTCTTCCGGTGACATAAACTTATGCGGTGCACGCTTCAAATCATTTTTATAAAAAAGTTTAAACCCGGTGAATTGAATAGGTTCCCTATGAATATAAGTTTTGTACGTGTTGATCTTTTTTGCAGGCTCTCCCCATCCATCCATATGCATTACAATCTGAACTTCAGCACTTGTTTTGATATTCTTATAGTTGGTCACCATACCCTGTGTAAAGCGATGCACCACTAAAATCTTAGGGGGCAGGTTATACTCTTTTACGAGTTTCGCGAGGTAATTTGTAGTGAAATTGATATCAGCAGCATCAAAGGTTCCAATCGCCGTTCCAGGCCTTTGTCCTCCTTTCATGGAAAATTCCGGGTCGATACCCAAATGCACGTTTGGTTTTTTCAGGTACTCTTCCAACAATGGAATCTCTGTTTGTAAATTGCTCAGTGCAACCTGTACATCAATAAATACTATAGCATTAATTTCCGCTGCCATTGCCAGCACCTTATCAATTTCCTTGAACGGCATACGCAGTTTATATTTTCCGTCTTTGCCCGGACTTTGCTGTGCGGTAACAGCAATATAATGCAGTGCTGGTTGAACAGGAGTTATCGGATCTGCTTTTTCCCATTTAGCCACTTCCACTTTTAACCTGCGGAGCATTTCATCTTTTGGGTATTCTCCCAGGATACCCATCCGGGTTGAATACAAATTACCATAATAAGCGATTATTCTCTTATAAGGAAGGATCGCCCCTTCTTTAGGGATGGGGGCATTTACGGGCCACTTACCGGTACTGTCGCCATTGGTCATATGCATCAGCATCTTATGATAAAGAGCCGTATCTGTAACAGCAGATGAAGGTGCAGGTGTGGAAACAACAGTTGAATCTTGTGAAACAGCC
>Ga0209391_10000282_pt1 | contig 22736 bp, 19 predicted proteins | sample PPLLak3March2015_FD_187246 | JGI IMG/M metagenome (GOLD analysis project Ga0209391, IMG submission 187246) | Freshwater sediment microbial communities from Prairie Pothole Lake near Jamestown, North Dakota, USA - PPLs Lake P7 Core (1) Depth... | ecosystem: Environmental > Aquatic > Freshwater >...
TGTCGGGCGCTGTAAGAAAAGGACATCGATAAATTCCGTGTAATGTTATACCGAAGCAATAAATACAAATTTGAGAGTTTGAAAGTTGTTTGGGGTTTATAATTTACTTCACTTGTGGTAGAATCTACCGTTTTAACTTCTTCATAAAGATCCATTTCAACCGATCCAAAAAAGTACACTTTCTTTAACATTGAATTGGCATGCTGGAAGTAGACAAACCTGCGGTCAGTGTTGCCATCATTTTTTTGTTCAACATAAGCAACGGAGGTCTGCATGTTTTTTTTACCTTTCACATAATTGTGACCTACATAAGCTCCGTATTGCAAAAGTTTAAAACTGTAACTGTAATCATTATAGTCGGGTCTGGAACCTACAAAAGCACCGACAGACATCGATTTAAATCTTTTTTCAAATTGAAGGCCATCTATTGCACCCACGCTCGATAACATAGGATTGATTTTCCGGCCAAACGATAGCGTAGTCGTTTCATTAAAATCATACCTGAGTGACAGGTTATAAACTTTTAATCCGTTAAAAAGATTGTCCTGAACTTCACTCCAGTTGTTATTGGAATGCACAAAAGAGAGATAGCTTTCAAGGGACAATTTTGACTTAGCTATATTGTTCATGTTGAATGATACCGTATATCTCATTCTCTGGGAATCTTTGGCATCAGCATTTGAAAAGTTGGTGTATGACGAAACGGAAACACGGCCAAAAACATCTTGTTTTATTTCTTTCTGTGTTCCTGCTTCGCCTGGAATGGTATCTTTTATTACTAAAGGAACAGCTATTATTTCCGGCTTGGGGACAACTTGGTCTTTTGGTGTAATTACCGGAACTTTCGGTTTGGCAATAATGACATCGGAGACTTTCAATACCTCTGAAGATAGAGGAGCGCAAACGCATGAAATGGATGAAAGGCTTGTGACCGATAAAACCGGGATCAATTGATCCCCCTGCTTAATAAATAGCGTATCGCCGACAATAATGTTTTCGGTAGATACAAATTTAACATATACATTCTGAGATGTCACATACGAAACCGATCCCTCCCTAAGTTCAACAATTGTCTGGCATTGGAGGCTCATCCAAACAAAGACAAAATGAATTATCAGTAAGAAAGATTTCATCATTTATCTTTTTTAAATTGATCGATTGTTGTTTTAGAATTTCCACCATCCGGGTGACAAGCCAGGCAAGCATCGCTGTTATACTGATAACCCGGGATACCTTCATGTTCATTATTCATTTCACCTTGGGGATGGCAGGGAAGACAAGTAAAGATTGAATAATTTCCCGGATTTGTGTGACAGTCACTGCATTGATCCCATTCACCATTATGTGATCCGCTATAAATCGGGAAATATTGTCCGTCATGATCAAATGTTGAAGGAACCCAAACACTTTGCGTATGACACATTTCACAATCGGTCGGAAACTGGGCCGATTGGTGCGGCGGATTATTCGTTTGATTATAATCCGGGGCATGGCAGCCATAACAGGTATTGGGTGTATTGTTGTAGTTTCCATTATGACAGACAGCGCAATCATTGGCTATAGCCACATGGGCACCGGCTAAAACATAAAAACTGTTATGGATAGGGAAGGTTGCCGGCTGCCAATCAGGATTGGTGGTATGGCAGGTTTCGCAATCGTTGGTAATTCCCAGGGCGCTGTGATTCGGATTGGTGGATTGATTGTAATCCGTCTGGTGACAATCGGAACAAATTGTGGAAGTGCCACTGTAGCCGTTTTCATGGCAAAGGTTGCAGTCAACAGATGTATGAGCCCCAGTTAATGGGAAATTTGTGTTATTATGGTTAAAACCACCAGATCCGCTTCCATCAGGATGGCAAGCCAGGCAGGCTTCACTGTTATATTGGTAACCCGTTATGCCTTCATGCTCTGAGTTAGTTTCACCTTGTTCATGACATGTCAGACAAGTGAATATGGCGTAATTACCAGGGTTCGTATGACAATCGCTGCACTGATCCCACTTGCCGTTGTGCGCTCCGCTGTATATAGGGAAATAGAGACCGTCATGATCAAACGTTGAAGGGACCCATACACTTTGTGTATGGCAGGATTCACAGTCAGTCGGAAACTGTGCAGTTTGATGGTCCGGATTATTGGTTTGATTGTAATCTTCGGTATGACAAGCGTAACATGTATTGGGTGTATTATTATAATTTCCGTTATGGCATGTAAAGCAATCGGTAGCGATAGTGGCATGTGCCCCAATTAATGCATAGTAGCTGTTATGAGTAGGAAATGTTGCAGGTTTCCATTCAGGATTGGTGGTATGACAGGTTTCACAATCATTCGCAATTCCAATAGCAAAATGGTTTGGATTGGTACTTTGATTATAATCATCTATATGGCAATCCTCGCATATGAGGGTTGTTCCAGCATACCCGTTGGCATGACATTCCAGACAATCTGTAGTGATATGTGCACCTGTTAACGGGAAATTGGATTCGTTGTGGTTAAAGCCTCCTTCAGCCTCTCCGGTAGGGTGACATTCGAAACAGGCAGGGTCGCTATAAACATAACCACCAACTTCATCATGTTCATCGTCCATATCCGCCTGGTTGTGATCGTGGCAAATGATACAACTGTTGGAAGCATAATTATTGGGATTCGTATGGCATTCTATACAATTATCCCAGGTCCCGGCATGTTTACCGGAATAAACCGGAAAATATTGCCCATCATGCGCTGCAAATTCTGCTGGTTTCCAGTCAGGTCGTGTGGTATGACATTCAGTACAATTAGTAGAAAAATCAGCATTAATATGATTTGGATTGGATGCTGCATTATAGTCTGTCTGATGACATGCAAAGCACTCTGATGAAATATTTGAATAATCGGTTCCCGTATGGCATGCCTGACAATCATTTAAAGCATGGCCTTCGGTTAATGGAAAAAATGAATGGTTAAAACCGGAGCCGCTCCAGCTAAAGGCATTTATATTATGACAATCCAGACATTCGGTCGAAAAATTTCCCTGAACATGATTCGGACTGGTTGTAGCATCATAATCTTTTTGATGGCAATCAATACACTCCACACCAAGTGGCTCAAACCGGAGCAACGAAGCAGAGGGATGGCAACTGTAACAATCGGCTGTTATATGGGCGCCGACAAGTGGAAAGCGACTTTGCCGATGAATATCATTAATATTCTCTACCAGCCATGATTTAGGAGTATGGCATCTTTCACATTCCATGCCTACAGTTTGATAATGCATATCGGTGTGACACGAAACACATTCTGTTTCTGCTTCAGAAAAAACCAGTGTAGGATGACACAATTTGCAATTGACATCCTGGTGCATACCCATCAAAGGAAATTGAGTCTTTTCGTGGGTAAACGAATATGTTCCTGCTTCAAGTTTCCAGCCTTTAGGATTATGGCAATCCGCACAGGCCATGGTGAGTTCTTTGCCGTGAGGTGATTGGGCAAAAAGGCCGACACTTAGTGTCAGCAACAATATTATTTGTGACAGGCTTCGCATCGTATATCCTCAAATTTATATTGAATAAAAGTCAGCTGATCTTTTTGAACAGGTTTATGGCATTTGTTGCAGGGTACATTTTGATGCTTTCCATCAAGCTTGAACCGGGTAGTATTGTGATCGAATTTCACTGCTTTCCAATTGTTAACATCATGACAGGAAACACAATCAGTTACTCCATTTTTTTCGAACTGCTTATTATGCTTGTCGTTGTGACAATTACTGCAGCTTACAGGCAATCCGATGAAGTGTTGCTGAACAGTGCCATCATTTTGTTTGATGAAATGACATGACCGGCAGGTTTGCTTCTGGTGAGCCCCTGCTAATTGAAAGTTTGTTTTTGAATGATCAAAATTTACCTCACTCCATTTTTCTACTTTGTGGCAATTTTCGCATGCTTTTTCAGGATAAAATTTCTCGCTGATAATTGATTCATGGATATTTTTATGACAATCTACACATCGTTTCCCAATGTTTCTGAAACTCCACTTTTTTTCTTTCAGGTGACATGCGAAACAAGGTGTAGCAAGGTGTCCACCCTGCAATTGAAAATTAGTAGTATTATGCTTTTCAATAGTGTAACTTGATCCTACAAAACTATTTGAGTTATGGCATGAATTACAATCCGGAGAGATTCCTTGTTTAGCAAATTGTTTATTGTGGTAATCCACATGGCAATCCGAACATTTGTCGTGCTGGATAGGATCGGTATATTTGGTTTTATGACAGGAAGTGCAATTAACCAATTTATGCTTACCCTCAAGTTTGAAATCGGTTTTTGAATGATCGAAGTTTTTCATCTCTTTCACGCTGTGGAAAGATTCTTCGCTATGGCACTGGATGCAATTCTGTCCGAATTGATTCTCATGAACATCCTTATGGCAATTGGTGCATGTTTCAAAAGGTATTCCTGTAAACTTCTGAAAATTCTTGCCATCCAGTTCTTCAATCTTATGACACTTTAGGCATTCAACCTGCTGGTGTTTTCCCAATAATTGGTACTTTGCCTTGCTGTGGTCAAACTTTGACGCAGGTTTAAAAGCTTCATAAGTATGACAGGAAGCACAATCTGCTGAAAGGGTTTTTTGATGGTAATCGGGATGGCACGAAAGGCATTCCCTGCTCAATCCAAGGTAGGTCTTCTTTTTTTTCTTAACCTCCTGGTCGTTGATAAACTCAGGCTTATGGCAGTCTTTGCATTCTTTCTTTGCATGAGCGCCTATCAATTCGTATCCGGTCTGACTATGATCAAACTTATCATAAACAATCCGAACAATTTCAAAGTTTCTTCCGTGATGGTCGCTATGACAAGTTATGCACTCCTTACCTTTGATTACAGACGAGGAATGATATCCTTTCTGCTGGTCAATCCTTTTCTTTAATTCAGTATGGCACTTGAGGCATTTATCATTCGAAACCTTCTCTCCCAGAATATGGCATTGGGTGCAATTCGACATTCCTTCCAAATGGGCATGAGGTGCAGCAAGGTCACCGGGTGAAATCTGGTTGAATCCACTGCAGCTCAAGAATAAAAACAGGGCTATTAAACCGATTATTTTTCTATCCCCCATAAAAATTTTAAACCTGATGTCAAATTTAATAAAAAACACTATTTATGTTTTAAAATAGCCTCACCAAACTTCTTTGTAATTTGTATGCCCGATTTCTCTAAGAATTGTGTTGGAAGTTCACCTCCCGCAAATATGTATATAAGATCATTCTTCAACTTTACTTTTTCTCCATCCTTATTTGATAAGGTAATTTCTTCTTTGTCGATCAGCTCCACATTTGTGCTAAACCTGACATCAACGAGTCTCCCTACGATAGCTGTATTAATCCTTTCATTGTTTTTGGGTTTGATTCTCTGAAAAACATCGTTGCGGTACGAAAGAGTCACCTTGTTGTGATCAGCCAGCATCAGTGCAGATTCGATGGCAGAATCACCGCCACCAACGATCATAATATTTTTCCCATGAATCTCCTCAGGTTCTAAAAGTCGGTAGGCTACCTTTTCAGTATCTTCACCAGGAATATTTAATTTTCTTGGTGTACCCCTTCGACCGATGGACAGTAATATATTTTTAGAAGTATATTGCTCACCATCCTTTGTTTCAACTTTAAAATGTCCGTTCTCAGATAGAATGGCCTCAACCTTTGTGTTCTCCTTAATCAATATTCCATTTTGATCAAGTACTTTTCGCCACAGCTCGAGTAATTCGGATTTGCTGGTTTCATGGAGTTTCACTTTACCAAATAGCGGAAGATCCATGGCAGAAGTCATGACAATTTTGGTTCTGGGAAAGGTGAAGACAGTTCCACCAAGTGTATCCTGTTCAAGAGTGAGGAATTTTAAATTGTTCTTTTTGGCTGCAAGGGAAGCAGAGATACCTGCCGGACCCGCCCCTACAATAATCAGATCATAAGTCGCCTCATGGGATTTCCTTGCCATCTTCACAATGTTTTCTACCGCTTGTCTCCCTTGCTCGACAGCATTCTTTATCAGTCCCATTCCCCCCAATTCACCGGCAATAAAAATCCCTGACATATTTGTTTCGAAGTTCTGATTCACATGAGGCAGCTCAACACCCCTTTTTTCAGTTCCGATGCATAATGTGATAGCATGGGTCGGGCATGCATGAAAGCAGGCACCATGACCAATACAACGGGAGGCATTTATCGTGGTGGCTTTCCCATTCCGTATTCCTAAAATATCTCGTTCGGGGCAGGCTATAATGCATGCGCCGGTCTTGATACAACTATTTACATCGATAACCGGATGGAGTGATACCGGTTCATACAGTCCGTTCAGCTTTGCTTTTTCTATTTTCTCCTCAACTACTTTGGATTCGCGTTTTTGCTTACGCAGATATATATATATAATCAACCCGCAAAAGAGGAGAACTCCGCCATAGACCAATATATTTTCAATCAGTACTTCCATGTTTTAAAATATCCAACGGTATCCGAATACAATAGTTACAATAACATGAATAACCATAATAATAAGCATCACCAGCGCAAAAGGTAAATGAGCGACATGCCAGTACTTAAAAAGATTTTGCATGGTTTGCAAACGGTCAATCTTTCTGTTCAATGAAATTTCATTTTTCGCCAGTTTCAAAATATTCCTTGATTCCGCTTGCGAAAGCTTGTTCTGTTTAAGAACTAATTTCACATTTCGAATCGTTTTTGAATCGCTCCCCACCTTCCTGAAATATCTGACAAACGGGTTTGAATGATATACATCAACTTTCTTTTTAACAGATTCCAGGATATCATTATAACTTTTTTCATCCAGGTTGTAATTTGTTTTGAGGATGCCGCTGATATCACTCTTCAGGTCTTTAACTTCATTTAGACTCAACTCCCGCCCTTCAATGGATCGGGGAATTTGAATATAAATGAACCGCCCGATAACACCGCTCAGGAAAACAGCTACCATGCTCCAAAAGCTGATTGCGACTATTCCTCCGAACTTATACGCTGTATGAAATAGCACCATGATCGGGCCTAAAGTGCACAGGAATATATGAAACTCAAGCCAGTTTTCAAGTTTCCCCAAACGCAACATCCACCGGTACCGTTTCCTCGCCATGTAGGACGAAACACCAATGATCATTAATAATGATCCCAATATACCTAATCCATGTCCGAGCGCACCGCTTGGTTTAAACATGTCGTGATCGGGATGGTAAAACCTTTCTTCCAGGCTGGTATTATAATATTGTAAACCGGTATAAATAAGTGCTATAAGAGTCAGAACGACAATTACAGACATAATACCAATATAAATTTTATGAGCTAATTCCGACATTTAAATTAATTCTAAAATGTATTTACTACTAAAAATGGGATCTAATTAAAATACCATTCAAAATTACATAATAACATATTTAAAGTTACAAATTCCTGCTATTTGAAGGCTTTCCAAATAACAATTATGGATCTGATTTTAACTGATTTTAGAGATGTTATACCACTGATCAAACAACATCCTTGTTTTCAGGTTCTTTTAGAGGGAGATACCGTTTGAAAGCTTCCTCCTGATTTACTTGTATTGAAATCAAAAATAACAAATGAAACTTAAAATATTAAGGCTAATTTTGTAAATACGGTTAAAATCCTATCGTCGGGTTATTGAACAATTTTTTAAAAATTTAATCTTACATCAATCTTAAAATAAACATTATGAAAATTGGATTTATCGGCTTGGGAAAAATGGGCGCTAACATGGTTCAGCGGATACTTAAAAACAATCACCAGGTTGTGGTTTGGAACCGAAGTCAGGGGCCTGTTGAAAAACTGGCAAGCAAAGGAGCAATTGCATCAACCTCTATTGAAGACCTGGTAAAAAAGCTACCTGAAAGAAAAGTAGTTTGGCTCATGGTTCCTTCGGGAAAAGCGGTCGACGATAACCTGGATATTCTCCTTGGTCTTCTGAAAAAAGAGGATATCATAATTGATGGAGGAAATTCCTATTGGAAAGACACCCGTGAACGCGGAAAAAAAGTAGCCGAAAAAGGCATACATTACCTCGATTGCGGAACAAGCGGTGGTGTCTGGGGATTACAAAATGGTTACTGCCTGATGTATGGTGGAAATAAAGCAGCTACAGATTTTATGGAACCAATATTTAAAACCCTTGCTCCTGAAAATGGTTATGTTTACTGCGGTGAAAGCGGATCTGGTCATTTTGTTAAAATGGTGCATAACGGCATTGAATATGGCATGATGCAATCATTTGCCGAAGGATTTGAAATTATGGAGAAATCGCCATTCAATATTAATCTGACTAAAGTGGCCGATGCCTGGCAATATGGAAGCGTTGTTCGCAGCTGGCTGCTCGAACTTGCAGTGAGAGCCTTTAAAGAAGATCCTAAACTTGAAAAGCTGGAGGATTATGTTCATGACAGTGGTGAGGGAAGATGGACTGTGCAAACTGCCATGGACCTCGACGTTCCGGCACATGTGATAACAGCTTCTCTTTTTACCCGGTTCCAATCACGGCAAAATGAATCATTTGCCATGAAAGTACTGGCTGCACTGAGAAATCAATTTGGAGGTCACGCAGTGAAAATAAAAGAATAACATCACATGAGCAAACCTGAAAATCAAATCTTAGTCATCTTTGGCGCTTCGGGAGATTTAACCAAACGGAAGCTCATACCTGCCCTTTATGCGTTGGAAATTCAAAATCTGTTACCCGAAAAATTTGCTATCATCGGAGCAAGCCGTTCCGAATTGAGTGACGATCAATTCCGGGATGCGATGAAGGAGGGATTGCAGAAGTTTTCGAATGAGAAAGACAAGAGCCGGGATAAGGTTGATGCTTTCCTGAAGAAGATCTATTATCAAAGCGTTGATGCCATTGATCCTTCATCTTATAAAAAACTGACTGAAAAACTTTCAGGTTTACGAAAGGCACTCGGCATCGATGGAAATTCCATTTTTTACCTTTCGACCCCTCCCAGTTTATATGGGGTAATTCCACAGAATCTCGCTATTAATAAGCTGAATAATCAAAGTGACGGATGGAAACGGGTTATCATTGAAAAACCCTTTGGATATGATCTTCAAAGCGCCATTGAACTGAATTCAAACCTGGAAAATGACTGGCTGGAAGAGCAAATTTACAGAATCGACCACTATCTTGGTAAGGAAACGGTGCAAAATGTCCTGGTAACAAGGTTTACTAATGGAATATTTGAGCCTTTATGGAACCGAAATTATGTTCATCATGTCGAAATCACTTCTGCTGAAAGTATTGGTGTTGAAAAACGCGGTGGGTATTATGAGGGCTCGGGCGCTTTGCGCGATATGATCCAAAATCATTTGTTGCAGGTAGTGGGTTTAATTGCTATGGAGCCACCCTCCTCAATGAAACCTGATGCAATCAGAAATGAAACAGTCAAGATATTTCAATCTATTCGTCCTTATAAGGAGGATGAAATCAGCAAATCCACAATACGTGGACAATATCTCGCTGCCACAATTAAAGGAACGGAAGTAAAAGGATATAGGGAAGAAGAAGGCGTTAATCCAAATTCAAAAACGGAAACTTATGCTGCACTTAAATTTTATATCGATAACTGGCGATGGGGTGGTGTTCCGTTTTATGTCAGATCTGGCAAACAACTTCCAACACGTGTATCAGAGGCGGTTATTCATTTCAAACCAACACCGCATTACCTTTTTTCCCGAAAAGGGGCATTAGATGATAGTAATCAATTGGTGATTAGGATACAACCCGACGAAGGAATATTATTAAAGTTCGGGATGAAGACGCCAGGTACAGGGTTTGATGTTCAGAATGTGAATATGGATTTTCATTATTCCGATCTGTCGCACCAGCGTATTCCGGAAGCTTATGAAAGGCTTCTTCTCGATTGCATGACCGGCGATTCAACGCTTTATGCAAGAAATGATGCTGTAATGGCTACCTGGAAATTCCTGGACCCGGTTTTAAATGCATGGAAAAATGATCCTTCCATTCCCATTTTTGGTTATCCTGCCGGAACATGGGGACCCGAAAAAGCAGATGATTTAATAGAACAAAAGGGAATGACCTGGCGGTATCCCTGTAAAAACCTTTCGGATGACGGTATTTACTGTGAGTTGTAATCATGAAAAAAATCATTCAAATATTCACTTCGATCGATGAGCTTTCAGCTGCTTTTGCTAAAAGGATTTCAGATGAAATTTTAAAAACACCAAAGGAAAGGTTCTATTCCATTGCTTTATCAGGTGGTTCAACACCACGGGCTGTCTTTAAATTTATAGCTGAAAATTATGCTGAAAAAATTAACTGGTCCAGGTTATTGGTTTTTTGGGGAGACGAAAGGTGTGTTCCACCTGATGATGATGAAAGCAATTACAAGATGGCATTCGAAAGTCTTTTAGGTTATTTGACAATTCCTGACTTAAATATTTTCAGGATTCAGGGTGAAAATGATCCTTCAGTTGAGGCAATAAATTATTCTGAAATCGTGAATAAACTGCTGCATCATAAAAACGGTATTCCACAATTTGACCTTTTCATGCTTGGGCTGGGAGAAGACGGACATACGGCTTCCATTTTCCCCGATCAGATTTCACTGTTTGACTCCGTTAAGCTTTTTGAAGCAAGCCGGCATCCTGTATCAAAGCAAAACAGAATTACAGCAACCGGCAAACTGATAAACAATTCCAAGCAGGTTTGCTTTTTAGTTACAGGCGAAAGTAAAGCCGAAAAAGTGGCTCAGATTATTGAGAAGAAAGAAGGCTGGGAGCTTTTACCGGCCTCATTAATCAATCCCAAAGAAGGAGAGCTGATTTGGATGCTTGATGAGCATTCAGGAAGAAAGCTCACGGATAAAATAAACATTTAGAAAAATCCACTTCCTCACTCCACCATCTAATTTCCTTTTTCATAGTTGATTAATTCCAGTTCAGTATCATTTGTTTGGAATGGCTGGTCTGCTGAATGTAAATTTGTTTGAATTTAAGAATTATCAAAGGAGATTGAGCCAGGTTGAATCATTCTGTTTTGTTTTGATTTTGCTGAGATTCCCGGACTGGTTGGTGCCGGGAATCTTTTTTGTTGGTATCCCTTCCTATTAAATGATATTTTTCCTGTAAATTCTTTTATAAGAAAGGTCACGCAGAGATGCGCAGAGGTAATGCAAAGATTCGCAAAGTTTCCGCAGAGGTCTCCAAAGAAAATGTTTTTAACTTTTTACTTGTGTCTTTGAACTTGTGTCTTGATTTTTAACTGCCGACCGAATAAATAAAGATCAGAAGCTGTTACACAGAGTTCCACAGAGCATGCACAGAAGTTCACAGAGAAAATGCCCGACTCTTCATCCCAAATCCCAAATCCCAAATCGTAAATCCTAAATCAAAAAAAGGAACCCTTCCGGAATTCCTTTCATCGCTATATGCCCCTCGCTCCCGCGCGATGGTATCACGAGGTTTTAACATTCCTCCACCTTCTTCTTTAATTTTTACAGCTATTTTCCTGGATTCAAACTTCTTTCTTTATCTTTGAACCTCCGGTTGAGCAAAGACTGCATCTGCGTCCAAAATAATTCATAGTTTTGAACTATGATTTGGAATGGACAGGTAAGGAGGAAAGCTTTAAAGCCTAAAGTCAAACATTAATTTCTGTTCGCCATGAATACAGCAGGTGTCCGTAAAAGCACATAAACCCAACAACATGAATTTCCAAAAATCATTCTATCAGCATTTTGCAGGCATGGTATTAAAGTTGTTCCCTTTATTATTTTTCAATAAAAATTCATCAAAAAACGAATAACATGAAAACAATTTTCTCATTCGTAATTATGGTTACATTCAGCATATCTCTGTATGCTCAGGCTTCAGCAGATTCGCTGGCCATTGAAAAAGCAGTCCGTGATTATGTTGAAGGCTGGCAATCGGGCGATACCGAAAGGGTTTCCAGTGCCGTATCACCCGAACTGGCAAAAAGGGTAGTGATGTCGGACGATAAAAATCATTATTTTATCTCTGATATGAGTGCTTCCCTGCTGGTATTCGCCACCCTGAAAAACAAAGATGGTATTCGCATGCCCGACCTTACACCGGATGAACCTTTCAAACTGTATGTAAAGATCCTTGACATATCAGGCAACGTTGCAAGCGCGAAAGCATGGAATACCAAGTACGGCTTCCTCGACTATTGCCACCTGGCCCGTTACGGTGAATCATGGAAAATTGTGAATGTGCTGTGGGATTATTTACCAAAGTAACTCATTCCATTCCCTCCCCCCGTTCCCGCAAGATTGTATCGCGTGGTTTAACATACCTCCACCTTCTTCTTTAATTTTTACAGACACTTTCCTGGATTCAAACATCTTTCTTTATCTTTGAACCTCCGGTTTGGGGGGACGGCGGATAAAACACTGAGATGTTATCTGCAAGGGTTTAAAAAAATATTCCCATAATAAGATTTAATTCTAAATGATAATCATTATCTTTGCAAAGTAATTATCGTTGAAAAACTCATGACTACTAAAATATTTCGGGAACAACTAAAACAAAAGGGATTAAAAGTTACTCCTCAACGAGTAGTAATATACGAAGCTATTGTTAAGCTGAAAAATCATCCGACTGCAGAAAATATAATTGATTACATTAAAATAAATCATCCCAATATTTCAGTTGGAACGGTTTACAAAGTTCTTGATTCCCTTGTAGAGAATAAACTTTTGAAAAAAGTAAAAAACGAGAAAGATATCATGCGTTATGATGCCATTTTGCATAAGCATCATCACTTATACTGCGATGAGACAGAGAGGATTGAGGACTTTGAAGATGAAAATTTAGACAAACTAATAAATGAATACTTTGAGAAGAAAAAAATAAGAGGGTTTAAAATCAAAGATATTACACTTCAGATAATCGGAGAATTCAAAAACTAACAATACAAAAACTATATGGAAAATCAAAAAAAAGGAAAATGCCCTATAATGCATGGAGCAAATACTGAAACAAATAACTCCGTAATGAGTTGGTGGCCAAATGCGCTTAATCTTGACATTTTGCATCAACACGACACTAAAACAAATCCTAACGGAGAGAATTTTAACTATACAGAAGAATTCAAAAAACTTGATCTTGAAGCATTAAAAAATGACCTTAAAAAACTAATGACCGAAAGTCAGGACTGGTGGCCTGCCGACTGGGGACATTACGGAGGTCTTATGATCAGAATGGCATGGCATAGTGCCGGCACATACCGTATTGCAGACGGGCGTGGTGGAAGTAACACCGGAAACCAACGGTTTGCTCCTCTTAACAGTTGGCCTGATAATGTTAATCTTGACAAGGCGCGTAGATTATTATGGCCTGTAAAGAGAAAATACGGAAATAAAATTTCATGGGCTGATTTATTTATTCTGGCAGGGAACATGGCTTATGAATCAATGGGCTTTAAAACATTCGGATTTGCCGGAGGACGTGAAGATATTTGGCATCCCGAAAAAGATATTTATTGGGGTGCTGAAAAAGATTGGCTGGGAAAATCCCGTTACTCAAATCATTCAGACAGCGAATCGCTTGAAAATCCTTTAGCAGCAGTACAAATGGGATTAATTTATGTGAATCCGGAAGGTGTTGATGGAAAACCCGACCCATTGAAAACAGCAAAAGATGTGAGAACCACTTTTAAGCGCATGGCAATGAATGATGAAGAGACCGTTGCATTAACTGCCGGTGGACATACTGTTGGTAAAGCTCATGGAAATGGTGATGCCTCTGTGTTAGGCCCAAGCCCTGAAGGTGCTGATTTGGAAACACAGGGATTTGGATGGATGAATCCAAAAGGAAAAGGTAATGCAGAACATACGGTAACCAGCGGATTGGAAGGAGCGTGGACATCAACTCCGGATAAGTGGAACCATACTTATTTTCATTTGTTACTGAATTATGAATGGGAACTGAAAAAAAGTCCGGCAGGTGCATGGCAATGGGAACCTGTCAACATCAAAGAAGAAGATAAACCTTTTGATGCACATATTTCCGGAGTCCGCAAAAATCCAATGATGACCGATGCCGACATGGCAATGAAAATGGATCCTGAATACAGAAAAATATCAGAACGTTTTCATAAAGATCCTAAGTACTTTGCCGAAGTGTTTGCAAGGGCATGGTTTAAATTAACGCATCGTGATTTAGGTCCGAAAAGCCGTTACTTAGGTGCCGATGCTCCAAAAGAAGATTTGATTTGGCAAGACCCTATTCCAACAGTTAATTACACTCTTTCCGAACCGGAAGTTGAAGAATTAAAAGTAAAACTACTGAATTGCGGTTTATCCCAAACTGAACTTATCAATACCGCATGGGACAGTGCAAGAACTTTCAGATGTTCCGATTACAGAGGTGGTGCAAATGGAGCAAGAATCCGCCTTGCTCCGCAAAAAGATTGGGAAAGCAATGAGCCAACACGACTTGAAAAAGTACTTAAGAAACTTGCGGAAATTCAAACAGGGTTGAATAAGAAAGTCAGCATAGCGGATTTAATTGTTTTGGGAGGAAGTTCAGCAATAGAAAAAGCCGCACAGGAAGCAGGTGTGAGTATTAAAGTTCCATTCAACCCGGGAAGAGGTGATGCAACAGCAGAAATGACGGATGCAGAATCTTTTTCAGTTCTCGAACCTAACCATGATGGTTACAGAAACTGGCTCAAAAAAGACTATGCCGTGAAACCTGAAGAACTGCTTCTTGACAGAACTCAGCTAATGGGATTGACCGCTCCTGAAATGACTGTTTTAATTGGCGGTATGCGTGTATTAGGTACAAATCATGGAGGAACAAAACATGGTGTGTTTACAGACAGAGAAAGCAAGCTAACTAATGATTTCTTTGTATATCTTACGGATATGAATTACACATGGAAGCCAATTTCTGACAATCTGTATCATATTGTTGATAGAAAGACAAATCAGACGAAATGGACAGCAACCAGAGTTGACTTGGTGTTTGGTTCTAATTCGGTATTACGTGCTTATGCAGAACTGTATGCACAAGATGACAACAAAGAAAAATTTGTTAAAGATTTTGTGAGTGCATGGGTAAAAGTAATGAATGCAGATCGTTTTGATTTGAAGAAATAGACTAACCCATCTGGTAACAGGCGATATGTTTTATTGCCGAGATAGTGCTGAAATCAACGGTAGTAGCTCGTTTTAAACTTTGTTTCAGTTTGACAGAGACGGGCTCTGAAATCGGCATCAAAAACATAATTCAAAACCGTTATGTATAATGCGAAAAAACGCCCAACTGAATGATAGACACATTTAAACAGAAAAAACATGAGAATAATTAGCCTCCTATTAATCTTCTGTGCAATATTTCTAAACACGACAGCACATGAAGAACCCTCCAAAACTTTAAAAGAACAAAAAGACAATGCAAAAACAAGAGACAGAATAGCTAAATCGGGTATTGTAAAATCCATTACATGGAAATATACCGTAGTTGACGGCAAAATCCCAGAAAAAGGCTCAAAAGCAATAGTTCAAGAGTATGACAAGATGGGTAACATGACAGCTATTGGAGCATATAAAAATGATTCTTTGTCTGAAAGGGTTGAATACAGCTTTGACATAAATAATAATATGCTTACAGACATTGATTATTCACCTGACAGAACAATCCTGGAAAAGAATTCTTATAAATATGATAATGACGGTAGATTAATATCAGGTAATTGTTACAATGACAAGGAAGAATTAACAGAATACTTCTTAATCAATAAAACAAATGATAAAAAGTCCATTACCTTTATTAAGTACAAGAGTAAAGACAGTCTTGATTACAGACTCGACTACTCATATGCTTCGGACTATGACAAATCAGACTTTACAGAAGCGAACAAATATGACCCGAACAATAAAATAGTCATGCGGGTTATAAAAAAGTACAATTCAGACGGACTTCAAGCAGAAAAAGCGATATATGGCGGAGACCTTTCCTTGACTTATACTTTTAATTATGAATATGATAAAAATGGCAATCTGACCACAATAATAAAAATGAAATCAGATGGCACAATTGATTGGAAAGATTTATACTCCTATGATAAAAACGGGAATTGTACGGAAATAAAGAGCTATGATTCTGATGACAATCTAAAGACCGTCATTAAATATGCGTATGAATACAGGAAATAAGACAATAAAACAAACAAATAAAGAATTTGACACTAATGAAATGAATCCATAACCTTATAAGTTAAGCCCCCCTGACAATTCTTTGTATCAGTATTTATAATCCTGGTTATTCTCAAAGCACAATAATGCCGGATAAGCCGGCAGTAGCATAAGTAAATACCTTCAGCCCTTTCCGGCTTAAGTCCTCATGCAATGGCAAGTGCGAAAGAGGGACTTACGCCCTTGCCATACTGCCTTGATACCACTTCTTTAATTGATATCCTGCAAAGCAAGGCGCTGCATAAATGTGTGTGGCAAATCCCAATGAAAAAATCCTTATCTTTGGCTGATTAAATTTTAAACTATATGAAAAAGCTATTCTTTCTTTCAGCGTTAACATTGTTTATTGCGATTGGTAACAAAACATTTTCGCAAACGGGCTCGCAGGTTTTTACCTCATCAGGAGTTTTTACGGTTCCGGCGGATGTTACATCAGTCACAATTGAGCTTGTGGGTGCAGGAGGTGAAGGAGGGATCAACGGAGGAGGTGGCGGAGGAGGCGGCGGTTACGCATCAGGCGTTTATTATGTTGTTCCTTTAACGGATTATACGGTAACTGTTGGAACTGCGGGCGGAGGCGCTTCCGGGGGTACAACAAGTGTTGGTGATTTAATTTCAGCAACAGGAGGAGAAAATGGAACATGGGTTCCCAATCCCAATTTAGGCGGTGGAGGAACGGGTGGAATGGGTTTAAACGGAACCATTGCCAATAGAACAGGTGGATTAGGCGGTGGAGGGTTCTGGACCTATTTTGGTGGCGGTGGCGGTGGTGCTGCAGGTTCTGTAAGCGATGGTTTTGCGGGAGGCAACACCATTACGTGGACCGGAAATTGCGTGACACCCGGTGGCGCTAAAGGTTTGAGCGGCGGAGCGCCCGGTGGTGCCGGAGGAAAAGGCGCTGGATTTACTGATGTGAATTGCAATATCACTGATCCGGCCGGAAATGGAGAAAATTATGGCGGCGGCGGAGGTGGTGGAAATGGAAATGGTGGTGTTCAGGGAACAGGTAATGGGGGTTATGTTGTAATAACCTGGGAAATGACTTCAGAAAATTGCTGTGATTATTCTAACAACGGACAGAATATCGGTATCGAAGGTGAATCGTTTGGAGTGGCATTAGGAGATTTAGACGGGGATAATGACCTGGACGCCGTAAAAGTGGATGCATACAATGACATTGAGGTATATGAAAACAGCGGCAATGCTGAATTTACACTGATGCAGAATGTGGGACAGGATGGCTGGCGGTATGGAGTTAAACTGGCGGATGTGGATATGGATGAGGATTTGGATATTGTTACGGCTGGTTTTGGACTGAATTATGGCTGTGAAGTTTATAAAAACAATGGTTCTGGAAATTTTACCCTCACACAGGGCGATATTGCAACCAACCTTACGATCAATAAATTTGACATTGCCGATCTGAATGGTGATACATTCCCTGATCTGTTTTTGCCTGCTTATTCCGGTGGTGGCAGCCAGGTATTGTTTAACGATGGTTCCGGGCATTTCGATTATTCCCCTCAGACTCTTCAAACCGGTCAATCCTGCACGGACGTAGCTTTGGGCGACTTCGACGGGGATGGTGATGCGGATGCGTTTATATCGTGCACCAATTCTGTTCCGGGCATGGTTTGGATAAACAATGGGTCTGGCATTTTTTCCAATAGCGGACAAGCGCTTGGCACCGGCAACAGCTACGGAGTGGATATGGCTGACCTGGATAACGACGGAGATAATGATGCGGTTTGCGCCAACTGGACGGTTCCATCTCAGGTTTGGCTCAACGACGGAGACGGGAACTTTATTGAAGGTTTTGTGATTGAGAATAACAATTATGCGAAATCAGTTAAGCTGGTCGATCACGATTATGATCATCTGGTTGATATCTTTATCGGGAGCTATGGTTCAAACGGATTGCAGATTTGGCACAACATAGGATCGGGCAATTTTGATCTTTGCTATGAAAATGACGGAGATGTTTATGCTCAGGACCTTGCTGTCGGCGATTTAAATAATGATCTGATGCCGGATGTGTACCTCGGAAATTTCAGTTCCGACGATGGCGACCAGGTTTACATAAAAGCTTCTACGATGGTTTTAAATGAAACCGCTTCTCTTTGCCAGGGCGACAGTATTTTTCTTGGCGGAGGATGGCAAAATACTGCAGGTAATTATATCGATGCATTGAATTGCGATACGATTATTCAAACCACACTTACTTTAATTGTCGTTGACACTTCTGTGACAATGAATGGTGAGACATTAACCGCCAACGCTGCGGATGCTTCCTATCAGTGGCTGGATTGTTTAACCTGGCTTCCGGTAGAGGCTGCAACATCTCAATCCTTTACTCCCACTGTGACGGGAAACTATGCCGTGGAAGTGACCCAGGAAAACTGCATTGATACCTCGGGCTGCTATTATGTAGTCATTACTCGTCTGCCCGATGCTGTGGAATTGCAACATTTACGTGTATATCCCAATCCATCCGATAATAAGCTTTTTATTGAAACGGACAATAAGAATGGATGGATGGAAATCAGGATTACTGATATCATGGGGTTGGAGATAATCCGGCTCAATTCTGTTTCACCCGAATCTTTGGTATTGGATATTTCTGATTTGAAAAACGGATGTTACTTCCTTCATGTTTGGAACGGTGAATCAACTGTCACCCGGAAAGTGCTTATTTACCGATAAGGATCGGGTAAGAATTATCCGATTGAATCAGTAAATCATTTACTGGATTTTTCCTTCTCTGTTTCAAGCCTGGTTTAAAATTATTCCGGTTCAGGATGGACAAAAACTTCGCATCTCGGAATACTTTTTCCGATCTCCTGTTCAATTCTGTCGCAAATTTCATGGACTTCAGGTAATGAAAGCTCGGGTTGGAGGTGAATGTTTACCTTTACGAAGGTGTCGGCTCCGGCTGTCCGTACCTTCACATTATGGAAGGTTTTGATTTCGGGAAAGCTTTTCAATATTTGCTCAACTTTTATTACTACCTCAACGGGAGCTTTATCCAGCAGGACATCGATGGTCCTTTTACCCAGCTTGTACGAAATAAAAAACACGATCAATGCTACCACCAGGGCAGCGATTGGGTCGGCAAAGTAAAGGCCGAAGTGGGCGCACACCAAACCAAGCAATACTACTGACGAGCTCCAGATATCTGTCGAAAAATGCAATGCATCCGCTTCCAGTGCCTGGCTGTTGTATTTCTTTGCAACTCTGTACAAAGCTCTCGAACGCGAAACATCAATAATGATTGAAGTTATGATGACAATATAACTCCAGACATTCACCTCGATCACCATTTCTCCGGTAATCAACCTGTTCAAAGCTTCGTAAATGATCCAGATACAGGTAACAAAAAGAAGAACCGTTTGAACCAGCGCCGAAAAGTTTTCTATTTTACCGTGTCCGTAATTATGTTCTTTATCCGGAGGTTTATCGGAAATCCTGACCGAGAAATAGGTTATTACAGCGGCCACCAGATCAAGGCCGGAGTGCAAAGCCTCCGAAAGCAAGCCAAGGCTGCCTGTCAGGATAGCTATCACAAACTTAAACCCGGTTATAAAGAGGGCTGCAAATACCGATATTCCCGCAACCCTGTTTTTTTCGTTAACCATAATTTACGATAGAAACCAACTTCGAACATTAAACTTCGAACCTGGAACTATTTAGTAGGTTTTCGTCATTTCTGTCGGTACGCAAATGATATAGTCGGCCAGCTTTAGTGATTCATCCTTCATGGAATCAATGGTATCCTGCTCAATGGTGGATATGGTCAGGATTTTCAGTTCCGGCTTTTCCTGCTTCAGGTACCAGATGATCCCTTCATAATTATCAGTGTGGTAGGCGCCATTGTAATGGAGAAAAGTTGTTCCCGGTTTCCAGTTTTTCAGGATGGAATTCGCCATGGTGGCATCTTTGATGGCCTGGGCTTTTGGAAGATTTTCGTTGACATGGCTGCTTGCTCCCATCCCACCCATCATTTCGATCATTGATTTGTAGCCCTTGAGTTCAGGGTCGTATTTAACCGGCAAAGGTGCAAAATAAGTTTTAGCGTCAGTGTCGAGGCTGTCAAGGCCTTCAAAGCCCTTTTTGTTAACCACCGCAGCATATCTTCTTGGTATATTAGTCGCAACAAAAGGCAATTTATTGGTATTGGCAAATTCGACTAGCGGTTTATAATCCGTCTGATAATTATCCCACAACTTAGCTTCCTTTTCAAAATTCTTCTGTGCAATCTGTCCTGACAGGTATTCATCAAGGATCAGCTGGTTATCGGTTTCAAACATCTCGGCACCGAGGATCAGGTTGCCTTTTTTCTTAGCATATAAATCTTTAGTCACCTCAAGCTCCAGCCAGTGACTGATGGGATTGTTATGCTGCTCGCCAAAAAACACAATATCCGCTTTGAGGGCAGCTTCGACCATGTTTTTGTACTTTACTTCTTTGCCTTCAGCATCATAAATAATGTAAGCAGGTTTGTCGCCCTTCATAGCAGCAAACAGTATGACCAACATTAAAAAACTAAATCTTTTTGCCATCTTCATTTTGAATTATTTTTAGAGAGTTAAATTTTACACAATCATCAATCAGGGCTGCCTTGCCGTTTTCATCAATTTTAACAAACAGCATTTCAGTAGAACAAACACTTTCTTCTTCATCATTCCTGAAATTGATCCGTTTGGCTTCCACCAAAACTTTTATAGAACTGTGGCCAATATTTAAAACTTTGCCATAAATTTTAATATGTTCTTTTACTTTGACGGGCTTCTTGAAAATGACTTCATTCACCTTGAGAGTGATCATATTCGGGGAGCAACATTTAACCGATGCAAAAGATGCACCAGCCTCGTCCATCCACGAAAGCATGGTTCCGCCAAAGAGGTTATCGTTTACGCCAATGTCGCTTGTTTTGCAAATTTTGGTAGAAATAAGTTCCATGATTAGGTTGGATTCTGATTATTTTTTAGTTCTTCTGCTGTAAACATGAGCGGGAGAATATTTTTCACGCCTTCCACAATGATTATCTTACCGTTTTCACCATGCATGATCAACCTCATTTCACGGTGAAACCTGTTTTCAGTTTCGGCCATTACCTGGCGGCATGATCCGCAGGGAGTGACGGGAGATTTGATTCTAAAATGTTTGGCTTTTGCTGAAACGGCAACAGCTTTGACCGGTACCTCAGGAAACTGAGAGGAGGCATAAAACAAAGCTACCCTTTCGGCACAGATGCCCGAAGGATAAGCAACATTTTCCTGGTTATTCCCGGTAACGATCTGGCCGTTGTCTAACAAAACGGCAGCTCCGACATGGTAGGTTGAATAAGGAGCATAGGCTGATTTTATTGCCTTTCGGGCGTGTTCAAGCAAAGAACGATCATCAGGATTTAGCTCTTCTATGCTTGAATATTCCTTATAAGAAATGGTAAAATCAATTTTATTCATACACTAAATTTCGGAAGGCGAATATACAACTTTCTCACAGATTACTATCCGGAGGGTCATCTTTTTGCACAAACAGCAGAAATGAATTAAAGAATGCAAACAGTGTAGCGCCCATCTGGGTTTCAAGTGTATCCTCAAACAACATCGAAAGGCTGATGATTGTAAAAAAGACAAAATACCTGAAATTCCTGAATGCTTTTAATTGAATGGGTGGATAAACCAGGGTAAAGATAAACCAAAGAAACCCAAAAACTCCAAATGCTGTAAATATCGCCAGGAACTGATTGTGTGAACGGTGTCTGAATTCAGGTGGAAGTTGGGTTTTCATCTTTTCGTACTGAATCCTGAAGGCCTCATCCATATCGCCGGTTCCAACTCCAAACCAGAAATTTTGACTTATGATTCCGGTTGCTGCTTTCCAATATTCAAAGCGTTGTACAAATGACAATCCACCGGGGCCGGCTCCTCTTTTCATCGCCTGATATTCCCATAAAAATTTATACATTCTTGAATTCAGGTTGAACTTCTTTGCATAATATTGATTGGCAATTCCTTGCTCAACATTCCGGATATCCCTGTCATACAATTGTCCTGTCCCTTCTGAGTCTTTTCTTAGACCTTTGGAATTTAGGTAACGAATTAGCGTCATTTTCAATTCCTGCCCTTTTTCATCCTTGCCATCGTAATCCAATTTACTCCTGTTATTCCAGCTTTCACAAACATATAGGCCTATAAAGCTTCCATTTTCGACTGTAAATTTGGATGTGTCATGTGAATATGCATTACCTTGAACGGAATAGTTTTCAAGATTTTTCAGGTCATTTCTATGGGGGTTGAGATATGTCTTTGCAGTAAAATAAAGGTACGCACCTAACACAACCGGAATCAGGAGGGCAAGGATGATCACAAGGCTCTTTAATCTTGTTTTTTGAATACGGGCGAATCCCCAAATGATAAGACAAAACAATGCTCCGAATAATACATAGAAACCAGTAGCCGACTCGCTGAAAATTAAAAAGGCGATGAGCCATAAAATACACA
>Ga0209391_10000283_pt1 | contig 22727 bp, 21 predicted proteins | sample PPLLak3March2015_FD_187246 | JGI IMG/M metagenome (GOLD analysis project Ga0209391, IMG submission 187246) | Freshwater sediment microbial communities from Prairie Pothole Lake near Jamestown, North Dakota, USA - PPLs Lake P7 Core (1) Depth... | ecosystem: Environmental > Aquatic > Freshwater >...
GCACCGCAGGGCAGTCGGCGCAGCCGACCGCCGAACCGAAGCTTCGCGGCCTGCCCTGCGCCGGCTTCGCCGCCACCCGGCCACGGACGCACAGCGGACCTTGAAGTTCAGCTCTGCGCCGTCAACGGACGCGCGTTTCCAAAGCATTGATCACGATTGACTATCAGTCCAGACGCTGTACGGGCGGCATGTGCCAGCGCCCGTCCAGGGCCTGGGCCTTGGGCCCGTACAGCCGGGCGTTCAGCAGGAAGGGCGAGCCGTGCTTCACCGGCAGCCAGTTGGCGAGGCGCGCGGGTTCGGGGGGCTCGGCCTGCAGCCACAGGTCCAGCGAGCCGTCGGCGTTGAAGACCAGCGCATCACGGTCGCCCAGCGCGTGGCGGTTCAGCGGGTTGGCGATGAGGAAATCGTCTTCACCATAGGCCGTCACCGACCAGAAGGCCTGCACTGGCGGCAGCGTGCCCTTGGCGAAGTGCAGCCGGTAGCGCTGGCTGCCGTGCAGGGGCCGGCCTTCGCTGTCCACGCGCGTGTTCGGGTAGGTGGCGTCGACGGACAGGTTGGCGCCCAAGCCGACCATGGCCACCACCGCGCGCAGGTTGTAGTGCGTGCCGTAGTCGCCCAGCTGCGCCGGCGGCGTGGCCCAGCCGTTGACCAGGCCGCGCGGCTGCTTCAGTTCGCGCGCCACGCGCCGTTCGGCGATCCTGCGGCCCAGCGACACCGCGGCGCGCTCCAGCGGGCCCCATTGCTGCGGCTGGCCGGGCACGACGCCGATGCGCGCCAGCTTGGCCATCATCGGGGCGTCAGCCGCGGCCGGCGGGTTGTCCACCATCAGAGCTGCCAGGCGGCTGAAGAACTCGAGGCTGGACAGGGCCTGCATCTGCTGCACGGGCGGCAACGGCTTCTCGCCCGCGCTCTGCCATGGCGACGGTGGCGAATCGGCGCCCGACTGCCAGTCGGCCAGGCGCCGCAGCCGCAGGCCGTCCTGCAGCGCATGCACGGTGGCGTAGTCGGCCGCGCCGTTGGTCTGCGTGCGGCCGATCAGCCAGACCATGCGCGTCGGCGAGCGCAGCAGTTGCAGGCCTGCGGGCACCTCGCCCTGCCAGCGTGGGCCGGCCAGCAGGAAGCGCCCGCCCTGGCCCCCCAGCGTGCGTGTGCCCGGCGCGGCGAAGACGTTCGTCCAGGCGTCGGTGAACTGCATCAGCTCGTAGCGTTGCGACTGCGCCGGCATCTCGAACACGAAGGGCCCTTCGGCCAGGTCGATGAAGGCGCTGGTGTACAGCGTGTCCACGTTGGGGCGCACCACGTCGCGGAAGGCGGCGTCGGGGAAGGCGCGCACGCGCTTGAGCTGGTTCGGCGGCCCGATGGTCTGCGCCGCGCCGGCGCGCGTCAGGTCCATGATGACCAGCGGATAGCCGAACATGAAGCCTTCGGCGCCGAGCACGACATGCTCGGCCCTGGCGTAGAGCAGGCCGGCGGCCAGCGCCAGCGCCGACAGAACCCCCAGCAGCCAGCGCCTTGGGCGCGAGCCGCGCCGGGTCATTCGATCAGACCTCGCCGCCCAGCGACTGTGCCAAGTTGTGCAGATACTGGCGCACCAGGCGCTCGTTCTCGTGCTCGACCACCGGGACGACGATCAGCTTCATCAGCGCCGGCAGGCCCACGCCGATCTCGCCATGGATGTGCAGCAGCGCGTGCGTCGAGCTCTTGCGCCGCGTCAGCGTCCACTCGCCGGCGATCTGCGCGTTGCCCACACCCGGCACCGGCGTCCAGCTCACCGTGCGCTTGCGGCGATCGCAGACGTACTTCGACGCATACACCGTGTGGATGTTCACCTGCTCGGTGCCGACCTTCTCCAGCTCCCATCGGTAGGTGTTGCGGCCCAGGTCCACCAGCCGTTCCACGTGCGGGAAGTGGCTGGCCGAGGCAGGCACGTCGGCCAGCAGCGCGTACACCTCGTCAATGCCGGCGCGCACCTCGAGTTCGTAGCTCAGATCGAAGGGGACGGTGATGGACATCCGGTCTCCGGGTTGACGGCAGGCTGCGCAGGCCGCGGCGCACCGACCACCGCGTACTCGGCGGCGTGGTCGCGCAGCCAGCACGAAGCCAGGTCGGCATCGTGCTGGCGCGGGTGGAAATCGCGCGCGAAGTAGTCGCGCCACGCGCCGAAGCTGGCCCGGAACATGCCGTCGCGCGCCAGCAGCAGCCGCCAGCCGCTGCGCCAGGTGCTCGCGCGCAGCAGGCTGCCGTCGTGCCACAGGTTGATCAGCGTCTGCCGCGTCAGGTCCCACAGGAAGACCGCGGTGACGTAACGGAACAGCCGGATGCGCCACCCATGGTGGCCGCTGATCGCCTGGTACAGATCGAAGGCCGTGCTGCGGTGCTCGGATTCCTCCGCCGCGTGCCACATCCACAGCGTGCGCAGGCGCGGCTCGGCGCCGTCCAGCGCCTGGGGGTGGCGCAGCAGCCAGGCGGCGAAGATGGCGGTGAAGTGCTCGGTGGCGGCCGTCACGCCGAGGTGCACGCGCACGTCGCGGTGGGCATTGGCCAGCATGCGGCGCAGCGCGCGGCGCTCGATGTCGTTGCGCAGGCCCTGGCGCTGCAGGTGGCCGTTGAACAGCGCGTGGATGCGCCGGTGCGTGGCCTCCTGTCCGACGAAGCTCTGCACCTCGGCGGCGAAGCGCTCGCGCTGTTCTTCGGGCAAGGCCTTCAGCGTGTGGCGCACGGCGTCGATGAAGTACTGCTCGCCGACCGGGAAGCTCATCGACAGCGCATTGAAGAACGCGCTGCGGAACGCGTCGCCGCCGTTCCAGCGCGGGGCGATGGGCGTTTCCAGGTCGATCAGCAGACGGCGGACGACGAGCTCGGTCATGGTTGCAGGGCGCCGCTCAGGCGCGGGCGAGGCGCAGTGTAGCGGCCACAAGGGCATGCGCGGGCCATGCGCGGGTGTGTGCGGCCGTGACGAATGCGCGGTGCCGCGCTCACCAGTGGTGCAACGGCGCACCGCCGGCCTGGTGGCGCGCGTAGTCCAGTGTCAACGCCTCCAGGTCGCCGCCCAGCGCGTCGAAGCGCGCCAGCTGCCAGCGCGCGCCGGTCAGGCCGCGGGCCAGACGCTGCTGCACGAGCCGCATCCAGCCGTCGGCCAGCGCGTCGTCGACCTGCAGCCGCTGCAGCCCCTGGCGGGCCAGCGGCAGCAATTGCGGCAGCCACTGCGCTGCCGTGCACTCGCGGCCGTCCAGATCGGTCAGCCGTGCCTCCAGGCCGTCGCGCGCCGCGGCCTGGAAGTTGGCCTGCGCCTGCGCGAAGGGCAGCCGCGCTTCGGGCGGCATCTCGTCTGAAGCCCAGGCCGCGACCAGGCCGATCATGAACGCCAGGTTGGCGATCATGTCCGGCAGCGACGGGCCGGCGGACAGCGGCCGGTGCTCGGTGCGGATGTGCACGCGGCCGCCGTCGGCGTCGAAACCCAGCACGGGCCGGTTCCAGCGCCAGATGGTGCCGTTGTGCAGTCGCAGGTGGGCCAGCTGTTGCACGGGCTGGTCCAGCTGCACCGGCAGCAGCGGCTCGAAGCGCTCGAGGTTCTCGCGGAAGCATTCCAGCAGCGAGTAGCCGACGTAGCCGCTGCCGAAGCCGACGCGCGGCAGGTCCTCGTGCGTGCCGTCGATGCGCGCGCCGAGCCCCACGGCCTGCTCGAACAGCGGGATGCGCGTCTCCTGCCAAAGCGCGTGGCCGAAGAGCAGCGGCGAGTTGCCAGCCATCGCCAGCAACGGCGCCGAGGCGATCATCGCGGCGTTGTGGGCGCGCGCGGACTGCGCGCCGGGCAGCTGCAGGTGCACCTGGAACGAGGTGGCCGCGGCCTCGAGCATCACGTCGTGATGCTGCAGCTGCAGCCGCGCACCACCCGGCCCGGCGATGTCCAGCCTTGTCGGGCGGCCGTGGCGCTGCCGCAGGACCTGCTGGTTCAGCGCGCGGTAGCGCAGCGGCTCGGACAGGTTGGCGGTGGTCAGGTCGGCGTCGCGCAGGCTCGGCAGGATGCCCACCGCCACCAGCCGCAGTCCCATGCGGGCCGCGACCTCGCCGCTTTTCGCCCAGATCGACTGCAGCGAGGCCTGCAGCCGGCCCAATCCGTCGCCCTGCACCGGCTGCGGCGGCACGTTGAACTCGACGTTGAAGCGGCCGATCTCGGTGACCACGTCCGGCGACGCGCAGCATTCGATGAACTCGGCATTGCGCGGCGCGGGGCGGCCGGCGGCATCGACCAGCCAGGCCTCGAGCTCCAGCCCGGCCATCGGCGCGTGATGCGACAGCGCGTCGCGCTCGACCAGGTCGTGCAGCCAGTCGGTCTCGGCCTGCAGCGCACGGCCGAAACGCAGGAAATCGCGCTGCTCGAAGGCACTGCGCTCGACCGACTCGCCCATGCGCGCGATTGCACAGGCGCAGGCCGCTCGGCACCTTGTCCTGGGTCAAGCCAGCGAACGGCGCGGAAATGCGCCCGCATCGACGACCCGGCGGTCCCTAGGGATGGGATTGGGCGCCGTGCCGTGTTCCGATGCGTCTCCCGTCAACCCGCAGGAGTTGAGATGAACCCAAACCCGGACCTGGCCCGGTCGCGCCAGTTCGTTCGCGGTGCCGTGCTGCCACCGCCCCCGCCGCGCACGCGCAGCGCCACGGACGGCGTGGACGAGGCGCTGCAGGCTGGCAAGGCGCAGGCGGCGGTGGTCGGCTCGGATCTGGTGTCCTTCGCCACCCACGTGGCGCCGCAGTGGCGGCAGGACCTGATCAACTGCTCGCTTTTCGCGCAGCTGTGCGCCAAGGCCGAGGTGCCGGACCCAAAGCGCATCTTCGACTGGTACGACGCCTACTTCGGCGCGCTGCAGCAGCTCGGCTGGATGGTGCAGGACCAGGGCTTCGCGGTGTACGTCGAGACCAGCCAGAACTTCTCGGCGCACGAGGCCATCCTGAAGGTGGCCGAGGGGCTGCTGCTGCCCGCGGCCGGCTCGCTGGCGCTGGTGAAGTCCACGCTGGACGCGCTGGCCTCGATGGATCGGGACAGCCCCTTCATCACGCTGTTCAACCGCGAGAGCCAGCAGGCCAGCGCGGCGCGTTTCCAGGTCAGCCTGGCCGAGCAGGCGGCGGACGGCGGGCTGAGTGTGGCGCTGATGGCCTTCGGCCTCGAGGCGAAGACGACGCTTACGCAGGTGCTGTTCTTCAAGGCGCTGGCCAGCCAGGCGACGCTGCGCCATTGCTCGGGCAAGGTGTCGATCCACACCGGGCTGCTCGAGGCCTTGCGGCCCGACCTGGAAGCGCAGCTGAAGGACCATGCGCGCAGCTTCATCCGCAAGCTGCCGGCCAAGCTGCTGCAGCCGCGCTGAGCCGACGACCCGTGGGCCGCAAGGCCATTCGCCCGCCGGCCGCGCCAAGGCCCCGGGCCGTGCCAAGATGACTGCATGTCCTGTCCCACGCCATCCATCCGGCCGCTGGTCGCGCTGTGCACGCTGATCGGGCTGCTGGCTGCGCCGGCGGCCCCGGCGGCGCGCGCACATGGGGCCGTGCCGGTCCAGGGTGAGCCTGCGGCCTGCCCGCCGCTGTTGCAGCACAGCTTCAACCGGCTGCAGGACGACAAGCCGCAGACGTTGTGCCAGTACGCCGGCAGGGTGCTGCTGGTGGTCAACACCGCAAGCTATTGCGGCTACACCCCGCAGTACGAGGGTCTGGAGGCGCTGCATGCGCGATTCGCAGCCCGCGGTCTGGTGGTCATGGGCTTTCCGTCCAACGACTTCGGACGGCAGGAGCCCGGCAGCCGCCAGCAGATCGCCGAGCTGTGCTTCAACACCTATGGCGTGAAGTTCCCGATGTTCGCCAAGACGGTCGTCGTCGGCCCGCAGGCCAACCCGCTTCACGCCGCGCTGGCGCAGTCCACCGGCAGTCCGCCGGCCTGGAATTTCCACAAGTACCTGGTCGATCGCCAGGGCAAGCCGGTGGCGGCATTCGCCAGCAGCGTCAAACCCGGCGACCCGGCGCTGGTCGCGGCCATCGAGCAGGCGCTGGCCGCGCGCTGACGCCGCGGCTCGCGGCCGGGCGCGGTCAGCGCTCGCCGCTCGGCCGCGGCAGCAGCCACAGTGCGCCGAATGCCGAGAGCACGAGCGCTCCCGACAGCCACAGCGTGCCGGAGCCCCAGCGCTGCAGCGCCAGGCCGAAGAGCACGGGCGCCGCGGCCTGCGCCACCCGCGCCGGCATGGCGATCCAGCCCTGCCGCGCGCCGTAGCCCCGGGGGCCGAACAGCACCAGCGGCAGCGTGCCCTTGGCGATCGTCATGATGCCGTTGCCGATGCCGTGCAGAAGCGCGAACAGCATCACCGCAGGCGCCCCGATCAGCAGCAGCAGCCCGGCACCCAGCGGGTGCGCCAACGCGGCGAGCCGGGCCGACAGCAGCGGGTGCACGCGGCGCAGCAGGCCGAACTCCAGGACCCGGCCCGCCACCTGTGCCGGGCCGATCAACGCGCCGGCCGCCACGGCCACGGCCAGCGTGGCGCCGGCGGCCTGCAGCAGTTGCGGCAGGTGCGTGGCCATCGCGGTGCTGACGAACCACGTGGCGGCGAAGACGTAGGCCAGCACCGCCGTGGTCCACGCCGGTCGGGGCAGCGGCGCCGGTGCCTCGACCGGCGCCGACGCTGCGGCGGCCGTGGCGGGGGTGGCTGCACCGGCGTCCGTGTCCGGCGCCGCGCGCGGCAAGAGCGCGTTCAGCGGCAGGCCCAGCAGCAGGTGCAGCGCCGCCCAGCCGAAGCAGGCGCCGCGCCAGCCGAAGTGCGACTCCATCAGCGCCGACAGCGGCCAGCCCACGGTGCTGGCGAATCCGGCGATCAGCGTGATGCCGGTGATCGGGTCGCGCGACGCATGGCGGTACAGCCGCACCAGCGTCGCGAAGGCCGCTTCGTACAAGCCGCAGCCCATGCCCAGGCCGATCAGCACCCAGGCGAGGCCCAGCGACACCGGCCCCTGCGCCAGACCGAGCGCGGCCAGCCCGGCGGCAAAGAGCAGGTTCGTGGCCATCAGCACTGGCCGACCGCCGTGGCGGTCGATGGCCCGTCCCGCGGCCGGTCCGACCAGGGCCGAGATCACCAGCGCCGCCGAGAACACGGCGAACACCGTGGGGGCGGCCAGGCCCAGGTCGCGGGCCATCGGCACGGCCAGCATCGCCGGCAGGTAGTACGACGAGGCCCAGGACAGCGTCTGCGCGCTGCCCAGAACCGCCACCACCGGCCAGCGCCGCCGCGCGGGAGAGGTGCTCACACCATCAGCATGCCGCCGTCGAGCAGCAGTGTCTGGCCGGTCATGCCGTCCGATTCGGCCGAGCCCAGGTACAGCGCCAGATCGGCCACCTCGCGCGGCTGCAGGAACCGCTTCAGGGGTACACGCGCCAGGCCGGCTTCCAGCACCTTGTCGAAGGGCACGCCGAGGATGTCGCCGTGGGCGCGGAATTCCTGCAGCATGTCGGTCTGCACGAAGCCGGGGCAGATCGCGTTGACGTGGATGCCGTGCGCGCCCATCTCCAGTGCGGCGCAGCGCGTCAGCCCGACGACCGCATGCTTCGAGGCGTTGTAGGCGCTCTGGTTCATCGAGCCCCACTTGCCGGCGGTGGAGGCGATGTTGATCACCTTGCCGCGCTGGCGCTGCTGCATGTGGCGCAGCACGCACTGCATCAGGTGGAACACGCCGTAGACGTTGACCTGCATGATGCGGTCGAAATCCTCGGCGCTGTAGTCCACGAGCCGCGCGGCCTTGTACACGCCCGCGTTGTTCACCAGGATGTCGACGTGGCCCAGCGACTGCAGGGCCGTGTCCACCATCGGCTGCACCGCATCGCGCCGCGCCAGGTCGGCCAGGTGCAGCGTGACCCTCGCGCCCTGCGCCTCGGCCAGCGCACGGGTCTCCTCGAGCAGCGACAGATTGGTGGCGGTGAGGAACAGGTCGGCGCCTTCCTCGGCGTAGCGCAGCGCGATGGCCCGGCCGATGCCGCGGCTGGCGCCGGTGATCAACGCGGTGCGGCCGGCGAGGCGGCGGTTGCGGGCGGATGGGTTCATGGCGGTGTCCCTTCGGGCGATTCAGGCGCGACGCTAGCAGAGCCGGCCGCACCGCGCGCCGCCAGCATCAGCGCCGGATCGTCGCTGATGATGCCCTGCACCCCGTGCTGCCAGAGTTGCTTCGCCTCGGCCGGGTCGTTGACCGTCCAGACATGGACCACCGTGCGGCTGGCGCGCAGCGCGCGCACCAGGGCCGCCACCGGCACCGGCAGGCCGTGCCAGCGCTGCGGGATGCACAGCGCCTGCACGTGGCGCGGCCGCGCGCGCAGCCGCAGCAGCGCCGTGGGCACCAGCGCCATGACGTCCGGGCGGCTTGCGCCCAGCGCAAAGCCGGCGCCGCGCAGCGGCCGGGTCGCGCGCGGATCGAAGCCGGCGACGACGATGCGCGGCGCCAGCGCGTGGCGCTGCACGGCGCGGCGCAGCGCCTCGGTGGCGTCGGGCGTCTTCAGCTCGATGATCAGCGGCAGCTCGCGTGGCAGCGTCTCGATGGCCTCGTCGAAGGTCGGCACGCGCACGCCGCGGCCGCGCCACGGAAAGCCGCGCCCGCCGTCGGCCGTGAAGCGCGCGCCGGCGTCCAGCCGCTGCAGCTCGGCCACCGTGTGTGCGGCGACCGCGCCGCGGCCGTCGGTGGTGCGCTCCAGCGTCGGGTCGTGGAACAGCACCAGCTGGCCGTCGCGCGAGACGCGCAGGTCGAACTCCAGCGCATCGGCGCCCCGCGCCACCGCCTCGAGCAGTGCCGGAAGCGTGTTCTCCGGCGCATGCGCGCGGTTGCCGCGGTGCGCGATCACCGGCCGCGCCAGCGGGTCGAGCAGGATCATCCTGCGCCGCCCGCGTTCACGACGCCGGCTCGGTGCCCAGCGGCGCGCCGCTCCGACGGTGCAGGCCCAGGGCCACCGGCAGCAGGGCCAGCATCAGCGCGGCCACGCCCAGGTAGGCAATGGCGAAGCCCCGCGCCGCGCCGCCGTTGAAATCGGCGACGGCGCCGATCGCCGCCGCGGCCAGCAGCGTGCCCACGCCGGTGCTGAGGTTGACCATGCCCTGCGCGGCACCGCGCTGTGCCTGCGGCGCCTCTTCGATGGCGATGGCGCGCAGCGCGCCGCCGGCCACGATGCCCACGCCCAGGCCCACCGGCATCGTCGCCAGCAGAAAGAACCAGAACCCGGTCGAGGTCCACGCCAGCGCGGCGTAGCCGAGCGCCATGCTGGCAAAGCCGGCCAGCAGCAGCTTGCGGGCGCCGAGGCGGTTGAGGGCCCGGCCGGCGGCCATCGAGCCCACCATCGAACACAGCACCAGCGGCAGCAGCACGAAGCCGCCGTGCGTCGACGCGATGCCGTGGGCCAGCTGGGCGATCGAGCTGACGAAGACGATGCCGCCCATGCCGAAGCCGGCGCCGGCGCACAGCAGGTAGGTGCGCGCCAGCTGGCGCCGGCGCAGCAGCTGCCACGGCAGCACCGGCGCAGCGGCGCGACGCTCGACGCGCAGCAGCAGCGCCCCGGCGCCCGCCGAAGCGAGCAGCAGCAGCGGCCACAGCGGCAGGCCGAGCGCCTCGTCGGCGGCGCGGGTGATGCCGAGAACCAGCGCCGCCAGCGTGAGCATCGTGAGCAGGCTGCCGGCCAGGTCCGGCGGCGGCAGCCCGGCATGGCGCACGGGCGGCGGCAGCCCGCGCGCGGCGAGCAGCAGCACGACGGCGGCCAGCGGCAGGTTGACGAGGAAGATCCAGGGCCAGCCGAAGGCCATCATCAGCAGCGTGGCCAGCGGGGGGCCGACGACGAAGGCCATGCCGTAGAGCGCGCCGATCAGGCCGAGCGCGCGTCCGCGGTCCTGGGCCGGAACGGCATCGCCGACCAGGGCGCTGGCGGTGGGCAGGATGCCGCCGGCACCGATGCCCTGCACCGCGCGGCCGAGCAGCAGCATCCACAGGCCCGGCGACAGCGCGACGAGCAACGAGCCCAGCGCGAAGCAGCTCACGCTGAACAGGAACACCGGCCGGCGGCCGATGCGGTCGCCCAGGTGCGCCAGCACCGCGTTGCTGCACAGCGAGCACAGCACGAAGACGACCATCAGCAACCCGGCCTGGCGATGGTCGATGCCGAAGCTCTCGCGCAGGGCCGGCAGCGCCGGCGCCACCACGGCCGTGTCCAGCGCGGCCAGGAAGACCGCGGCGTACAGCGCCTGCATCAGGTGGCGCGGCGCAGGGGTCGTGGGTGGCGGGGGGTGGGCGTCGGACATGGCGTCCGGCGCGTCGTCCTTCGGGACGGGCGCAGCCGGGCCGCAGATTCTAGGAGCGCCGGCGGGCCCCGGTGCCGGCACCGCTCAGGTCGTGGTGTCGAAGAAGTCGGCCCGCTCCGAGGCGTCCGCGTTCCAGCCGTCGCCAGACTGACGGTCCATGGCCGCCATGATCTGCGACTTCAGCGCCAGCGCGGGCAGCAACTGCAGCGCCGCGTGGTCGGGGTCTTCGCGCAGCTTGAGCACCCGACCGGGCCGGTCGACCGCGACCACGAGCCGCGCGCCGTCGCGCAGCAGCGGCAGCATGCGGTAGGCGATGGCGGCGCGGCGCGGCAGCATCGCCAGCGCCGACCGGTCGATGGGAAAGCGCTCCAGGTCGACGAGCGGATAGCCCATCTTGTGCGCCAGCGCCGTCTGCAGGTTGGTGCGCGACACCAGTCCTTCGGCGACGAGGGTCTCGCCTAGCGGGATGTGGGGCTCGGCACGCTGCAGCGCACGCTGCAGTTGCGCCTCGGTGAGCAGGCCCAGGGCGAGCAGCGCCTTGCCCAGCGGGATCACCGGCTGGCGCTGCGGGTCCCGCAGTGCCTCCAGCAGGCGGGCCGGGCTGGCGATCCAGTGGCGCGCTGCCAGTTCCTCGGCCGAGGGCCCGAACTCGCTGCGCGAGTAGGCCGACCGCGGCACGAACAGGCGTCGCACCGATCCATGCTCGTCGGCCGGGCTGAACAGGTACATGCCCTCGGCCGCCTCGATGAAGCCGGCGGTGCGGCCCGTCAGCGGCGCGGGCTGGCCGTGCCCCACCTGCTGCAGCGTGTAGTCGCGCTCCTGCGCGGCGCCGGTCAGCCGCTCGCGCGACGCAGCGCGCGAGCGCGGCAGCGCCTGCAGCGGCGTGGTCAGGCACAGCCGGCGCACGCCGGCAAAGGGCAGCGAGGCATCCGGGCCGTCGGCCGCGGCGCGGAACTGCAGCCGACGCATCTGCGGATCGAAGCGGAGCAGCAATCCCTTCAGGATGAGCCCGGTCTGGGTCTCGATCTGGCAGGGCTCGGGCGTGCCCGGCGGCGCAACGGCCGCCACGCGCCGGCCACCCGGCGGCAGCGGCCACTGCCAGAGCGGCTCCACGTCGGCTTGCGGGGTCGGGGAACCGGGGTCGGACATGGGCGTTCAGGTGAAAGGGGGGGCGGCATGGCCTCTGCGCGTGGTGCGCCTGCCCGCAGTTTCGCCTGTGCGGTGCCGCGTCGTGCGTGCAGCACGCCACGCCCGGCGCGGGCGTTGCGGCTGCTGACACTTGTTGCGCCGATCAGCCGCGCCGCAGGCTTGCGTACAAGCCCGGGATGCTTTCCTGCCGGTGCTGCCGGATCGGCAGCTCGTCGGCGCGCAGCCATTGCAGGCCGTGCCGCGCGGCCAGATCGCGCAGGTAGGGCAACCCGTGGGCATAGCGCAGTTGCATGGTCAGCACCGATGTCTGGTCGTCGCCCGCCCGCTCGACCGAGAAGGCGAAGAGACCGCCGGGCCGCAGCACCCGCATCACGCCTTCGAACACCGGGCCCAGGTCGCCGACGTAGATGAACACGTCGGCGGCCAGCACCAGGTCGTGACGCTCGTCGCAGCGCAGCAGGTGTTCGACCAGGTCGGCGCAGTCCAGCCGGTCGTATACGCCGAGCCGGGCCGCGCGCTCGAGCATCGGCTGCGACAGGTCCACGCCGTGCAGCCGGCGCGCCATCGGCCGCAGCAGCCTGCCGCACAGCCCGGTGCCGCAGCCCAGGTCCAGCGCCGAGTCGAAGCCCGCCGGCTGCCACTGCGCCAGCGGCTCGACCAGACGCCGGTGCGCCTGGTAGCCGAGCACCTCGACCAGGTGCTCGTCGAATCCGTCGGCATAGTCGTCGAACAGCGATTGCACGTAGGCGCGCGGCGGCGCAGCCGGACGCGGCGCGCGACCCAGCGAGGCGAGCACGAAGCGGTGCAGCTCGGCATCGGCGCCGAGTTCGACGGCGCGCTTGAAGGCCGCGGCGGCCTCTTCGGTGCGCCCCAAATCCTTGAGCACCCAGCCGCGCTGGCTGCTGGCGCCGGCATGCGCCGGCGCCCGCGCGAGCGCCTGGTCGAGGCTGCGCAGCGCGTCTGGCAGAAGCCCCCGGCGCTGCTGCAGCTGGCCCAGGTGAAACCAGGCGTCGGCCTGCGCCGGCTGCAGGGCCACCACGCGCTCGAACGCCTGCTGCGCCTCGTCGAAGCGGCGCAGGCGCTCGAGCGCCAGGCCCTGCCAGTGCCAGGCCGTGCCGTTGCCAGGGTCGTGGCCGAGCACATGCGCGCTGTGGGTCAGCGCATCGGCCGGGCGCCCGAGCGCGATCAGCGCCGCGGCACGGTGGCACCAGGCGTCCAGATGCTGCGGTTCGGCCGCCAGCACCTCGTCGAGTTCGGCCAGCGCCTCGGCCGGCCGGCCCAGCTGCAGGCGCGTCGCCGCCAGGTTGATGCGTGTCGAGGCCCGGCCCGGCAGCCGCTTCAGCGAGTCCTGGAAACACTGCTCGGCTTCGCGCAGGCGGCCGGCTTCGAAATGGGACACCCCGTCGACGAAGAGGGCGCGTGCCTGTTCGAAATCGTTCTGCAAGGGGTGTCCGGCGGCTTGGACGCCCAGCGGGCGCGGTGCCCGATTGTGCGGTCGGGGCGTGCCGGATTTGGCGGGCCGCTCCGCAGGCCCTGGCGACCCCCGCGGACAGGTGGTGGTGCGGTGCCCCGGAGCCTGCAACACTCGGCGGCAGTCAGGCCATGGGCTTCGACGGCGGCGTTGCAGGGCAAGGACATGACACTGAAGGAACTGAAGGGCAAGTACGCCCGGCTGAGCGACGAGATCGACGATCTCGCGGCCGCCGGCGGGCGCAACGCGGCCAGGCTGGCCCGCCTGCTCGGCGATCTCGACCAGGTCCACCAGCAGCTGGCCGAGCTGCGTCGGCGCACTTTCGGCGCGCCGACGCTGCGCGACGTGGTTTCCGTGGCTTCCGCGGCCCAGGTGCTGCCCCTGCGCGGGTCGATGCCGGCGGCTCCCGCACAGGGGCTGCCCAAGGCGTCGATGCGTGCGGTGGCCGCCGGTTAGCGGCCCGAGGGCCTCATTCGCCGGGCCCTGCGGGGCCCGTTTTCATGCGCATGCGCGGCATGCTCTGGCGGCATGCGAGCCGAAGAGCGCTTGCTTTGTCACTTCTCGGTGACTAGAATGAAGTCACTTTTTGGTGACAAGTGAGGGGCACATGCAGCGCAGGGCTTTCGTTCGCATCGTCGGTGGGGGTGCGGTGCTGGCCGCGTCCGGTTTGGGTGCAGGCTGTTCGCGACAGTTGCCGGCGGAGGCCATCGCCGCCTGGCAGGGCCCGGAGTCGCAAGCCGACCTGCGCCGCTGGATGCTCGGCTACGCGATCCTGGCACCGCATTCGCACAACCTGCAATCCTGGCTGGTGGATCTGAGCCAGCCGGAGCAGATCGTCCTGTACTGCGACCTGAAGCGCCTGTTGCCCGAGACCGACCCGTTCTCGCGGCAGATCGTGATGAGCCAGGGCACCTTCCTGGAGTTGCTGGCTATGGCGGCGCGCGAGCGCGGGCAGCGCGCCGAGATCACGCTCTTCCCCGACGGCGAGTTCCCGGCCGCCGGGCCGGACGAGCGGCCGGTGGCGCGCATCCGGCTGCAGCCCGACGCGTCGGTGGCGCGCGACCCGTTGTTCGCCCAGGTGCTGCAGCGCCACACCAACCGCAACGCCTACGAGGCCCAGCGCGAGGTGCCTGCCGCGGCCTGGCAGGCCATGGCCGAGGCGGCAGCGCCCTACGGCCTGCGCCTCGGTCACGCCGGGCTCGCGCAGCCCGAGCAGCTGCAACAGCAGCGCGAGGTGGCGGCCGACGCCTGGCGCATCGAGCTCGTCACGCCGCGGACGATCCTGGAGTCGTACCGGGTGCTGCGCGTCGGCGCCCGGGAGATCGCCGAGCACCGCGACGGCATTGCCCTGACCGACCCGATGGTGGTGTGGCTGAACCGGCTGGGGCTGTTCGACCGCGGCAAGGCGCCCGGCCCGGACGACTTCGCCACGAAGAGCCAGATCGAGGACTTCAACGCCAAGCTGCAGTCCACGCCGGCCTTCATGTGGATGGTCAGCGCCGACAACACCCGCACGACGCAGATCGATGCCGGCCGCGCTTACGTGCGCGTGCAGCTGGCCGCCACGGCGCACGGCCTGGCCATGCATCCGCTGCAGCAGGCATTGCAGGAGTACCCGGAACAGGCCGGCCCGTACCGGCGCATCCGCCAGCTGCTGGGCGCGCAGGATGCGCCGCAGACGGTGCAGATGTGGGCGCGCGTGGGCTATGCCGCGCCGGTGCAGCCGGCGCCGCGGCGGGGCGTGCAGGCGCATATCCTGCGTGCATGACGGCCGCCACCGAGTCCGGTGTCAGGCCGCGCGATCGCGCGGCCACCGAAGAGCGCATCCTCGCCGCCGTGGGCGAGGTGCTGGCGCGCGACGGTTTCGGTGCCCTGGGCGTCAACGCCATCGCGCGCGCGGCCGGCGTGGACAAGGTGCTGATCTACCGCTACTTCGGCGGCCTGCCCGAGCTGCTGCGCACCTGGGGCGCGAGCGGCCGCTTCTGGCCGAGCGTGGCCGAGCTGGTCGGCGACGACGCGCCCAGGCTCGCGCAGATGCCCACCGAGCAGCGCTTCACGCTGTTCTTCGAGCGCTTCATCGACGCGCTGCGCCGGCGGCCGCTGACGGTGGAGATCCTGGCCGCCGAAATCGTGCAGCGCAACGAGCTGACGGCGATCCTCGAAGCCGAGCGCGAACAGTGGGGCGAGCAGGTCGAGGCGGCCTTCGGCGGCCCGGAATGGGCGCGGCAGCCGCACCTGCGCGGCACCACGCTGCTGCTCGTGGCCGGCCTGCAGTACCTGCTGGTGCGTGCGCGAACGGTCCGCGTCTTCGGCGGCATCGACCTGCACAGCGACGCCGGCTGGGCGCAGCTGAAGGCCGCGCTGGCCGGACTGGGGCGGCAGATGTTCGCCGCGCCGGCCCTGCCGCAGCGCTGAGCGGGCGCACGCGCGGCTCGCTACACTGCCGCGCGGCAACCTGGTTCAACGTCGCGGGCCGCGGGGCCCGCCCAAGGAGAAGGCATGACGGTCTACGAAGCCCTGGCCACGCGGCGCTCGGTGCGCGATTTCCTGCCGACTCCGGTGCCGGGCGAAACGATCCGCCGCGTGCTCGCGGCCGCGTCGCGCGCGCCGTCGGGCGGCAACGTGCAGCCGTGGCACATCGACGTCGTGGCCGGCGACAGGCTCGACGCGTTGAAGGCCCTGATGCGCCAGCGCCTGCAGGAGGTGGCCGCCGGCGACGTGTCCGAGCAGCCGGAATACGACATCTACCCGAAGGAGCTGTGGGCGCCGTACCGCGACTACCGTTTCCAGCTGGGCGAGGCGATGTACGCCGCGATGGGCATCCCGCGCGAGGACAAGGCCAAGCGGCTGCAATGGTTCGCGCGCAACTACCAGTTCTTCGGCGCGCCAATGGCGCTGTTCTGCTCCGTGGACCGGCGCATGGGCCCGCCGCAGTGGTCCGACCTGGGCATGTTCCTGCAGTCGGTGATGCTGCTGCTGCGCGAAGAGGGACTGGACAGCTGCGCGCAGGAATGCTGGTCGGTCTACCCGCGCACCATCGGCCGGTTCATCGGCATCCCCGAAGAGCGCATGCTGTTCTGCGGCATGTCCATCGGCCACGCCAACCACGAGCATCCGGTGAACCGCTTCACGTCCGCGCGGGCCCCGCTGGCGGACTTCGCCCGGTTCCACGGCGTGTGAACGGACGGCGCGGCGCTCAGCGCGGCCCGCGCAGCCGCGCGGCCAGCCGCGGCGCTGCCGCCAGCAGCAGCAGGCCGTAGAGCATGAGGCCACCCTGCCCGGGGTCGAATTCCGCGGCGATGCGCGCCGCATCCATGCCGCGCAGCAGGCCGACGACGATCTCGAGACCCAGCATCAGCAGCATCCACAGCAGCCCGGTCTTGGCCTGCGCGGCCGGCGTGCGCGCCGCGAGCCAGCCGCTGCACAGCCAGGCCACGGCCAGCACTAGGCCGCATCCGACCGCGAAGCCGATGCGCTGTGCCGCCGCTTCGCCCAGCGCCGGCACGAGGAACAGGCCGCGCAGCACGCCGTGCACCGTCTCGGCCAGCGCGATCAGCGCCCACACCGCGAGCGCACGCCGCCAGGGCAGGGCCCGCGGGTCGGTTTCGACAGGCAAGGGCTTCACGTCGGAAGGGCGGCTGCGCGTGCGCAATGGCAGCGCATTGCAGCATGGTTCGTGGCCGCATGCGTTGACGGGGAACAGCCGATGATCGACCTGCACTACTGGCCCACGCCCAACGGCTGGAAGATCTCCATCATGCTCGAGGAGTGCGGCCTGCCGTACACGCTCAAGCCGGTGAACATCGGCCGCGGCGAGCAGTTCGACCCCGGGTTCCTGGCCATCAGCCCGAACAACCGCATGCCGGCCATCGTCGACCACGACCCGCCGGGCGGCGGCGCACCGGTGCCGGTGTTCGAAAGCGGCGCCATCCTGATCTACCTGGCCGAAAAGACCGGCCGCTTCCTGCCCCGGGAACTGCGGCCGCGCAAATCGGTGCTCGAGTGGCTGATGTGGCAGATGGGCGGCCTGGGCCCGATGGCCGGGCAGAACGGCCACTTCTTGCTGTATGCGCCGCAGAAGATCCCCTACGCGATGGAGCGTTACGCCCGCGAGGTGAACCGCCTCTACGGGGTGCTCGACCTGCAACTGCAGCGCACCGGCGCCTTCGTCGCCGGCGACGAGTACACGATCGCCGACATGGCCATCTTCCCCTGGGTGCGCATCTGGAAGGCGCAGCAGGTGCCGCTGGACGAGTTTGCCCACGTCAAGGCCTGGCACGATGCGATGCGCCAGCGCCCTGGCGTGCGCCGCGGCATCGACGCCGGCAAGGAGTTGCGCGCCGGCGGGCTGGACGACGAGGCGCGCAAAGCGCTGTTCGGGCAGACGGCGCAGACCCTGCGCGACGCCCACCACAAGACCTGAAGCAAGGCGAGGCCCGGTGATGATCGAGTTCTTCTTCGACTGCAGCAGCCCATGGACCTACCTGGGCTTCCACAACGTCCAGCCGCTGGCGGCCGAGGCAAAGGCGCCGATCCGCTGGCGGCCGATCCTGGTGGGCGGCGTGTTCAACGCCGTCAACCCCAGCGTCTATGCATCGCGCGAGAACCCGGTGCCGGCCAAGCGCGACTACATGCTCAAGGACCTGCAGGACTGGGCCCGCCTGAGCGGCCTGAAGATCGTCATGCCGCCCAGCGTGTTCCCGGTGAACAGCGTCAAGGCCATGCGCGGCTGCCTGTGGCTGGAGCCGCAGGGCCGGCTCGTGCCGTTTGCCACCGCGGTCTTCGAAGCCTATTGGGGCCGAGATGAGGACATCTCGCAGGATGCCGTGCTGGCGGACATCTGCCGCCGCTGCGGTATCGAGCCGGCGGCGTTCCTTGGCGCCATCGCCCGGGACGACGTCAAGGCGCAGCTCAAGGCGAACACCGACGAGCTGATCCGCCGCGGCGGTTTCGGCTCGCCGACGATCTTCGTCGGCGACGACATGTACTTCGGCAACGACCGGCTGCCACTGGTGGCCGAGGCGCTGCGGCGGCGCACCGGAAAGACGACATAGATAGTCTCCGGCGCATAGCGGAAGTCCGCGTGCTCGCACCCGGCAGACCGCGCGGGTCGCGCCAGGCGGCACCCGCCAGGGGCTCATGCTGGGTCGGCTGGCGCGGCGTTGCCGCGCCAACTGCGCTGCGCTGCTCGGCCCGGGCGAGCGCGCATAACTCGCTGCGCGAACTGCGTTCGCTCCGCTCGGACAGTATGCGCGAGGCAGATCACGAAGCGCGCTGCGCGCGCGCCTCGCCCGGGCACTGCGCTGCTCGCCGACCCAGAAATCGCCCGTGCCGGGCACCCCCTGTCGCGACCGGGAGCGGGGCGCGTACCCGAAGCGGCGGGCGCCACCGCCGGCGCCGCAAAGGCCTGGGGATGCGGGGTTAGAAAGGCAGAGCCGTGCGCCGGCAGCAGCCTGCCGCCGCAAGGCGTTGAAGCTTCGGTCGGTAGCGGGCTGGCTACACTGCGCGGCCCGTTTGCGCATGCCGCGCCATACATTCCGGAGCCACCCATGAGACTCGAAACCATCGCCGTGCACGGCGGCCAGAAGCCCGACCCCGCCACCAAGGCGGTGGCGGTGCCGATCTACCAGACCGTGGCCTATGCCTTCGACGACACGCAGCACGGTGCCGACCTGTTCGACCTGAAGGTGGCGGGCAACATCTACACGCGCATCATGAACCCGACCAGCGCGGTGCTCGAGCAGCGCCTGGCCGAGCTGGAAGGCGGCATCGGCGCGCTGGCCGTGGCCTCGGGCATGGCGGCCATCAGCTACGCCGTCCAGACCATCACCGAGAGCGGCGACAACATCGTCAGCGCCAGCACGCTGTACGGCGGCACCTACAACCTGTTCGCGCACACATTTCCGCAGCTGGGCATCGAGGTGCGCTTTGCCGACTACCGCCAGCCGAATGCCTTCGAGCCGCTGATCGACGCGCGCACCAAGGCCATCTACTGCGAATCGATCGGCAACCCGCTGGGCAACATCACCGACATCGCCGCGCTGGCCGCCATCGCCCACCGCCACGGCATCCCGCTGATCGTCGACAACACCGTGCCCAGCCCGGCGCTGTGCCGGCCCTTCGAGCATGGCGCCGACATCGTGGTGCATTCGCTCACCAAGTACTGCGGCGGTCACGGCAACAGCATCGGTGGCGCGATCGTGGATTCCGGCAAGTTCCCTTGGGCGCAGCACAAGGCGCGCTTCAAGCGGTTGAACGAGCCCGACGTCAGCTACCACGGCGTGGTCTACACCGAGGCGCTGGGCCCGGCAGCCTACATCGGCCGCGCGCGCGTGGTGCCGCTGCGCAACATGGGCGCGGCGCTGTCGCCGATGAACGCCTTCCTGATCCTGCAGGGCATCGAGACGCTGGCGCTGCGCATGGACCGCATCTGCGACAACACGCTGAAGATCGCGGCCTTCCTGAAGCAGCACCCGAAGGTGGGCTGGGTCAACTACGCCGGCCTGCCCGACCACGCCGACCATGCGCTGGTGAAGAAGACCATGGGCGGGCGCGCCAGCGGCATCGTCAGCTTCGGCGTGCAGGGTGGGCGCGACGGCGGCGCGCGCTTCCAGGACGCGCTGAAGCTGTTCACGCGGCTGGTGAACATCGGCGACGCGCGCTCGCTGGCCTGCCACCCGGCCAGCACCACGCACCGCCAGCTGGGCCCCGACGAGCTGGCCAAGGCAGGCGTCAGCGTGGACATGGTGCGATTGTCGGTGGGCATCGAGCACATCGACGACCTGCTGGCCGACCTGGAACAGGCGCTGGCCGCGGTCTGATCGGCTGACGCGTTGGCCGCCCCGGCGCTGCCGCGTGCGGGCGCGCGGCCAGCCACCATGGCCCCTTTGCTGCCGGCCGGCTTGCGCGAGGTCAAGGCCGATCCTTCCGAGCCGCTGCCGGCCGCGCAACGGTCTGCGCCAGCGCAAGCCGCGCCGGCGCCGGGTCCTTAGACTCGCCGCGGAAACGATTCTCGAGTCTCCCGTTGCAACCGACCACCGCTTTGGGCGCGGCCCGGGCGTGCGTGCTGGCCTGCCTGCTGCTCCTGGCCGTCGTGCTCGGGCTCGGCCCGACGCACGTCGGTGCCGCCGGCGCGGCCGATGCCAGCCGCATCGAGCTCTTCGTGCGCGAGGGCTGCCCGCACTGCGCGCAAGCCGAGGCCTTCCTGGAGCAGCTCGGGCGCGAGCGGCCGCAGCTGACGATCAGCGTGCGCGACGTGCAGCAGGATCCCGCGGCGATGACCCGCCTGCAGGAACTGGTGCAGGACACAGGCGCCGGCGTGGCGCGGGTGCCGGCCGCCTACGTCAACGGCCAGCTGATCCTCGGCTACTCGGCCGAAGCCGGCACCGACAAGCTGATCCGCAGCGCGCTGGCTGGCGGCCGCGTGGCCGGCACGGCAGCCCACGACGCCAGCTCGTGCGAGGCCGAAGAGAGCGTGAGCTGCAGTGCCGGCGCGGCGGCGAAGGAGGACTTCTCGGTCAGCTTGTTCGGCCGCACGCTCACGCTGGACGATGTCGGCCTGCCGGCGTTCTCGATCGTGCTGGGGCTGCTCGACGGCTTCAACCCCTGCTCGATGTGGGTGCTGCTGCTGATGATCTCGCTGCTGGCGCCGCTGAACGACCGAAAACGCATGCTGGCCATCGCCGGCACCTTCGTGTTGGTGCAGGGCCTGGCCTACTTCGCGATGATGGCGGCCTGGCTGAACCTGTTCCTGTTCATCGGCGCGTCGCGCGCTTCGCAGGTCGCCATCGCGCTCGTTGCGATTGCCGCCGGGCTGATCAACCTGAAGGATTTCTTCGCCTTCGGCCGCGGCATCACGCTGTCCATCCCCGAGGCCGCCAAGCCGGGCATCTACCAGCGCATGGTCCGCATCCTGCGCGCGCCCACCTATGCCGCGGCGATCGGCGCCACCATCGTGCTGGCGCTGCTGGTGCAGATCGTCGAGTTCATGTGCACCTCCGGTTTCCCGGCGCTGTTCACGCGCATCCTCACGCTGCGCGGGCTGGAGACGGGTGCCTACCACGGCTACATGCTGCTGTACATCGTCGCCTACATGCTCGACGACCTCGTCGTGCTCGGCACCGGCGTGGTGCTGCTCAGCCGCCGCCGCCTGCAGGAAAGGGAGGGCCGGGTGCTGAAGCTCGTCGCCGGCCTGGTGATGGTCGGCCTGGGCCTCTACCTGCTCGTCGACGTTTGACGGCCGATGGTGGCCCGCCGTGCAGGCGCGGCCGTGCCGTGCGAGGGCAGGGCAGGACGGCCCGGTCGCTACACTGCCCGCGGTCCGCACCATGCCACCGATCAAGACCTTGACCGAGTTCGACCTTGCCGGCCGGGCCGCCGCGCGGCGCGGCCTGATGCTCGGCCTGCTGGCGGCCGCGGTCACGCCGGTGCAGTCGGGCGTGGCGCCGCCGGCGCGTCCAGGCCCGGCGCCGGCCGGCGCGGTGCCCGGCGCGCCGCTGCTGGACGGGCTCGATGCCTATGCCTTCCCCGCCGCGTCGCGCGACGCGCTGGCCAGGCGCTACCACCAGCAGGGCGTGATGCTGGTGTACGGCTTCAATGCGGCCGAGGCCGCGCGCTCGCTCGAAGCCGCGGTGGCGCGCGACACGCGCTGCGCCGCCTGCTGGTGGGCGCTGGCGTGGTCGCTGGGGCCGAACATCAACACCGACATGCAGCCCGCGTCGGCCGCCCGTGTCGAGCAGGCGCTGGCGATGGCGCGCCGCCACGCCGCCGGCGCAACGTCGGTGCAACGCGGGCTGATCGATGCGCTGTCGCGGCGCCACCCTGCGCCGGGCCGGATCGACGAGCAGGCCTATGCCGAGGTGCTGCTGGCCCTGTCGCGGCGCGAGCCGCGGGATGCGCAGGTCGCGGTGCTCGCGGCCGAGGCGCTGCTGAACCTGCACCCCTACGACTGGTGGCTGCCCGATGGCCGGCCGCAGCCGTGGACGCCGCAGATCGAGTCGCTGCTGCGCCGCGCCATGGCGCTGCAGCCCCGCCACCCCGGTGCCCATCACTATTGGATCCACCTGCAGGAATCGTCGCCCCACCCGGAGCGTGCGCGCGCCAGCGCCGATGCGCTGCGCGGCGCCGTCCCGGGCTCGGGCCACCTGCTGCACATGCCCTCGCACATCGACCTGCGCACCGGGCGTTTCGAGGACGCCATCGCTGCCAACCAGCGCTCGATCGAGTCCGACGCGCGCTACCTCGCGCAGGTGGACGCGCAGGGCGCCTACCGCGTGGGCTACGTCGCGCACAACCATCACTTCCTGTGGGCGTCGGCCGCGATGGCCGGCCAGCAGGCCGTTGCGCTGCAGGCGGCCCAGGCCGCCTGGCCGGCGGCCTGCGGCCCCGCGGGCCGCGACCCCGGCGGGGCCATCGTGCAGCACTACGCCGTGCTGCCGTACTTCACCCGCGTGCGCTTCGGCCAGTGGCAGGCGCTGCTGCGCGACACATTGCCGCCAGACAACCCCGCGCCTTATCCGCAGGCCCTGTGGCACTACGCCAAGGGCACCGCGCTGGTGCGCATCGGGCAGCGCGATGCCGCGCGACGGGAACTGTCGGCCCTCGAGCGCATCGCCGCCGACCCGGCGCTGCAGGACTTCAAGCTGAAGAACATCAACGCCGCGGCGCAGGTGACCCGCATTGCCGTGCTGACGCTGCAGGCCGAACTCGCGTGGGCAGGGGGCGCACCCGCCGACGCGGTGGCGTGGCTGCGCCAGGCCACCGAAATCGAGGATCGGCTCGAGTACGACGAACCCCACCTCTGGCTG
>Ga0209391_10000284_pt1 | contig 22724 bp, 20 predicted proteins | sample PPLLak3March2015_FD_187246 | JGI IMG/M metagenome (GOLD analysis project Ga0209391, IMG submission 187246) | Freshwater sediment microbial communities from Prairie Pothole Lake near Jamestown, North Dakota, USA - PPLs Lake P7 Core (1) Depth... | ecosystem: Environmental > Aquatic > Freshwater >...
GACGCCCGCGAACGCGAGCGCGGCGTCGCGCTGTCCGGCGCCGCGCTTTTCGCTGCGGCGGGGGTTCGTCGCCAGCGCGAGGATGCCGACGTCGACCTGCCGCAACTCGGCGGTGTCGCGCACGCAACCGTGCACGACGATGCCCGACCAGCCGTTGCGGTGCGCGAGCACCGCGAGGTTCCCGCCGACCAGCGCGCAGCGCAGGCTGCCGCCGCCATCGACGACGAGCACGCGGCCCGCGCCCGCTTCCTCGAGCATCGTGCGGACGAGCGAATTGTCCTCGAAGCACTCGAGCGTCGCGACGGTGCCCGCGAAGCGGGCGCGCGCGCCATAGGCACGAAAGATGGGAGCCGCGACGGCGACGCGGTCGCCGTGCTGGTCGCACAGGTCGGCAGTGGGCTGCATGGGGCCTCGGTTGGCGGTTGCGGGTTCTCGACGACGGGCGTAATCAGAGCAGCACGCGAAAGCCGCGTTCCGGCGCCTCGACCGACGGCCAGCCGAGGCGCTGCGCGACGAGCGCCGCGAAGCCCTGCTGCGTCTCGCGCTCGCCGTGGACGACGAAGGTGCGACGGGGAGCTTGCCGGAAGCCGGCGAGCCAGCCGAGCAGCGCCGCCTGGTCACCGTGCGCGGAGAGGCCGCCGATCGTGTGTACCGAGGCGCGCACCGGCACTTCCTCGCGGAACAGTCGTACGGTCTTCGCGCCGTCGACGAGCGCGCGTCCCAGGGTGCCGCTCGCCTGGAAGCCGGTGAACACCACCGCGCATTCGTCGCGCGGCAGGTTGTGGCGCAGGTGGTGCCGCACACGGCCCGCGTCGCACATGCCCGACGCCGCGATGATCACCGCGCCGCTCCGGATCGCATTGATCGCCTTCGAGTCGTCGGGTGTCTCGGTGAAGCGCACGCGCATCCGGTCGGGGTGGCGCGACTGCCACGCAGCGAGGTCGCGGCTCTCGCGATCGAGCGTGTGCGCGTACTTCATCGTGATCGCGGTGGCCGCGGTCGCAAGCGGCGAGTCCACGAACACGTTGAGCGACGGCACGCGTTCCTGTTTCGCGAGATCGGCCAGCACGTGCAGCACCTCCTGCGTGCGGCCCACGGCGAACGCCGGGATGACGACATTGCCCCGGGGCAGCACGCGCGAGAGCACCGCGGAGAACTCGTCGTAGGTCCCGGCGAGCGTCTTGTGCAGCCGATTTCCGTACGTCGACTCGACGATCAGGGCGTCGGCCTCCGCGACCGGCGTCGGATCGGGAAGCACCGGGCGACCCGGCTGCCCGAGGTCGCCGGAGCACACCAGCTTGAACGGCTTCGACCCGCCGCCCCGCTCGATCCAGATCTCGACGATCGACGAGCCCAGGATGTGGCCGGCGTCCCTGAGACACGCGGTGATGCCGGGCGCGGGAGAGAACACGGTGCCGTAACCCACCGGCTCGAGCAGCCGCAGCGCCTCGTGCGCGTCCTTGATCGTGTAGAGCGGCTCCTCATCCCTCTCGTCGCCGGCGTTGCGCCTGCCGCGACGCGCCTCCCGCTCTCGAGCCCACTCGGCATCCTTTTCCTGGATGAAGGCCGAGTCCGGCAGCATCACGCCGAGCAGGTCGGCCGTCGCCGGCGTCGCGTACACCGGTCCGCGGTAGCCAAGCCGCGCGAGCCTCGGCAGCAGCCCCGTGTGATCGATGTGGGCGTGCGTCGCGATGACGAAATCGACGTCGCGGTCGCTGCGCGACAGCGCCGCCCGGTTGCGCTCGTCGGCATCGCGGCCGCCCTGCACGAGCCCGCAATCGACCAGGAAGCGGCGCCCGAGTGCCTCGACCTCGAAGCACGAGCCGGTGACTTCGCCGGAAGCGCCGCGGAACGTCAGGGTGAGTGTCATGGAGGCGGGAGACCTCGCAGCGTGCGCAAGTGGAGACGCAGGCACAGAAATGTAGTCGGCATCCGGTGTCGCCTTGGCCCGAGAACCATTATGCTATGCGAAAGACCCCGCAGGCTTCGCGGCCGGCGGAACAATAACGAGAATCAATTCCCTACCCACGGAGGAAAGTTTGGATTCCCGACACATCGCGTTCGCGGCCGCGCTTGCGGCCGCCACCGCGCCCGCCCTCGCGCAGGCGCCCGATCCCAACCTCGGCCGCAATCTCGCTGCCACCTGTGCGAACTGCCACGGCACGAACGGCGTGTCGCAGGGGGTCGTCGCATCGCTCGCGGGCGTGCCGAAAGCCGACATCGTCGACAAGATGAACGCGTTCCGCGACGGCAAGCGCCCCGCCACGATCATGCACCAGCTCGCCAAGGGCTACACGCCCGAGCAGGTCGAGCTGCTCGCCGCGTGGTTCGCGGCGCAGAAGCGCTAACCCCGCCGAGGAGCGAGCGATGAACATGCAGCGACGGGATTTCCTCAAGGCGGCTGGAGCCGCCGGGGCGGCAGGCGCGATGGCCGGATGCGCCTCGATGCCGGGCGGCGCATCCGCCGGCAAGGTAGTCGTGGTCGGCGGCGGCTACGGCGGCGCCACGGCCGCCAAGTACATACGCATGTGGAGCGGAGGCCGCGTCGACGTCACGCTGGTCGAACCCAACGAAAGCTTCGTCTCCTGCCCGCTGTCGAACCTCGTAGTCGGCGGCAGTAAGACGATCGCCGACGTCACGGTGCCGTACAGCGGGCTCGTGAAGAACCACGGCGTCAACCTCGTCCGCGACGTCGCCACCGCGATCGACACCGAGAAGCGCGTCGTGCGCGTCGCGAGCGGCGCGTCGCTGCCCTACGACCGTCTCGTGCTCTCGCCCGGCATCGACTTCATGTCGGTGGCGGGCATGAACAGCGTCGAGGCGATGGACAACATCCTGCACGCGTGGAAGGCCGGGCCACAGACCGTCGCGCTGCGACGTCAGCTCGAGGCGATGCCGGACGGCGGCGTCTACGCGATCGTGATCCCGGTCGCACCCTATCGCTGCCCGCCGGGCCCCTACGAGCGCGCCTGCCAGGTCGCCTGGTACTTCAAGCGCGCGAAGCCGAAGTCCAAGGTGCTGATCCTCGACGGCAACCCGGACGTCACCTCGAAGGCCGGCCTGTTCAAGAAGGCGTGGAACGAGGACTACAAGGGCCTCGTCGAGTACCGCAACAACCACGTCGCGACGGGCGTCGACGCGAAGACGAAGACGGTGAAATTCGAGACCGCCGACGACGTCCGCGCCGACGTGCTCAACTTCATCCCGCCACAGTCGGCGGGGGACATCGCGCGGCAGGCGGGGGTGATCACCGCGAACAACCGCTGGTGCGAGGTCGACTTCCTCACCTTCGAGTCGGTCAAGGTGAAGAACGTGCACGTGCTCGGCGACGCGATCCAGATCGCGCCGGCGATGCCGAAGTCCGGCCACATGGCGAACCAGCACGCGAAGGTCGCCGCCGCGGCGATCGTGTCGATCCTGACCGGCCAGCCGGTCAGCGCGACGCCGGTGGTGACCAACACCTGCTACAGCTTCATCACCGACAAGGACGTCGTCCACGTCGCGTCGGTGCATCAGTACGACAAGGACAAGAAGACGCTGATCGCCGTGCCGGGCGCGGGCGGGCTGTCGCCGACGTGGACGCCGCTCGAGGGCGAGTACGCGTTCTCCTGGGCGAAGAACATCTGGGCCGACATGCTCGCCTGACGACTGCGCAAACGGAAGCAGGTGCGAAGGGCGCGGCGACGCGCCCTTCGTCTTTGCGGCTGCCGCGGTCTACCTAGGCCCGGTGAATGATCTGGCTCGGTGTCGGGGCCGGCCAGCCCGCGTCGCGAGCGGTGCGCACGATTGCCTCGTTGGTGTCGAAGTACACCTGCCAGTAGTGGTCGGTGTGCGTGTACGGGCGCACGGCTATTACGGTGCCCACGAGGTTGATGTCGAGCAGGCTGACGTCAGGCGCCGGGTCGGCAGCGACGTTGGGAATCTTCGCGACTGCCGCCTTCAGGCGCGCGATCGCGTCGAGTGGGTCGACGCCGCCGGCGAGCTGCGCGGTGCGGTCGACGCGCCGCACCGGCAGTGCGGAGAAGTTCTGGATCGTGCCGCCGAACACCTTGCCGTTGCCGACGAGGGTCAGCACGTTGTCCGGCGTGACGATGGTCGTCCCGAACAGCCCCAGCTCGTGCACCGTGCCGGTGACGCCGCCGATCTCCACGAAGTCGCCGACCTTGAAGGGCCGCAGGATCAGCATGAAGGCGCCGGCGGCAAAGTTGCCGAGCATGCCGCTCCACGCGACGCCGATCGCGACGCCAGCGCCGGCCAGCATTGCGGCGATCGACGTCGTCTGGATGCCGAAGTAGCCGAGGATGCCGAGTACCAGCGCGATGTTCAGCGCGACCGCGACGATCGACCCGAGGTACTTGGTGAGCGTCGGGTCGACGTTGTTGCGCTTCATCGCGGCGCCCATCACGGCGATGACGCGCCCGATCAGCCAACGGCCGACGATCCAGAAGGCAATCGCGGCGAGGATCTTGACGCCGAGCTCGGTGGCGGTGGTGCTCAGAAACTGCTGGATCGCGTGCGGGTCCATATTCAAGTCCTGTTCATGGCTCGGTCGACCGGCGCACGGAGGCGCGCCTCTACTCGCCGGCGGGACGCCATGATGCCAGACCGGTCGCTGCGGTCTCGCCGGCAACGGATACGGCCTCTCATGGACCGTGGTCCGCCGCACCTCGCGCCGCGCCGCACTCCGGGACCCGCAAGCGAAAACGGCGCCTCAAGCGCCGTTTTCGATGTTGCGGACCCGTTCCGCGTCAGGCGGGCTCGGCTTCCTTCGGCGCTTCCTCGAAGGCGAGCGTCACCTTGTCGGCATCGTCGAGGTCGATCGTCACCTTGCCGCCACTGACGAGGCGACCGAACAGGAGCTCCTCGGCGAGCGCCTTGCGGATCGTGTCCTGGATCAGCCGCGCCATGGGCCGCGCACCCATCTGCGGGTCGAAGCCGCGCTTGGCGAGGAAGGCCTTGAGCTTCGGCGTGAACGAGGCATCGACCTTCCGCTCGTGCAACTGGTTCTCGAGCTCGAGCAGGAACTTGTCGACCACGCGCAGGATGACCGTTTCGTCGAGCGACGCGAACGAGACGATCGCGTCGAGGCGATTCCTGAACTCCGGCGTGAACAGGCGCTTGATCTCGCCCATCTCGTCGCCTGCGCCCTTCTCGGTGGCGAAGCCGATCGTGCTCTTGACGAGATCGGCGGCGCCTGCGTTGGTCGTCATGATGATCGTGACGTTGCGGAAGTCGGCCTTGCGCCCGTTGTTGTCGGTCAGCGTGCCGTGGTCCATCACCTGCAGCAGCACGTTGAAGATGTCCGGATGGGCCTTCTCGATCTCGTCCAGCAGCAGCACGCTGTACGGATGCTTGGTGACGGCCTCGGTCAGTTGGCCGCCCTGGTCGAAGCCGACGTAGCCGGGCGGCGCGCCGATCAGGCGCGACACCGCGTGCCGTTCCATGTACTCGGACATGTCGAAGCGGATCAGCTCGACGCCGAGGCAGTAGGCGAGCTGCTTCGCGACCTCGGTCTTGCCGACGCCCGTGGGTCCCGAGAACAGGAAGTTGCCGATCGGCTTGACGGGGTTGCCGAGCCCGGAGCGTGCCATGCGGATCGCCGACACCAGCGCGTCGATCGCCTTGTCCTGGCCGAACACGACGTTGCGCAGGTCACGGTCGAGGGTCTTCAGCGCGTTGCGATCGTCCGAGGACACGTTCTTCGCCGGGATGCGGGCGATCTTGGCGACGATCTCCTCGACTTCGGTCTTGCCGATGACCTTCTTCTGCTTCGACTTCGGCAGAATCTTCTGCGCGGCGCCCGCCTCGTCGATCACGTCGATCGCCTTGTCCGGCAGGTGACGGTCGTTGATGAAGCGCGCGGCGAGCTCGGCCGCACTGGTCAGCGCCGCCGGCGCGTACTTGACGCCGTGGTGCGCCTCGAAGCGCGACTTCAGGCCCTTGAGGATCTCGACGGTCTCGGCGACCGACGGCTCGGGTACGTCGACCTTCTGGAAGCGCCGCGACAGCGCGTGGTCCTTCTCGAAGATCTGCCGGTACTCCGTGTAGGTCGTCGCGCCAATGCACTTCAGCGCGCCCGTGGAGAGCGCGGGCTTCAGCAGGTTCGAGGCGTCGAGCGTGCCGCCGGAGGCGGCGCCCGCACCGATGATCGTGTGGATCTCGTCGATGAACAGGATCGAGCGCGGGTTCTCGGCAAGCTGCTTCAGCACCGCCTTCAACCGCTGCTCGAAATCGCCGCGGTACTTGGTCCCGGCGAGCAGCGCGCCCATGTCGAGCGAGTAGACCTGGTACTCCTTCAGGAGCTCCGGCACCTCGCCCTCGTTGATGCGGCGCGCGAGGCCCTCGGCGATCGCCGTCTTGCCAACGCCCGCCTCGCCGACCAGCAGCGGGTTGTTCTTGCGCCGCCGGCAGAGCACCTGGATCACGCGCTCGAGCTCGTGCTCGCGGCCGATCAGCGGATCGATCTTGCCGTTGCGGGCCAGGTGGTTCAGGTTCATCGTGTAGGCGTCCAGCGCGCCCTGCGACTCGGAGCCGCTCTCGCCCTCGTCCTTGCCACCGCCCTCCGGCTTGTCGGGCTTCGCCTGCGGCGTCTTGGTGATGCCGTGGGCGATGTAGTTGACGACGTCGAGGCGCGTCACACCGCGCTGGTTGAGGAAGTAGACGGCGTGCGACTCCTTCTCGCCGAAGATCGCGACCAGCACGTTGGCGCCGGTGACTTCCTTCTTGCCCGACGACTGGACGTGCAGGATCGCGCGCTGGATCACGCGCTGGAAGCCCTGCGTCGGCTGGGTGTCGGCCTCGCTGTGCGGGGCGAGGCGCGGCGTGTGCTCGTTGATGAAGTCGGTGAGCACCCCGCGCAGCTCCTCGAGGTCGACGCCGCACGCCTTCAAGACCTCGGCCGCGGAAGGGTTGTCCAGCATCGCGAGCAGCAGGTGCTCGACGGTGATGAACTCGTGCTGCTTCTGCCTCGCCTCGACGAAGGCCATGTGGAGGGAGACTTCCAGTTCCTGCGCGATCATGGTCCTGCTCCGTGTTGCCCGCCCGGGCCGCGTCCGTGTGCGCGGCGAAACCGTACAACGCTCAAGTCTCCTCCATCGTGCACTGCAACGGGTGCTGGTGCTTGCGGGCGAGGTCGACCACCTGCTCCACCTTCGCCGCCGCGACTTCCCGCGTGTAGGTGCCGCAGACCCCCATGCCCTCGCGGTGGACCTGCAGCATCACGCGCGTCGCCTTCTCCCGCGTCATGCCGAACACAGTCTGCAGGACGACGACCACAAAGTCCATTGGCGTGTAGTCGTCGTTCAGCAGCAGAACCTTGTACAACGGCGGCGGCTTCTCCTTGGTCTTCTCGGCCTCGAGAAGTTCGCCGCGTTGTTCGTGGACCGCCATGAATGGGGGAAACAGCCGGTAACCGCCGGGAAGATGGGGGTATGTTTGATGATTGCAACAGTTTTATCAAGGGGAAACCGCCCGGGGGTCGGCTCCCTTGACGCCCTCGGGAAATTGCGCGTACAAGGAGGTCGTTTGCCCGAGGGGAGCTGCCGTACCGGTCTGCCGCCGTACCCGCCGCAGTCGCGCAGTATCGATGTGCTTGCCGCCCGTGGTTGGCCCTCGCGAACGATCATCTCCATTTCTGTAAGGAACAAGCTGTATGGCAACCGGCACCGTCAAGTGGTTCAACGACGCGAAGGGGTACGGGTTCATCACGCCGGACGACGGCGGCGAAGACCTGTTCGCGCACTTCTCGGCGATCAACATGCAGGGCTTCAAGACCCTCAAGGAAGGCCAGAAGGTCAGCTTCGACGTCACGCAGGGCCCGAAGGGCAAGCAGGCCAGCAACATCCAGGCTGCCTGAGTTCGCGTTGCGGCGTCCCCAGCGGACCGCCGCAAACAGAAAGCCCGCCTGACCGGCGGGCTTTTTTTCGTGACGGCGCCGTTCACGCGCGCCGGCCGGCCGACGCCGGCTACATGCGCTCGATCATCGCCTGGCCGAAGCCCGAGCAGGACACCTGCGTCGCGCCCTGCATCAACCGCGCGAAGTCGTAGGTGACGACCTTGTCGCCGATCGCCTTCTCGAGGCTCGCGGTGATCAGGTTCGCGGCTTCCTTCCAGCCCATGTGGACGAGCATCATCTCGGCCGACAGGATCTCGGAGCCGGGGTTGACGTAGTCCTTGCCCGCGTACTTGGGCGCGGTGCCGTGCGTCGCCTCGAACATCGCCACCGTGTCGGATAGGTTCGCCCCCGGGGCGATGCCGATGCCGCCCACCTCGGCGGCGAGCGCGTCGCTGATGTAGTCGCCGTTGAGGTTCAGTGTCGCGATCACGCTGTACTCGGCCGGGCGGAGCAGGATCTGCTGCAGGAAGGCGTCGGCGATCACGTCCTTGACGACGATCTCCTTGCCGGTCTTCGGGTTCCTGAACGACATCCACGGGCCCCCGTCGAGCGGCTTCGCGCCGAACTCTCGCTCGGCGATCGCGTAGCCCCAGTCGCGGAACGCGCCCTCGGTGAACTTCATGATGTTGCCCTTGTGGACGAGCGTCATCGACGGCTTGTCGTTGTCGATCGTGTACTGGATCGCCTTGCGCACCAGCCGTTCGGTGCCCTCGCGCGAGACGGGCTTGATGCCGATGCCCGAGGTCTTCGGGAAGCGGATCTTCTTGACGCCCATCTCGTTGATCAGGAAGTCGATCACCTTGCGCGCGCCGTCGGACTCGGCCGCCCATTCGATGCCGGCGTAGATGTCCTCCGAGTTCTCCCGGAAGATCACCATGTCGACCTTGTTCGGTTCCTTGACCGGGGACGGCACGCCCGTGAACCAGCGCACCGGGCGCAGGCAGACGTAGAGGTCGAGTTGCTGCCGGAGCGCGACGTTGAGCGAGCGGATGCCGCCTCCGACCGGCGTCGTGAGCGGGCCCTTGATCGAGACCACGAAGTCCTTCAGGATCTCGAGCGTCTCCTCGGGGAGCCAGACGTCCGGGCCGTAGACCTTGGTCGACTTCTCGCCGGCGTAGATCTCCATCCAGTGGATCTTGCGCTTGCCGCCGTAGGCCTTGGCCACCGCGGCGTCGACGACCTTGATCATCACCGGCGTGATGTCGAAGCCCGTGCCGTCGCCCTCGATATAGGGGATGATCGGCTGGTCGGCGACGTTCAGGCTGTAATCCTTGTTGACGGTGATCTTTTCGCCGCCGGCCGGGACCTTGACGTGCTTGTACTGGGGCATGGAGTCTCCTGATGTGCCGGCGGGGGCGACGCGCCGCGGGTTCTTCGTCGCGGTCGGCGTCCCGCCGTTCGAGCGATCGCGGGATTCTTGCGGTTGCGGCGCCGAATTCCCGGGAACGGGCATCTGCGCCGTGAAAAACGGCCAATTATCGTTGATTTTGACCCGGATCGTCACTGCGCGACGCCTGCGCCCGCCCCCGGTACTCCGGGGCGAGGTCGTGCTCGTCAACAAGCCGTATGGCGTGCTCTGCCAGTTCTCGGGCGACGGCACGCGGCCGACGCTCGCCGACTGCGTCCCCGTCCCGGGCGTCTACCCGGCCGGCCGCCTGGATGCCGACAGCGAGGGCCTGGTCGTGCTCACCGCCGACGGCGCGATGCAGTCCAGGATCAGCCATCCCCGTCACAAGCTCCCGAAGACCTATTTCGCCGAGGTCGAGGGAGCGCCGTCCGACGCCGCGCTCGCGTCGCTCGCGCGCGGCGTCGACCTCGGCGAGTTCGTGTCCGCCCCGGCCACGGTGCGCCGCGTACCAACGCCCGCGTGGCTGTGGCCGCGCGATCCGCCGATACGTTTCCGCAAGTCGGTGCCGACGGCCTGGCTCGAGCTCTCGATCACCGAGGGCAAGCACCGCCAGGTGCGGCGCATGACGGCGGCGGTCGGTCTGCCGACGCTGCGACTGATCCGCTGGTCGGTCGGTCCCTGGACGCTCGCGGGCCTGCCCTCGGGGCAATGGCGCGCGGTGCCGGCAAGCGCAATGCCGAATTTCACGTTCTCGGCGCACTGACGAGCCTGCCGAACGAGCGTGCTATGATCCGGCGCCGCTGCCGGCCCGAGTTGCCGCCGCGCTGACCGCGTGCCGGCCACACCCGCCACTTTCATCCTTCGCTCCGGCACCCGCCGCCGCTCCCGCCCGCAATGATCCGCCGCCTGCTCGCCCGCTTCCTGCCCGGACTGCGGTCGAGCGAGCCCCGCGTGTACAAGCCCGAGCAGCACCCGGTCCGCGCCACGCAGGTGAGCCACGGCGCGCGCACGGTGACCCGGCGACTGCAGGAGGCGGGCTTCAAGGCGTTTATCGTCGGCGGCGCGGTGCGCGACCTGATGCTCGGCATCGAGCCGAAGGACTTCGACATCGCGACCGACGCGCGCCCCGAGCAGGTGAAGCCGCTGTTCAGGCGCGCCTACGTGATCGGCCGGCGCTTCCGCCTCGTGCACGTGCACGTCGGCGCCGAGGTAGTCGAGGTCTCCACGTTCCGCGCCGCGAACGCCGGCGGGGACGCGACCGACGAACACGGCCGGCTCCTTTCCGACAACGTCTACGGCACGCAAGCCGAGGACGCGGCCCGCCGTGACTTCACCGTCAACGCGCTCTACTTCGATCCGTCGACCGAGGAGGTCTGGGACTTCGTGGGCGGCGTGATCGACGTCCGTGCGCGCCGCATGAAGCTCATCGGCCCGCCGGTGACGCGCTACCGCGAGGACCCGGTGCGCATGCTGCGCGCGGTGCGCCTCGCCGCGAAGCTCGGCTGCACGATCGAGAAGCGCACCGCGGAGCCGATCCCACGGCTCGCCGACCTGATCCGCAACGTCCCCGCCGCTCGGCTGTTCGACGAGATGCAGAAGCTCCTGCTCTCGGGGCACGCCACCGAGACGCTCGCCAGCCTGCGCACGCACGGCCTGCACCACGGCCTGCTGCCGCTCATCGACGTGATCCTCGAGCAGCCCGGCGGGCAGCGCTTCATCGAGGCCGCGCTCGCGAACACCGACGCCCGCGTGCGCGAGGGCCGCGACGTGTCGCCCGCGTTCCTCTTCGCCACGCTGCTCTGGCACGAGGTGCTCGGGCAGTGGAACGCCGCGAAGGCCCGCGGCGAACGCGCGCTGCCGGCGCTGTTCGACGCGATGGACCGCGTGCTCGGCCAGCAGGCGGAGCAGATCGCCGTGCCGCGCCGCTTCGAGGCAACGATCAAGGAGATCTGGTCGCTGCAGCCCCGCTTCGAGCAGCGCGCGGGCAGCCGGCCGTTCCGCCTGCTCGAGCATCCGCGCTTCCGCGCGGCGTACGACTTCCTGCTGCTGCGCGCCGAAGGGGGCGAGGCCCCGCAAGCGCTTGCGGACTGGTGGACGCGCTTCCAGGAAGCGAGCCCCGACGATCGCGAGGCGATGCTGAAGCCCGACGAGGCGCCGAAGAAGCGGCGCCGCTCGCGCGGCCGGGGGCGCAAGCACGGCGACGAGGTCGGCTCCGCGGGCGCGGCGCCCGCAGACGATGCGCCGCAGCCCGACGACTGAGCGCTGAACGCGACGGCCGCGCGAGCCTGCGATGACCCTCGCCTGCATCGGGCTGGGCAGCAATCTCGTTCACCCGCGGCGCCAGCTCTCCCGGGCCGTGCGGGCGCTGGCACGATTGCCGCGGACGCGTCTCATCGCCGTTTCGGGGAACTACGTTTCCGCGCCGGTCGGCACGCAAGGATCCCAGCCCGACTACGTGAACGCGGTCGTGCTGGTCGACACGGCGCTCGCGCCGCGCGCCCTGCTCGCGATGCTCCTCGCGATCGAGCACCGGCAGCGCCGGCGCCGCGTGCCGGGGGTGCGCAACGCACCGCGGACGCTGGACCTCGATCTGCTACTATTCGGCCGCCGTCGCATCCGCGTCGAATCGCTTGCTCTGCCGCACCCGCGCATGCACGAGCGTGCGTTTGTGCTGCGCCCGCTCGCCGACCTCGCGCCCGGCGCCGTGGTCCCCGGCCATGGTCCGGCGCGGAGCCTGCTCCGGGGAGTCGCGGAGCAGCGCATCGCGCGCACGCGCACTCACGGCCCCCCACTTCCCCGGCGCCCCCGCGCATGAATCTCGACAAGTGCCGCTACATCGTCGTCGAGGGGCCGATCGGCGCGGGCAAGACGAGCCTCGCGCACGCACTCGCCCGGCACCTGCGCGCGGACGAGCTTCTCGAGCGCCCCGACGAGAACCCGTTCCTCGCGCGCTTCTACGACGACATGGCGCGCTACGCGCTCGCGGCGCAGCTCACCTTCCTGTTCCAGCGCGTCGACCAGCTGCGCGGGCTCGCGCAGCTCGACCTGTTCGCGCGTCCGACGGTGGCCGACTTCCTGTTCGACAAGGACCCGTTGTTCGCGCGGAACACGCTCTCCGACGACGAGTTCGTGCTCTACGAGAAGATCTTCCTGCACCTGAAGCCGCAGGTGCCGGTGCCGGACCTGGTCGTGTACCTGCAGGCGCCGGTCGACACGCTCGTATCCCGCGTGCATCGCCGCGGCGTCGAGTTCGAGCGACAGATGCCGGAGGCCTATCTCGCGCGCCTCGCCGACGCCTACGCGCGCTTCTTCTACTCGTACGAGGAGGCGCCGCTCCTGATCGTCAACAGCGAGCGGCTCAACTTCGTCGACAACCCCGACCACCTCGCGCTGCTCCTCGCGCGCATCGCGTCGATGAGAAGCCAGCGGGAGTTCTTCAACCTTGGCCAGCACGCCTGACGCGAAGCCCTACGGCACGCCCTCGCCCGTGCCGGCCGCGCCGTCGCGCGTGACGGTGACGACGCTCGCGAAGATGGCGGCCGAAGGCCAACGCATCGCGATGCTCACCGCCTACGATGCGAGTTTCGCCGCGCTCGCCGAGCGCGCGGGGGTCGACGTGCTGCTCGTCGGCGACTCGCTCGGCATGGTCGTGCAGGGGCATCGCACCACGCTGCCGGTGACACTCGACGACATCGTCTACCACACGCGTTGCGTCGTCGCCGGCTGCTCGCGACCGCTGGTGATCGCCGACCTGCCGTTCGGGACGTTCCAGGGCGCGCGCGAGGATGCGTTCCGCGCGAGCGTCGCCGCGCTGAAGGCGGGCGCGCAGATGGTCAAGATCGAGGGCGGCGCGTGGATCGCTCCCACGGTGGAGTACCTGACGACGCGCGGCGTGCCGGTATGCGGGCACGTCGGGCTCACGCCGCAGTCGGTGAACGTGCTGGGCGGCTACAAGGTGCAGGGCCGCACCGACGCCACCGCCGACGCGCTGGTCGGGGACGCGCAGGCGCTCGCGCGTGCCGGCGCGTCGCTCGTGGTCGTCGAGTGCGTGCCGCGCGATCTCGGCGCCCGCGTCACGAGGGATGCCGGCGTGCCGGTGATCGGCATCGGCGCCGGCCCCGACTGCTCGGGACAGGTGCTGGTGGTCTACGACGCGCTCGGGCTGCAGCCCGGCAAGGCCGCGCGCTTCGTCCGCAACTTCATCCGCGGCCACGACAGTGTCGAGGCCGCGCTCGCCGCCTACGTCCGGGCGGTCAAGGACGGCACGTTCCCCGCGCCGGAGCACTGCTTCTGACGCCGGACCCGATCCCACCCGAGGAACCGCCTCATGCTGATCTGCCACAACGCCGAAGAGCTCGCCGCGCACACCAAGCACTACCCGCAGGTGGCTTTCGTCCCGACGATGGGCAGCCTGCACGAAGGGCATCTCTCGCTGATGCGCATCGCGCGCGAGCACGGCAACGGTGTCGTCGCGAGCATCTTCGTCAACCGCCTGCAGTTCGGGCCCAACGAGGACTTCGATCGCTACCCTCGCACCTTCGAGGAGGACCGCCGCAAGCTCGAGTCGGTGGGCGTCGACCTGCTGTTCGCGCCCGACGAGCACGAGATGTATCCGACCCCGCAGGTGTACCGCGTGCAGCCGCCGCCGCTCGCCACCGAGCTCGAGGGGGCGTTCCGGCCGGGCTTCTTCGACGGCGTGTGCACGGTGGTGCTGAAGCTCTTCAACCTCGTGCAGCCCGACGTCGCCGTGTTCGGCAAGAAGGACCGGCAGCAGATCAAGATCGTGCGCGGCATGGTGCAGCAGTTCAACATGCCGATTCGCATCGTCGCCGGCGAGACGGTGCGCGCCGACGACGGGCTCGCGCTGGCATCGCGCAACGCCTACCTCGCCCCGGCCGAGCGCGCCGAGGCACCGCGGCTGTATCGCACGCTGCGCGACATCGCCGACGCGATCGCGGGCGGGCGCACCGACTACGCGAATCTCGAGGCCGCCGGCCGCGCCCAACTCGCCCGCGCCGGCTGGAGCGTCGACTACATCGCGGTGCGCAACGGCCTCGGCATGCGCATTCCGCACCCGGAGGGGTTCGACCACCCGAACCTGCTGATCGTGCTCGGCGCCGCGAAGCTCGGCAACACGCGCCTCATCGACAACGTCGATGTCGTGCCGAAGCACAACGAGGACTGACCCGGCACCTGTCACCAGTTCGTAACACGTTCATGCGAGCGTAGCGTGTTTCGCCAACCATCCTTCCGCACCATGACCAACCGCGTCCGACGTGCCCTGGCCGTCACGCTGATCGCCCTCGCGGCGACCCCCGCGACGGCGCTCGCCCAGTCGGGCTACCCGACGAAGCCGATCCGTCTCCTGGTGCCGTTTCCGCCGGGCGCGGGCACCGACACGGTCGCGCGCTTCGTTGCCCAGAAGCTCGCCGAGTCGATGGGTGCGACGATCGTCGTCGAGAACAAGACCGGCGCCGGCGGTGCGATCGGCGCCGCCGAGGCCGCGAAGGCGGAACCCGACGGCTACACGCTGCTGTTCGTCGCCTCGCCGTTCACCACGGTGGCCGCATCGGCCAGGGCGCCCGGCTACGACCCGTTGCGGCAGTTCGTGCCGGTGGCGCCGATCGCCGCCGGCCCGCTCGCGTTCGTCGTCAACCCCGATGTGCCGGCCGCCACGATGCGCGAGTTCATCGCGTACGCGAAGCAGCACCCGGGCAAGGTCAACTACGGCTCCGCAGGACCCGGAAGCGTCAACCACCTCGCGCTCGAACTGTTCAAGGCCCGTACCGGCACCGACATCGTGCACGTGCCTTACCGCGGCATCGCCGATGCGACCAAGGACCTGCTGGGTGGACAGCTGCAGGCGATGACGGCGTCGATCCCGGCGACGCTGCCGCAGCTGGCCGAGCGGCGCGTGCGCGTGCTCGCCGTGACGGGCGACCGGCGCATTGCGCAGCTGCCGGACGTGCCGAGCTGGCAGGAGCAGGGCGTGGCCGATGCGAACGTCGTCAACTACTGGGGCATCGTCGCGCCCGTCGGCACGCCGCAGGAAGTGGTCGCGAAGCTCAATGCGGCGACGCAGAAGGTGCTTGCGCAGCCCGACGTGAAGGCGCGCCTCGAGCGCGAGGGCGCCGAGCTCATTCCCGGGCCACCCGAACGCCTGGGCGGGGTGATCGAGCGCGACCTCGCCGGATGGAAGAAGCTGATCGCCGACGCGAAGCTCACGTTCGAGTAGGCGCCGGCCTCATTCGCCGAGATTGCCCTCGACCCAGCGCAGGATCTGCGGCAACGACAGCGCGCCGCTCTGCCGCGCCACCTCGCGGCCGTTCCTGAACAGCACGATCGTGGGAATGCTGCGGATGCCGAAGCGCTGCGCGATTCCCGGCTCCGCCTCGGTGTCCAGCTTCGCGAGTCGCACCTGCGGCTCGAGCCGTGCAGCGGCCTGCTCCCAGGCAGGCGCCATCGCGCGGCAGGGGCCGCACCACGGCGCCCAGAAGTCCACGACCACCGGCAGGTCGCTCGACGCGACGTGCCGCTCGAAGCTCGCGCCGTCGAGCGCGAGCGAATGGCCGGCGAAGAGCGGCGCCTTGCAGCCTCCGCAGTTCGCGTGATCTCCGAGCCGCGCTCGCGGCACGCGGTTGGTCGTGTGGCATTGGCCGCAGACGACATGCAGTGAATCGGTCACGAGCGAGCCCCGGGTTCGGTGACGGCATCGACAAGCCGTCGTATCGTTGCGCAAGATGCGGCCGCAACGACCGGATTCAAGCGCTGCGCCGGGTCCGGCGCGCATGCGCGACAACCAGGGGAACCCGGTTGCGACGCGCACTCCCTCCGGTTGACCCCCGTCAAGCCGGCGCGCCGGAAGGCTCCTATGATGGGTCGAGGCAGCAGGTTCGGGCCGCTCACGCGTCGACCGGCGCGCGGCGAAGCAGCGTCTGGCATGCCCGATCCGCGGCGCCCCTCGACAGTGCCGATGGAGGCATCGATGGTGGAGGCGCATGGCCGGCAGTATGCGGATTCGGCGACACCCGCCCAGTCGCCAGCGGTCGACCGCAGCTTGCCTGAGATCGTGCCGTCCTCCCGCGAGATCGGTCCCGCGGAGCAGGCCCGGCTGGTAGCCGCGCTGCGCGAACCCTCGCGGCACGGCCCCGACTGCGCGCGCGTCGACCTGCTGGAGACCCACATCTCGTATGTGCTCCTGACCGGTGTGCACGCCTACAAGATCAAGAAGGCGATCGCCCTCGAGTTCCTCGATTTCCGCACGCTCGCCGCGCGCCGCTTCTACTGCGACGAGGAGCTGCGCCTGAACCGGCGCCTCGCGCCCGCGCTCTACGAGTGCGTGGTGCCGATCACCGGATCGCCCGACGCGCCGCAGCTCTGCGGCGAAGGCGCGGTGCTGGACTACGCGGTCCGCATGCGGGAATTCCCGCAGCAGATGCTCCTGTCTTCGATGCTCGACCGGCAGGAGGTCGACGAGCGGCGCATCGACGAACTCGCCGCCGAGGTGGCCCGCTTCCATGGCAGCGTCGACGTTGCGCCGCCGGAGTCCCCGTTCGGCGATGCGCTGGATGCGCTCGCGCTCGCGCTCGACAACATCGACGCGTTGCTGGCCGCCTGGCCGGATCCGGCGATCGCGGGAACGCTCGACGCGTTGCGGCGCTGGACGGAGCGGACGTTCGCGGCGATCCGGAGCCGGCTCGAAGCGCGCCGGCGCGAAGGCTTCGTGCGCGAATGCCACGGCGACCTCCACCTCGGCAACATCGCCTTGGTCGACGGGCGGATCGCGATCTTCGACTGCATCGACTTCAATCCGCGAATGCGCTGGAACGACCTGATGGGCGAGGTCGCGTTCCTCGCGATGGATCTCGAGTACCGGGGTCGCGCGGACCTCGCCGACCGCTTCGTCAACCGCTATCTCGAAGCGACCGGCGACTACGCGGGTGCCGCGGTGCTGCGCTTCTTTGTCGTCTACCGGGCGATGGTCCGGGCCAAGGTCGAGGCGCTGCGTGCGGCGCAGTTGCCCGACGGCGTGGAGCGCGCGTGGCTCGCGACCGAGTGCCGCGAGTACGTCGCGCTCGCGCGCGCCTGGGCGGAGCCGCCGCATCCTGCGATGGTCGCGATGCACGGGCTCTCGGGTTCCGGCAAGACCACGGTGTCCGATGCGATCACCGCGCCGCTCGGCGCGTTGCGCGTGCGTACCGACGTCGAGCGCAAGCGCCTGCACGGGCTCGCGGTGACGGCATCGAGCGACAGCGGCACGCAGTCCGGCCTGTATGCCGAGGACGCGACCCGGACCACGTACCGTCGCGTACTGGACCTCGCGCACGAGGCCGTCGCCGGCGGCTTCACGGTCGTCGCCGACGGCGCGTTCCTGCACCGCTGGCAGCGCGACCTGTTCCGCGCCGCGGCCGCGTCGCTCGGCGTGCCGTTCGCGATACTGTCGGTGCGGGGTCGCCCGGCGACACTCGAACGACGCATCGCGGCGCGGGCGCGAGGGTCCACGGACGCCTCGGAGGCAAACGCCGCGGTGCTCGCCCACCAACTCCGTACCGAGGAGCCGCTCGCGGACGACGAAGCGCCGAACGTGGTGGTCTGGAACGGCGAGCGGCCGGCGCCGACGCTGCGCTCGAGCCCGGAATGGGCGCGGCTCGTCGCACTCATCGGCGATCCCGAGGCCACCCGCGCCGGACCCGAGAGTCCCGGCGTACCCACCTCGCAGCAGGCCGTGGTCGAGTTCCTGTCGCGCCCGTCGAGCCACGCGGAAGGGGGCAGGCGCGTCGATACCATCGAGACGCACTGGTCGTGGGTGTTCGTCACCGGAGACCGTGCGGTCAAGATCAAGAAGGCGATCCGCACCGAGTTCGCCGACCTGCGCCGCATCACCGCGCGCCGCCGCAACTGCGCCGAGGAGGTGCGCCTGAACCGCAGGCTGTCGCACGACGTCTACCTCGGCACGCGGCCCCTCCTCGCCGACGCCGCCGGCACGATCTCCTTCTCGGCCGGGGCGCAGGCCGTCGACTGGGCGGTCGAGATGCGCCGCCTCGCTCCCGAGCGGATGCTCGATCGCCTGATCGCGAACGGCGAGGTGCGCGCGGAGGACGTCGCCGTGCTCGTCAATCGGCTCGTCGCCTTCTACCGTGACGCCCGAGGTCACGACGCGGACGTCGAGGCGTATCGCGAACGCCTCGTGGGTAGTGTCCACGCCAACCGCGACGAGCTCACGCGCCCGGAGTACGGGTTGCCCATCGAACGGATCGAACGGATCTGCGCACGGCAACTCGACGTGCTGGCGGCGCGCCAATGGCTCGACGCGCGGCGCGGCGCGCTGGTCGAAGGCCACGGCGACCTGCGTCCTGAGCACGTCTGCCTCGACGGCGAGCCGCAGGTCATCGACTGCCTCGACTTCTCGCGCGCGCTGCGCACGCAGGATGCCGTCGACGACCTCGGGTTCCTCGCGCTCGAGTGCACGCGACTGGGCGCGCCGTCGATCGGCGAGGCAATCCTCAACGACTACCGGCGCGCGAGCGGCGACGATGCGCCGCCGGCCGTCGTGCGCTTCTACCAGAGCCTGCGTGCGTGCGTGCGCGCGAGACTCGCGATCCGGCACCTGCGCGAGCCGGCGCTGGCCCAGAACCCCCTGTGGCGTGAACGCGCCGAGGCCTACCTCGGGATCGCGCAGCAGCTGGTCGAGGACGGGGGCATGCCGTGAACGCGCGCCGCCCGCTCCATCGTCGGCCTCGTTGTGCCCGGTGCATCAGGCCGAAACGGCGACGCGTCGGCCGACCTCCCTCGCTCGGCGACGCGCCCTTCGGGCCTGGGCTTCGCCCGCCTCGCTCAGTCGAGCAGCCCGGAGAGCGAGCCTCCCGCGTGGAGTCGCGCGATAGCCTCGGCGATGAGCGGCGCAACGGAAAGCCGCTGGAGCTTTGCCGCGAACGGGCCCGCCGGCATCGGCGGCGCCGGGAGCGAGTCGGTGATGAGGACCTGGTCGACGTCCGGGGTGGCGAGCATGTCGGGCGCCGTCGGCGCGAACACGCCGTGCGAGGCCACGGCGATCACGCGCGCCGCACCCCGATCGCGGCACGCGCGCGCCGCGCGCGCGACGGTCGTGCCACCGGCGATCAGGTCGTCGACGATGATCGCGATGCGCCCGTCAACAGGCCCGACGAAGCCTTCGCCACTCACGACGCCGCCGCTCCGGTGCTTCTCCGCGAACGCCGAGCCGACCGGGCGCCCGAGCGCGGCTTCGAGGCGCCGACGGAACGCCTCGGCGCGCTTGATGCCGCCGGCATCCGGCGAGACCACGGTCACCGGCCGATCGGCGAGACCCGATGCGAGCTCGGCGACGAACCGTGGCGCCGCCTCCAGGTGCGCAGTGCGGCAGCGGAATGCGTTCTCGAACGCGGCGAGATTGTGCACGTCGAGCGTGACGACGCAATCGGTGCCGACCGCCTCGAAAAGTTGGGCGACGTAGCGTGTCGTCACCGGGTCGCGCGGCTTGGTCCGCCGGTCCTTGCGGGCGTAGCCCATGTAGGGAATCACGGCGGTCACGCGCGCAGCGGCGGCGTCCCTGATAGCCGCCACGAAGAACAGCAGCCGGACCATGCGGTCATTGACGCTGTGGCCGCCGTCACTGAAGAGCGACTGCAATACGAACACGTCGCGCCCGCGGACGCTCGCGAGTGCCCGGGTCTTGTGCTCGCCGTCCTCGAACACCCGCGCCTCGAGCGGGGCGAGGTCGACCCGCAGCACGGCGGCGACGTCGGCTGCGAACGTGCCGGAGGATTCCGGCGAAAACAGCATCGGTGCTCGATCGTCCATGATCCCGGTCATTGGTGTCCGCGCGGCACGCGGCACCGCCCACAGGCCACCGGACCGTCCGTCGCGCCACCTGCCGGCCAACGTGAGCACCGGGCGACGCGATGACCTGCCACGACGTCTTCAACGGCGATGCCGACGGGCTGTGCGCATTGCATCAGCTTCGACTCGCGGCGCCGCGGGACTGCCATCTCGTCACCGGCCCGAAGCGCGACGTCCGCCTGCTCGAGCGCGTCGACGCGCGCGAAGGCGACAGCGTCACGGTGCTCGACATCTCGCTCGACGTCAACCGGGCGGCGCTGGACGTCCTCCTCGCTCGCGGCGTCGACGTGACCTGGTTCGATCACCATTACGCGGGCGAGGTGCCCGTGCACCCAGGGCTTTCGGCAAAGATCGACAGCGCGCCAGATGTCTGCACCGCGATGCTGGTGGACCGGCACCTTGGCGGCCGCTACCGGGCGTGGGCGGTCGTCGCCGCGTACGGCGACAACCTGCACGCGAGCGCCGAACAGCTCGGTCGGAGCCTCTCGCTTTCCGATGCCGAGGCTGGCGAGTTGCGCAGTCTCGGCGAGGCGCTCGCCTACGCCGGCTGCGGGGAGCGCGAAGAGGACCTCGTCATCGGTCCGGCCGATCTCTATGCGATCCTGCACCGCTACCGCGATCCACTCCACTTCGCCGCAGCCGAGCCGGTGGTCCGGACGCTGCGCGACGGTGCGTGCGCGGATCTCGCGGCGGCGCGAACCCTCACGCCGGCTGTCACGCGCGTGGGGGCCGAGGTCTACGAGCTGCCGGATGCCGCGTGGAGCCGGCGCGTGGCGAGCCTCTTCGCCAACGACCTCGCGCACCGCGCACCCACGCGCGCGCATGCCGTGCTGACTCCAGGCGAACGCGGCGGCTGGTGGGTGAGCGTGCGGGCGCCGCTCGCCGCACCGCAGGGTGCAGACCGCCTCTGCCGGCAATTCCCGCAGGGTGGCGGTCGGGCCGCCGCGGCCGGCATCAACGGCCTGCCGGCATCGCGTCTGCCCGAGTTCCTGGAGGCGCTCGACGCCGCGTTTCCCGGCATCGCTCCGTGACGACGTGTCGACCATCCGGATGCGCCTCGTCCTCAGGGCTTGCCGCGAGCGCACGGCACACACCGGCCGTAGCGTCGGAACCAGGCGCCGGTCTCGATGCGCGGCATTGCGGCTATGCGTTGCCGCCGGCCCCGTACCACGCGCGGCACTCGGCCTCGCGGCCGCGCACGACCCGCCGGCCCTGCAACGGCCCGCGTGTCTCGGTGACCACCGTGCGCTGCCGCTCGACGTGGTCGTCGTCGTGGAAGTAGATCACCACCCAGTCGCGCGTGCGGCCGAGCTCGTGGGCACGGGCCGTGTTGGAATAGAGCGCGGTGAAATGCCACGGCTCCCGATGCGCGTGCAGCACGGGCAGCCACGACTCTCCCGCGGGATTGAAGCGACGTGGCGCGATCGTCGGCAGGGCTCCCGCCTGCGCCTTGTCGCGGTACTCGCGGTCGACGTCGAGGAACACCGCGGCCGCCGGCTCGGGACCACCGTGCGCGACATCGGATGGGATCGTCCGTCGCACGAGCCCGGAACGGCCGAGGATGTCGGCGAGTACCGCGCGAATCGCCGCCGCGCGCCTCGGACCGACACCCGGCACCGAGTCCAGGCGGCCGTCGTGGCTCGCCACCTCGAGTGCTTCCAGCGTCTCGACGCCGAGCGCGTCGTGGATCCGCTCCGCGAGCTCCGGGCCCACGCCCGGAACGGTCTGGAACAGCGCGGCCGGCTCGAGGCTGCCGCGCAGCCGGTCGAGCTGCGCCCAGCGCCCGGTCAGCAGGATCTCGGCGATTACGGCGGCGATGCCGCGCCCGATCCCGGGCAGCTCGTCCAGTCCGTCGCGGCCGCGATCGGCCAGGAGGTCGCGCACGCTCACCTGCAGGCGCTCGACCGTATCCGCGGCACGCCGGTAGGCGCCGACCCGGAACGGGTTCGCCTGCTGGGCGTGCAGCAGCTCGGCCATCTGCCGCAACCACTGCGCGATGCGCTCGTTCTCGGCAAGCGGCAGCGGCGGCTCCGGATCCATGACGACGCTCCTTGTCCTGGCCTCGAGTGGAACAGGTACCTCGAAACGTCGGGCGCGGCGCTGACCCCGGTCAAGGTGAGCGCATGTGGACGGTGCCAGCATGAACCGTCGCCGCGATGCCGCGGCATCTCGCAGCGTACGTGCTCGGTCCAGCCGGCACGAAGGTTGTCGCCGACTCGTTCGTGATGTCCGGCTCCGGAGCGTCCAGGAAGTCCAAGGTGCGATGGCCGCGCAAAGTCTCCTGCTGACCGACCTGTACGAGCTCACGATGCTCGAGGCCTATCGGGCCGAGGGCATGAACGGGTGCGCGACCTTCGAGTTCTTCATCCGCGCCATGCCGGCCGGACGCGGGTTCCTCGTGGCCGCGGGGCTCGCCCAACTCGTCGACTACCTGACGACGCTCCGCGTAGACCGGGACGAGCTGGCGTGGCTTGCGGCGAGTGGCCGCTTCGACGCGGGGTTCGTCGACTCGCTCTCCGACCTCGCGTTCACCGGCGACGTCGACGCGATGCCCGAAGGCACGGTGTTCTTCGCCGACGAGCCCATCGTGCGCGTCACCGCGCCGCTGCGCGAGGCCCAGCTCGT
>Ga0209391_10000285_pt1 | contig 22691 bp, 18 predicted proteins | sample PPLLak3March2015_FD_187246 | JGI IMG/M metagenome (GOLD analysis project Ga0209391, IMG submission 187246) | Freshwater sediment microbial communities from Prairie Pothole Lake near Jamestown, North Dakota, USA - PPLs Lake P7 Core (1) Depth... | ecosystem: Environmental > Aquatic > Freshwater >...
CGACTTCGTCTACATCGCGAAGCAGGTGCCGCCGGAGGTCGCGGAACGTGCGCTGGCGTTGCGCATCAAGGGCCTGCACGACGAGACCACGTACGGGCGGTACTACCCAGCCGGCGAAATCGCCGCGCCCGTGGTCGGCTTCACCGGCACGAAGGACGCGGGGCAGGAAGGCATCGAGCTCGCGCAGCAGGCCTGGCTGGGCGGCCACGTCGGCAGCCGGCGGGTGATCATCAACCGCCGGGGCGAGGTGGTGGAGGACGTCGCGTCGATCCGCGCGCCGCAGGCGGGGCGCGACCTCGCGTTGTCGCTCGACTCGCGCATTCAGCACCTCGCATTCCGCGAACTCAAGGCCGCGATCGACGCGCATCGTGCGAAGGCCGGCGGGCTGGTGGTCCTCGATGTCGCCACCGGCGAGATCCTCGCGCTCGCCAACTACCCGACGTTCAATCCCAATCGCCGCGACGGCAAGGTCGCGCCCGAGCGGATGCGCAATCGCGCACTCACCGACGTGTTCGAGCCGGGCTCGACGATGAAGCCGTTCACGGCGGCGGCAGCGCTGGAGGCCGGGGCCGTGCGGCCCGACACGATGATCGCCACCGGCCCCGGCTCGCTGACGATCTCCGGCAGGACGATCCGCGATGCCCATCCGGTCGGCACGCTCACGTTCGAGCAGGTGATCCAGAAGTCGTCGAACGTCGGCACCGTGAAGGTCGCGCTCGGCCTGCCCGCCGAGCGCATGTGGCGCACGCTGTCGGATGCGGGGTTTGGTGCCGTGCCTCGCACCGGTTTTCCCGGTGAGGTGTCCGGGCGCCTGCGTCCCGCGCAGAGCTGGCGGCCGATCGAGCAGGCGACGATCTCCTATGGCCACGGCATCTCGGCCAACCTGGTCCAGCTCGCGCGCGCCTACACGATCTTCGCGACCGACGGCGAGCTGAAGCCGGTCACGCTGTTCAAGGCGACCGGTGCAGTCGCGGGACGTCCCGTGATCAAGCCCGAGACCGCGCGCGCGGTACGCCGCATGCTGGAACTCGCGGCCCAGCCGGGCGGCACCGCACCGAAGGCGCAGGTCGGCGGCTATCGGGTGGCCGGCAAGACCGGCACCGCGCACAAGCTCGAAGGCCGCAACTACGCGAACAAGTACGTGGCGGCGTTCGTCGGTTTCGCACCGGTGTCGAATCCGCGCCTCATCGTCGCGGTGATGATCGACGAGCCGTCGGCCGGCCAGTACTACGGCGGCGCTGTCGCCGCGCCGGTGTTCTCGAGCGTCACCGGCGCCGCGCTGCGCCTGCTCGGCGTGCCCTCCGACGCGCCGTCGACCAACGCGATCCTGCCCGCCGACGCCGTCGAGATTGGTGAGGAAACGTAGTGGCTGCCGCGACCACGGACTTCGACGTCGCCGCGCTGCTGGCGCGATTGGGCGTCGCGCCGCGCCGGATCACGTCGGACAGCCGCGCGGTCGAGCCCGGCGTGGCGTTCGCCGCGTATCCCGGCGCGCGCGTCGACGGTCGCGCGTTCATCGGCGACGCGATCGCCCGTGGGGCTTCGGCCGTGCTCTGGGAAGCCGCGGGTTGGACGTGGGACCCGAAGCACGAGGTGCCGCACCTGCCGGTCGAGGACCTGCGCGGACGGCTCGGCCCGATCGCGGACTTCATCTGCGGCAGCCCCTCGGAGGCGCTGTGGATGGTCGGCGTGACCGGGACCAACGGCAAGACCTCGTGCTCGCAGTGGATCGCGCAAGCGTTCGCGGCGGTCGGGCGCCGCGCCGCCGTCATCGGTACGCTCGGCAACGGCTTCCCGGGCGCGCTGGTGCCCGCGCCGCACACCACGCCTGACGCCGCGGTGCTGCAGGAGACGCTCGCGCGTCTGAACCAGGCCGGCGCGACGGTGGTGGCGATGGAGGTGTCGTCGATCGGGCTCGACCAGGGCCGGGTCAACGGCACCCGCTTCGACGTCGCGCTGTTCACCAACCTGACGCGCGACCACCTCGACTACCACGGTACGATGGCCGCCTACGGCGCAGCCAAGGCGAGGCTGTTCGATTGGCCGGGACTCGCGGTCGCGGTGGTCAACACCGACGACCCGTTCGGCGAGCGCATCGCGGGCCTCGCGCGTGCGCGCGGTGCGCGTGTGCTCTGCTACGGCGTGAACGGCGGCGACCTCACCGCGACCGCCATCGCGACGACGGCCGACGGCATGGCGCTCTCGGTGGCGACGCCGTGGGGCAGCGGCAAGCTCGAGACCCGCGTCGTCGGGACGTTCAACGTCTCGAACCTGCTCGGCACGCTCGGCGTCCTGCTCGCGAGCGACGTGCCGCTCGCCGACGCGCTCGAGGCCATGGCGACACTCGTGCCGCCGCCCGGGCGCATGCAGCGTCTGGGCGGGGGGAGCGCGCCGCTCGTCGTGATCGACTATGCGCATACCCCCGACGCGCTGGAGAAGGTGCTCTCGGCGCTCAGGCCCGCGGTCGGCGCCGGCGGCTCGCTTGTGTGCCTGTTCGGCTGCGGTGGCGACCGCGACGCCGGCAAGCGACGCGAGATGGGACGGATCGCGGCGTCGCTCGCGGACCGCGTCGTCGTGACCAGCGACAACCCGAGAGGCGAGGACCCGACGTCGATCGCGATGGCGATCGCCGAAGGCGTCCGCGACGCGGGCAACCGGCACTGGCGGCTCGAGGTCGACCGCGGCAAGGCGATCGACCTGGCGATCGCGGCGGCACGTGCGGGCGACGTCGTCCTCGTCGCGGGCAAGGGTCACGAGGACTACCAGGAGGCGAACGGCGTGCGCACGCCGTTCGCCGACGCCGAGCACGCCGCCGCGGCCCTCGCGCAATGGAGCACTCCGTGATGGACCTCGCGACGGCATCGACCGTGGTCGGCGGCCGCCGTATCGGGGGCAACCCGACCTTCCTGCGCGTCACGACCGACAGCCGCGCGCTCGAGGACGGCGACCTGTTCGTCGCGCTCCGCGGCGAGCGCTTCGACGGCCACGCGTTCGTGCCGCAGGCGCTTCGCGATGGCGCGGTGGCCGCGATGGTCGCGGAGCCCGCGGCGGCGAGCCTTGCCGGCGATCTCGTCGTCGTCCCCGACCCGCAGCAGGCGCTCGGGCGGCTCGCCGGTGCATGGCGCGCGCGCTTCGACCTGCCGCTCGCGATCGTCGTCGGCAGCAACGGCAAGACGACGGTGAAGGAGATGACCGCCGCGGCGCTTGCCGCGCGTCACGGCGCCGGCGCCGTCCTCGCCACGATCGGCAACCTCAACAACGCGATCGGGCTGCCGCTCACGCTGCTCCGGCTGCGGGAGACGCATCGCGCGGCAGTGATCGAGCTCGGCATGAACCACCGCGGCGAGACCGCGGAGCTGGCCGCGATCGCGAAGCCCACGATCGCGGTCGTCAACAATGCGCAGCGCGAGCACCAGGAGTTCATGAACAACGTCGCGGAGGTCGCCGCCGAGCATGCCGACGCGATCTTCGCGTTGCCGGCGGGCGGCGTCGCGGTGATCAACGCCGACGACCCGTACGCGGGCGTGTGGCGCGAGGCGGCAGCGCGCGCGGGAACCCGCGTCGTCGGCTTCGGCACCGGCGCAGGTGCCGACGTGCGGGGCGAGGTTGCGCTCGCCGCCTCCGGGTCGACGCTGCGGGTCGCCACGACGGCGGGGCAGACGACGATTGCGCTCGCGGTGCCCGGACTGCCGATGGCGCAGAACGCGCTCGCTGCCGTGGCCGCCGCACTCGCGGCCGGCGCGGATCTCGCGTCGATCCGACGCGGCCTCGAGGCGTTTCGCGCCGTGCCCGGCCGACTCGCGGCCTCGGTCGTTCCCACCGGGGCGGTGGTGATCGACGACACCTACAACGCCAATCCGGACTCGGTGCGCGCGGCGATCGACGTGCTCGCGCGCGCCGCGAGCCCGCGGATCCTCGCGCTCGGCGACATGGGCGAGGTCGGTGCCGAGGGCCCGGCCTTCCATCGCGAGGTGGGTGCCTACGCGCGCGCCCGTGGCATCGAGCGGCTCTACGCCGCCGGCGCCCAGTCCGCGCTCGCCGCGGAGGCCTTCGGCTCCGGCGCGCGCCACTTCGACGACGTCGATGCCCTCGCCGCGGCACTCGCCGCCGATGCCGTCTGCGGCGCGACCGTGCTGGTCAAGGGGTCGCGCTTCATGCGCATGGAACGCGTCGTGGCCGCGCTTGCCGGCACGGCGCAACGCGGGGGGCACTAGCGTGCTGCTCTGGCTCACCGAGCTCCTCGCGAAGGACGTGCGGGCGTTCAACGTCTTCCAGTACCTGACGCTCCGCGCCGTGCTCGCCTGCATGACGGCGCTCGTCATCTCGTTCGTCATCGGGCCGCGCATGATCGCCTGGCTCACCCGGATGAAGATCGGACAGTCGGTGCGCGACGATGGTCCGCAGACGCACCTCGCCAAGGCCGGAACGCCGACGATGGGCGGCGCGCTGATCCTGGTCGCGATCCTGGTGACGACGCTGCTCTGGGGCGACCTCGGCAACCGCTTCGTCTGGGCGGTGCTGATCGTTACCGCGGGCTTCGGCGCGGTCGGCTGGGTCGACGACTACCGCAAGGTCGTCTACCGCAATCCGAAGGGCCTGTCGGCGCGCGCGAAGCTCCTCTGGCAGTCGCTGATCGGCATCGTCGCGGCCACGTACCTCGCCTTCGCCATCTCCGCGCCTGACACCGTGCAGTCGCTGCGCCTCGCCGCCGACTGGGTCGCGAGCGGCTTCTCGGCGAGCCTGTCGCCCAATGCCGACCTGATCGTCCCGTTCTTCAAGACGGTCAGCTACCCGCTCGGCGCGTTCGGCTTCATCGCGCTCACCTACTTCGTCATCGTGGGGACGAGCAACGCGGTGAACCTGACCGACGGCCTCGACGGCCTCGCGATCATGCCGACAGTGATGATCGGCGCCTCGCTCGGCGTGTTCGCCTACGTGTCCGGCAACGTGGTGTTCGCGAGGTACCTGCAGTTCCCCTACATCCCCGGGGCGGGCGAGCTGGCCGTGATCTGCGGCGCCATCGCCGGCGCGGGCCTCGGCTTCCTCTGGTTCAACGCCTACCCCGCGGAAGTGTTCATGGGCGACGTCGGCGCGCTGGCGCTCGGCGCGGCGCTCGGCACGATCGCGGTGGTCGTGCGCCAGGAGATCGTGCTGTTCATCATGGGCGGCGTGTTCGTCGTGGAGACGCTGTCGGTGATGGTGCAGGTCGCCTCCTTCAAGCTGACCGGCAAGCGCGTGTTCCGGATGGCGCCGATCCACCACCACTACGAGCTCAAGGGCTGGAAGGAGAACCAGGTGGTGGTCCGCTTCTGGATCATCACGATGCTGCTGGTCCTGTTCGGTCTGTCGACGCTGAAGCTGCGATGACGGGCGACGTGCGCGGCCGCGACGTGGTGGTGCTCGGTCTCGGACAGACCGGGCTCTCGCTCGCGCGCTGGCTCGCGAGCCACGGCGCGCGCGTGCGCGTCGCGGACACGCGCCAGGCGCCGCCTGCCGCGAGCGCGCTCCACGAGGCGCTGCCCGGGGTGCGGCTCGAGTCCGGGCCCTTCGTCGCGTCGACGTTCGACGGCGCCGAGATGATCGCGATCTCCCCCGGCGTGGCGAAGGACCAGCCGGCGATCGCCGAGGCCGTGGCGGCCGGCGCGACGCTGGTGGGCGATGTCGAGCTCTTCGCGCGGCGCCTGCCGGTCGGCCAGAAGGTGATCGCGATCACGGGGACCAACGGCAAGACGACGGTGACGGCGCTCGCCGGCGCGCTCGCCGAGGCGGCGGGGCTCGCGACGACAATGGCCGGCAACATCGGCACGCCGGTGCTCGACGTGCTGGCGACGCACGAGGGCGGCGCAACGTGGCCGGACCTGTTCGTGCTCGAGCTGTCGAGCTACCAGCTCGAGACCACGTCGTCGCTCGACGTCGCGGCGGCGACGGTGCTGAACGTCTCGCCGAACCATCTCGACCGCTACGCGGGCGTCGTCGACTATGCGGCGGCGAAGGCCCGGATCTTCACCCGCGCCGCGGTGCAGGTGATCAACCGCGACGACGCGATCGTGCGCCTGATGCGGCTGCCGGGACACACGGTGCAGACGTTCGGTGCGAGCGTGCCGGTCTCCGAGGAGGAGTGGGGCCTGGTCGGGCGCGGTGGCGAGGAGTGGCTCGCGCGCGGCGGCGAACTGCTCGTCCCGGCGTCGCAACTTGCGCTGGTCGGAAGGCACAACGCGCTCAATGCCCTCGCGGCGCTCGCGCTCGTCTCATCGGTGGCCAAGGTCACGCCGGGCGTGCTCGCGGCCCTCGCGGCCTTCCGCGGCCTGCCGCACCGGATGGAGCGCATCGCCGACGCGCGCGGCGTGCTGTTCGTCAATGACTCGAAGGCGACGACCGTCGCCGCCACCGAGGCGGCGCTCGCCGGAATCGGCCGGCCCGTGATCCTGATCGCCGGCGGCGACGGCAAGGGCCAGAGCTTCGTTCCGCTGCGGCCCGCGGTCGACCGCGCCTGCAGGGCCGTGCTGCTGATCGGCCGCGACGCGACGCTGGTCGAGCACGGCCTCGCCGCCAGCAAGGCCGCGATGGAGCAGCACGGCACGCTCGAGAAGGCGGTGGCGCGGGCGTTCGAGATCGCGCGCCCCGGCGACGCGGTGCTGCTGTCCCCGGCGTGCGCGAGCCTCGACCAGTTCGGCAGCTTCGGGGAGCGGGGCGAATGCTTCGCGGCGCTGGTTCGCGAGCGGTTGAGGGAGGGCAGCCCGTGCGCAAGCGCGTGACCGAGACGGCGAACGTCGCGCTGACGGGGCTGTTCCTCGATGGTCGCGCACGCAACCCGCGGACGATGCTCGCGCTCGACGTGTCGCTCGCGTGGTCGGCCCTCCTGCTGCTCGCGCTCGGGCTGGTGATGGTCTACTCGTCGTCGATCGCCATGGCCGAGGACTCGCGCCACACGGGCTTCCGGCCGTGGTATTTCCTGCTGCGCCACGGGCTGTTTCTGGTCGTCGGGCTCACTGCGGCCGCGATCGCCTTCCAGGTGCCGATGAAGGCCTGGCAGCGGCTCGCGCCGTGGCTGTTCGTCGCCGGCGTGGTGCTGCTCGTCCTCGTGCTGATCCCCGGCATCGGCAAGAGCGTCAACGGCTCGCGTCGCTGGCTGCCGCTCGCGTTCGTGAACGTGCAGCCCTCGGAGTTCATGAAGCTCGCGGTGGTCCTCTACGCGGCGAGCTACGCGGTGCGCAAGGCGGGGTTCCTGCATGCCGAGCAGCCGCTCCGGCAGACACTGTCCCGCGGCTTCGCGCCGCTCTTCGCGGTGATGGTCGCGATCGGCGGCCTGCTGCTCCTCGAGCCCGACTTCGGCGCGTTCGTCGTCATCGTCGCGATCGCGTTCGGGATCCTGTTCCTGGGCGGCCTCGACTGGCGGCTGTTCCTCGGCCTGTCGGTGCTGCTGCCGTTCGCGCTCGGCGCGATCCTGGTCGCCGCGCCATACCGCCTGCAGCGCCTCACGGCCTTTCTCGATCCCTGGTCGGATCCGCTCGGCAAGGGCTATCAGCTGTCGCATTCGCTGATCGCCTTCGGACGCGGCGAGTTCTTCGGCGTGGGCCTCGGTGCAAGCGTGGAGAAGCTCCTCTACCTTCCGGAGGCGCACACCGACTTCCTGCTCGCGGTGATTGCCGAGGAGCTGGGCTTCGCCGGCGTGCTTGCGGTGCTGGCGCTGTTCGTGTGGCTGCTGTTCCGCGGCTGGGCGATCGGGCGCCAGGCGGCTCGCCTGTCGCGCCCGTTCGCCGCACTGGTCGCGCACGGCATCGGCGTGTGGATCGGCGTGCAGGCGTTCATCAACATCGGCGTCAACATGGGCGTGCTGCCGACCAAGGGGCTCACGCTGCCCCTGCTTTCCTTCGGCGGCAGCGGCATCGTCGCGAACTGCATCGCGATCGCGATCCTGCTGCGGGTCGACTACGAGAATCGACGCCTGCTCAGGGGGTATGCCGAATGAGGCGGAGTATCGCGTGGCCACGGTGATGATCACGACCGGTGGCACCGGCGGGCACATCTTCCCAGGCCTCGCGGTCGCGGACGAGCTCGCACGGCGCGGCGCGCGCGTGTTCTGGCTCGGCACGAACGACGGCATGGAGTCGCGGCTCGTGCCGCGGCACGGCGTCGACTTCGAGGGCCTCGCCTTCGGCAGCGTGCGCGGCAAGGGTGTGAAGCGCCTCCTGCTCGGGCCGTACGCGATCCTGAGCGCCTGCCGGCAGGCGTTCGGCGTGCTCCGGCGTCGCGCGCCCGGCGTGGTGCTGGGCTTCGGCGGTTTCGCCTCGTTCCCCGGGGCGCTGATGGCCGTGGCGCGTAACGTGCCCCTGCTCATTCACAACCTCGACGCGCGGCCGGGTCTCGCCAACCGGGTGCTGCGGCACGGCGCGGACCGCGTGCTAACCGGCTTTCCCGGCGTGCTCGGCGAGGGCCGCAATCCGCGCGTCGAATGGGTCGGCAATCCGCTGCGCGGCGAGATCGAGGCTGCCGCGCCGCCCGAGCAGCGATTCGCGGCACGCGCGGGCCCGCTCAAGGTCCTGGTCGTGGGCGGCAGCCAGGGCGCGCTCGCACTGAACGAGGCGGTGCCGCAGGCGCTCGCGCTGATGCCGCTTGAATCCCGTCCGCTCGTCACGCACCAGGCCGGCGAGCGCCACATCGACGCGCTGCGCGATGCCTACGCGCGCGCCGGCGTCGCCGCCGAGTGCATGCCGTTCATCGACGACATCGCGCGCCGCTATGCCGAAGCGGACGTCGTCGTCTGCCGCAGCGGCGCGACCACGGTCGCGGAACTCGCGGCTGTGGGCGTCGCCAGCCTGCTCGTCCCGTTCCCTCACGCGGCGGACGACCACCAGGTCGACAACGCGCGGGTGCTCGAGGGCCATGGCGCCGCCGAGATGTGGCTGCAGCGCGACCTCACACCCGCGCGGCTCGCCGAGTGGCTCGGCGCGCAGGACCGCGGGCGCCTGCTGCGCATGGCGGTCGCGGCACGCGCGCTGCGCAAGACCGGCGCGACGCGCCGGGTGGCAGAACTCTGCCTCGAGCTCGCCACGCGATGAAACACAAGGTCAAGCGCGTCCACTTCGTCGGCATCGGCGGGGCCGGCATGAGCGGCATCGCCGAGGTGCTCGCCAACCAGGGCTACCAGGTCTCGGGCTCCGATCTCGCCGCGTCCCCGGTCACGCGCCGGCTCGCCGGCATGGGCGTGCGCATCGCGATCGGTCACGTGGCGGGCAACGTCGCGGGGGCCGACGCGGTCGTCGTCTCGACGGCGGTGCCGACCGACAACCCCGAGGTCGCCGCGGCGCGCGAGCACGGCATCCCGGTGGTGCCGCGCGCACTGATGCTCGCCGAGCTGATGCGCCTGAAGCAGGGCATCGCGGTCGCCGGCACCCACGGCAAGACGACGACGACGTCGCTCATCGCCTCGGTGCTCGCCGAGGGCGGACTCGACCCGACGTTCGTGATCGGCGGGCGGCTGCTCGCGGCCGACGCGAACGCACGCCTCGGCCGCGGCGACTTCCTCGTCGCCGAGGCCGACGAGTCCGACGCGTCGTTTCTATATCTCTCCCCGGTGATCGCCGTCGTCACCAACATCGACGCCGACCACATGGAGACCTACGGCCACGATTTCGGGCGCCTGAAACGCGCGTTCGTCGACTTCGTGCAGCGACTGCCGTTCTACGGTGTCGCGGTGTTGTGCATCGACGACCCGAACGTGCGCGAGATCCGCGCCGACATCGCGAAGCCGGTGGTGACCTACGGCCTCGCGGCCGACGCCGATCTGCGCGCGGTCGACGTCGTCAACGCGGGCGGTCGGATGCACTTCGTCACGCGCGCGAACGACGCGCCGGACCTTGCCGTCGACCTCGCCGCCGCCGGCGTCCACAACGTGCAGAACGCGCTCGCTGCGATCGCGATCGGGCGCGAGGTCGGCGTGCCCGACCGGGCGATCGCCGCTGCGCTGGCCGGATTCAAGGGCGTGGGCCGGCGCTTCCAGGGCCACGGCGAGGTCGCGCTCGAGGGCGGCGGCGCGTTCACGCTGATCGACGACTACGGCCACCACCCGGCCGAAATGGTGGCGACGCTCGCCGCCGCGCGGGAGAGCTTTCCGGGGCGGCGCCTCGTGCTCGCGTTCCAGCCGCACCGCTTCTCGCGCACGCGCGACCTGTTCGAGGACTTCGTGCGGGTGCTGTCGACGGTCGACGCGCTCGTGCTGTCCGAGGTCTATCCGGCGGGCGAGGCGCCGATCGTCGCCGCGGACGGCCGCGCACTCGCCCGCGCGGTGCGCGTCGCCGGCAAGGTGGAGCCCGTGTTCGTCGAGACGATCACCGAGGTGCCGGCAGCGATCCGCGCGCTCGCGCGCGACGGCGACGTGGTCCTGACGATGGGCGCGGGCTCGGTGGGTGGCGTGCCCGCGCTCCTCACGGCGGGTTCCTGAATGATGATGCACGAGCCGCTCTCGCACATCGCCTTGCGCGGCACGCTCGCGCAGGACGCGCCGCTCGCGCGCCACACGACCTGGCGCGCCGGCGGCCGCGCCGACCGGCTGTACGTCCCCGCCGATCGCGACGACCTCGCTGCGTTCGTGCGCTCGCTTCCCGCGCGGGAGCCGATCACCGTGATCGGCCTCGGCAGCAACCTGCTGGTGCGCGACGGCGGCGTGCGTGGCACGGTGATCCTGATGCACAACCCGGGCGCCATGCTGGCGGTGCAGGACGGCATGATCTACGCCGACGCCGGTCTCGCCAGCCCGAAGCTCGCGCGCTTCGCCGCGATGCACGGTTGCGCGGAGGCCGAGTTCCTGGCCGGCATTCCCGGTACCGTCGGCGGCGCGCTGGCGATGAACGCCGGCTGTTACGGCGGCGAGACCTGGAACTTCGTCGACCGCGCCGAGGTGCTCCTGCGCGACGGTACCTTCGCGGTGCGCACGCGTGGCGACTTCCGCGTCGGCTACCGCGCGGTCGCCGAGCGCGACGGCACGCCGCCGCGGGGCATCTTCACCGCCGCGTGGTTCCGCTTTCCCGCCGGCGATGCGATCGCCGCCCGGGCACGGATCAAGGCACTGCTCGGCAGCCGTATCGCGACGCAGCCGCTGTCGCTGCCCAACGCCGGCAGCGTGTTCCGCAATCCGCCCGGCGATCACGCTGCGCGGCTCGTCGAGTCGTGCGGGCTCAAGGGCCTTGCCATCGGCGGTGCGCAGGTGTCGGGGAAGCACGCGAACTTCATCGTCAATCCCGGCCGCGACGCGCGCGCCGCCGACATCGAGGCGCTGATCGGGCACGTGCGTCGCGTCGTGCGGGAGCGCACGGGGGTCGACCTCGAGCCCGAGGTCCGCATCGTGGGCGAGGCCGCATGAGCCCGACGGGCCGCCCCGAGGGCGAATCCGCCCCGAAGCGCGTCAGCGCGGAGGGTAGTCCGGTGAGCGCACGCGACAGATTCGGCAAGGTGGCGGTGCTGCTCGGTGGACCTTCGTCGGAACGCGAGATCTCGCTGTTGTCGGGCAACGCGGTGCTCGCGGCGCTGGTGCGGCAAGGGGTCGACGCGCACGCGTTCGATCCCGCGGAGCGCGATCTCTGGGCGCTGCAGCGCGAGGGGTTCGAGCGCGCCTTCATCGCGCTGCACGGCCGCTTCGGCGAAGACGGCACCGTGCAGGGCGCACTCGAGACGCTGCGGATCCCGTATACCGGCAGCGGCGTCATGGCTTCGGCGCTGGCGATGGACAAGTGGCGCACCAAGCTCGTGTGGACGGCGGCCGGCATCCCGACGCCGCGCTGGCGCGTGGTCGACGCACGCACCGACTGGACACGGGTCGTCGCCGAGCTCGGTCTGCCGCTGATCGTCAAGCCTGCACGCGAGGGTTCGACGATCGGCATCACCAAGGTGTCCGCGGCCGACCACGGCGAGCTCGCCGCCGCGTACGCGGCGGCTGCGCAGCACGATCCGCTGGTGCTGGTCGAGGCGTTCGTGCAGGGCGTCGAGCTGACCGCGTCGATCGTCGGCCGGCGCGCGCTGCCGCTGATCCGCATCGAGGCGCCGCAGGGCAACTACGACTACCACAACAAGTACTTCTCCGACGAGACGCGCTACCTCTGCCCCGCAGGGCTCGCCGAGGGCGTCGAGCAGGCGATCCGCGTGCAGTCGCTCGCCGCGTTCGACCTGATCGGCTGCGAGGGGTGGGGCCGGCTCGACCTGATTCTCGACGACTCCGGGCGCTGGACGTTCCTCGAGGTCAACACCTCCCCCGGCATGACCGGCCACAGCCTGGTGCCCATGTCCGCGCGCGAGGCGGGCATTCCCTTCGACGAGCTCTGCGTCGAGATCCTGCGAGGCGCGCATGTGGGATGACGCGAAGGCGCTGAACGCGCTCGCCTTGACGCTGGGCGGCATGGCGACCGTCGCGGTCGTCGCCGCCCTCGGGATGTGGCTCGCGCGCCAGCCGCTGTTCGCGATCCGCGAGGTCGCGGTTGCGGCGCCGCCCGTCCGCGCGAGCGCCCCGCACCTCGAGGCGGTGATCCGCGACGAGCTCTCCGGGACGTTCTTCACGATGGACCTGGAAGCCACGCGCCACGCGATCGGCGCGGTGCCCTGGGTGCGCAAGGTCGGCGTGCGGCGGCAGTGGCCGGACCGCCTCGAGATCGTGATCGAGGAGCACCGGCCGCTCGCGCGCTGGAACGACGGCGGGCTGGTCAACCTCGACGGCGAGATCTTCCTCGCCACGCACGCCGGGCCGCTGCCGCAGTTCCGCGGGCCGGACCACTATGCCGGCGAGATCGCGACCCGCTATGCCGAGTGGACGACGGCGCTCGCGCCGCTGGGGTTCGGCGTGGCCGAGCTCGCCGTCTCGGCGCGCGGCGCGTGGCGCGTGCGCGCCGACGGGCCGCAGGGACCGCTCTCGCTCGAGCTCGGCCGCGACGACCCGTCGGGACGGCTGTCGAGGTTCGTCGCCGCCTACGGCAGGACCATCGGGGCGCTTGCGCGGCAGGGCACGCGCGTCGACCACGTCGACCTGCGCTATCGCAACGGCTTTGCGGCCCGCGTGCCGGGTTTGCGCGAGGCGCCGGCGAAATCGGGCGCCTAGGACAGGAGCATGGGCAAAGAGACCAAGAAGGACCTGATCGTCGGGCTCGACATCGGTACGTCGAAGGTCGCGGCGCTGGTCGCCGAGGTGGCCGAGGACGGCACGCTCAACGTGATCGGGCTGGGCACGCATCCGTCGCGCGGCCTGAAGAAGGGCGTGGTGGTCAACATCGACGCCACGATGGCTTCGATCCAGCGCGTGCTGGAGGAGGCCGAGCTGATGGCCAACTGCCGGATCAGCGAGGTCTACGTCGGCATCGCCGGCAGCCACATCCGCAGCCTGAACTCGAGCGGCATGGTGGCGATCAAGGAGAAGGAGGTCTCGGCGGGCGACGTCGACCGGGCGCTCGAGACCGCGCGCGCGGTCGCGATCCCGAACGACCAGCAGATCCTGCACATCCTCCCGCAGGAATTCATCATCGATGGCCAGGACGGCGTGCGCGAGCCGCTCGGGATGAGCGGCGTGCGCCTCGAGGTCAAGGTGCACATCGTCACCGGCGCCGTGTCCGCGGTCGAGAACATCGTCAAGTGCGTCCGCCGCTGCGGGCTCACCGTCAGGGACGTGATCCTGCAGCCGCTCGCGTCGGCGATGGCCGTGCTGAACGACGACGAGAAGGAGCTCGGCGTCTGCCTGATGGACATCGGGGGGGGCACCACCGACCTCGCCGTGTTCGCCAACGGCGCGATCCGCCACACCGCGGTGATCCCGATCGCCGGCGACCAGGTGACCAACGACATCGCAATGACGCTGCGCACGCCCACCAAGGACGCCGAGGAGCTCAAGGTGCGCCACGGCTGCGCGCTGCGCCAGCTCGCCGACGCGACCGAGGTGGTCGAGGTGCCCGGCGTAGGCGAGCGCGGCCCCCGCAAGCTGTCGCGCCAGACGCTCGCCGAGGTGATCGAGCCGCGCATCGAGGAGCTCTACTCGCTCGTCCAGGCGGAGCTGCGCCGCTCGGGGTTCGAGGAGCTGCTCTCGTCAGGGATCGTGCTCACTGGCGGCACCGCGCAGCTCGCCGGCATGGTCGAGCTGGGCGAGGAGGTCTTCCACCTGCCGGTGCGCGTCGGCGTGCCGGCGTACTCGGGCAGCCTCGCCGAGGTCGTGCGCAACCCGCGCTACGCGACCGCGATGGGGCTGCTGCTCGAGGGCCGCGACCAGTGGCTGCGCGCCGAGGCGACGCGCACGCAGTCCGCCGGCATCGGCGGCGTCGCCGAGCGGATGCGGCAGTGGTTCAAGGCCAATTTCTGACCCGTGAGCGGGGTCAGGGAGAGTGGATGAAGCGGAGCGAGCCAGGGATGCGGAAACGGAACACGCGAACACGACATGACGAGAAGAGACGACGAAAGCCAGGGAAAGCCACGACAACGCGATCAGTTCAACTGACCAACCTCGACACACCTCTGAACCCCGAAAGACAGGAGCACACCATGTTCGAAATCATCGACCAGGACCCGCAGGAAGGCGCGATCATCAAGGTGATCGGCGTCGGCGGCTGCGGCGGCAACGCCGTCGAGCACATGATCCGGCGCGGCCTCGCCGGCGTCGACTTCATCGCTGCCAACACCGACGCGCAGGCGCTGCGCCGTGCGACGGCGCGCGCGCAACTCCAGCTCGGCTCGAACCTGACGCGCGGCCTCGGCGCGGGGGCGAAGCCCGAGATCGGGCGCGATGCCGCGATGGAGGACCGCGACCGCATCGCGGAGTCGATCGAGGGCTCCGACATGCTTTTCATCACCGCCGGCATGGGCGGCGGCACCGGCACCGGCGCCGCACCGATCATCGCCGAGATCGCGAAGAGCCTCAACATCCTCACCGTGGCCGTCGTCACGCGCCCGTTCTCGTTCGAGGGCAAGCGCACGCGCGTCGCGCAGGCCGGCATCGAGGAGCTCGGCAAGCGCGTCGACTCGCTGATCATCATCCCGAACGACAAGTTGATGCAGGTGCTGGGCGAGGACGTCGGGGTGCTCGACGCCTACGCGGCGGCCAACGACGTGCTGCACGGCGCGGTGGCGGGCATCGCCGAGGTCATCAACAACCCCGGCCTCGTCAACGTCGACTTCGCCGACGTGCGCACCGTGATGGGCGAGGTCGGCATGGCGATGATGGGCTCGGCGACCGCGAGCGGCACCGACCGCGCCAAGCAGGCGGCGCAGGCCGCGGTGAAGAGCCCGCTGCTCGAGGACGTGAACCTGCTCGGCGCGCGCGGCGTGCTGGTCAACATCACCGCGTCGTCGGGCCTCAAGATGCGCGAGTACCACGACGTCATGAGCACGATCAAGGAGTTCACGGCCGAGGACGCGATGGTCATCGTCGGCACGGTGATCGACGACCAGATGGAGGACCGGCTGCGCGTGACGATGATCGCCACCGGCCTCGGCGGGACCCAGTTGCAGGCCAAGCGCCCGCCGAAGCTCGAGGTGCTCGAGAGCGCGCAGGTCACCTCGCGTACCGGCACCGACGGCTACGGCGTGCACGTCGAGACGATCGACTACGACAAGCTCGACCAGCCGGCGGTCGTGCGCCGGCGGACCGTGGCCACCGGGCCGTCGCAGAGCACGGTCGACTACGCGGAGATCCCGGCGTTCCTGCGCAAGCAGGCCGACTGAAGGTTCGCTGTGCTAGGCTAGGCGGATGCTCAAGCAGCGCACGTTGCGGCAAGCGATCTCGACCAAGGGCGTGGGCCTCCACACCGGTGCCCGCGTCGAGATCGCCCTCCTGCCCGCGCCGGCGGACTCGGGCATCGTGTTCCGCCGCACCGACCTGCCGGTGGCGGTCTCGATCCCGGCGCGGGCCGACCGCGTCGGCGACACGCGACTGTCGTCGACGCTCAAGGGCGAAGGCGCGACGGTATCCACGGTCGAGCACCTGATGTCGGCGCTCGCCGGGCTCGGCATCGACAACCTGCGTGTCGACATCGCGGGCCCGGAGGTGCCGATCATGGACGGCAGCGCGATGCCGTTCGTGTACCTGCTGCAGTCGGCGGGCGTGGTGGAGCAGAACGCGCCGAAGCGCTTCATCCGGATCACGGCGCCCGTCGAGGTGCGGGACGGCGACAAGTGGGCGCGCTTCTCGCCCTACGCCGGCTACCGGCTCGACTTCGCGATCGACTTCCCGCATCCGGTGTTCGGCTCGGAGAACAAGCACGTCGTCATCGACTTCGCGCTGCACTCCTACGTGAAGGAGGTCGCCCGCGCGCGCACGTTCGGCTTCATGCAGGACGTCGAGGCGATGCGCGCGGCCGGGCTCGCACTCGGCGGCAGCCTGCAGAACGCGATCGTGCTGGACGAGACGCGGATCCTGAACGCCGAGGGGCTGCGCTACGAGAACGAGTTCGTCAAGCACAAGGTGCTCGACGCGATCGGCGACCTGTACCTGCTCGGTCACCCGCTGATCGGCGAGTACGCGGCGTTCAAGCCGGGCCATGGGCTCAACAACGCGCTCGCTCGCGCGTTGCTCGACCGCACCGACGCCTTCGAGATCGCGACGTTCGTGGCGGATGCCGAGGCGCCTCCCGCGTTCCAGGACTGGCAGCTGAAGCCCGCCTGACCGGGGCATCGCGCCCGATGGTGATCGTCCGGCTGCTCCTGTTCCTGTCGCTTGCGACGATCGCCGGGTCGCTGCTGCTCTACTTCTTCACCCGCAACCGCCGCTACCTCCAGTTCATCTGGCAGGTGGTGAAGTTCACGCTGCTCGTGCTGGTCGCGGTGCTGCTGTTCTTCGCCGCCGAGCGGCTGCTGGCGCCGATGCTGGGTCCGCTGCTCTAGCGAAAAGTACCTGCGGGGACGACCCGAGTCGTTGCCCGCGACCTCGTCGAGATTCCTTTCGACGGCCTGCCGTTTAACCAGACCGGGATCCGCTGCGGCGCAGCAGGCGACCCAACGCGGCCTTCAGCGGCCCGGCGGGCAGCGTCGCCACCAGCCCCTCGAGGGGCCGAGAACTCCGGCTATCCCATTGACGAGAAACGGTTTTCTCTGGATCCGCTGGTGCGGACTGCGGTTGCACCCGAAGCCGGATTCGGATAAATTTACAATCTTCGCGTTGCAACGCGGCCAGGAGTTCCGGTGTCCGCTGCCTGACGACGGTGGCGACGGCGCCGGAGGTGGTGGACAGTTCGAGCGTCTCGCCCTGGCCATTGGAAATGAACACGCGTTCGGCGACCGGCCGAGGCAGCACGCGGCGCACGGCCCGCAGCAGGGCCTCCTCGCGCAGGCGGCGGTCGTTCCAGGACGCAAGCTGCGCATCGGCATCGACGATGCGCGCAAGGGGCGTCAGGCGTCCCGGCCGGGCCATGTGCGCCGCTGCCGGGAAGCTGCGCCCCCGGGTCGGAGGGTTGTGGAGTTGAATATCATCCTCGTGAGCGGTGCTGCCGCCCGTGTCCGCTCGGTCACGCTGGACTGGCGGCATTTCGCCGCCGCTGGCCTGTCGCTTCTGGTCGTGGTCGTTGCACTGGCCACCTTGTTCAATTTTGTCACGTTGCGCTGGGCTGCGGCCGTCCAGCACCCGTGGCTGCAGACGATCCTGCTCGCCGAGCAGCGCCAGGAAGCGGCGCGCATGCAGGAAAAGGTGCAGGGGCACCTGGCGGCGATGGCCGTGCGCCTGGGCGAGCTGCAGGCGCAGATGATGCGGCTGGACGGGCTCGGCGAGCGTCTTGCCAAGGCCGCGGGCCTCAAGCCGCAGGAGCTGCAGTCGATGCAGCCCGGCACGGTCCCCGGGCGCGGCGGACCGGCGCCGACCTCCTCGCGTGCGCTCTCGGTGGACGAGTTCACGGGCCTGGTCGATCGGCTCGCCCGCGACGTCGACGCCCGCGTCGACCAGCTCACGGTGCTCGAGGCGCTGATCGTGCAGGGCACGGCGAACCGCTCGTTCCTGCCGTCATTGCGTCCGGTGAGCGAGGGCTGGTTCTCCTCCAATTTCGGCGTGCGCATCGATCCGTTCACGGGTGAGAGCGCGTTCCACGAGGGCATCGACTTCCCTGCCGAGGCCGGCACGCCGATCCTCGCGGCCGCAAGCGGCAAGGTGATCTACTCGGGCTTCCACACCCAGTATGGTAGGATGGTCGAGATCGATCATGGTAACGGCCTCGTGTCGCGATACGCGCACGCGTCGGCAGTGAACGTCGAGGAGGGGGACCTCGTGGTGCGCGGCCAGCGCATCGGCGCCGTGGGCTCGAGCGGCCGCTCGACGGGGCCCCATCTGCACTTCGAGGTGCGTCTCTTCGGCGTGCCGCAGAACCCGGCTCGCTTCCTCGCGTCGTCGTAGTCGACGAGCGTCCCGGGTTCCGCCGGCAAACAGTGATCGCGACGGAAGGGGTGAGGTCGTCCTCACCCCTTGTTTTTTGGCTGCGCGGCAGCATGACAGATCGATGATCTCCAATATCCTCACCCGCATCTTCGGTAGCCGCAACGAGCGCCTGCTCAAGCAGTACGCCCAGGCCGTCCGCCGGATCAGCGCCCTGGAGCCGGCGGTCTCCGCGCTCTCCGACGAAGCGCTTCGCGCGAAGACCGCCGAGTTCAAGACGCGCGTCGGCAACGGCGAGGCGCTCGACGACGTGCTTCCCGAGGCGTTCGCCGTCGTCCGCGAGGCGGGCAAGCGCACGCTCAACATGCGCCACTTCGACGTGCAGCTGATGGGCGGCATCGCGCTCCACAACGGCAAGATCTCGGAGATGCGCACCGGCGAAGGCAAGACGCTGGTGGCCACGCTGCCGATGTACCTGAATGCACTGACGGGCAAGGGCGTCCACCTCGTTACCATCAACGACTACCTCGCGCAGCGCGACGCCGACTGGATGGGGCGGATCTTCCGCTTCCTCGGCATGACGGTGGGCGTGAACCTCTCGCAGATGCCGCACGCCGACAAGCAGGCGGCGTATGGCGCCGACATCACCTACGGCACGAACAACGAGTTCGGCTTCGACTACCTGCGCGACAACATGGTGTTCGCGCCGTCGGAGCGCGTGCAGCGCGGGCTCGCCTACGCGATCGTCGACGAGGTCGACTCGATCCTGATCGACGAGGCACGCACGCCGCTCATCATCTCGGGCCAGGCCGACGACAACGTCGAGGTCTACTACCGGCTGAACGAGCTGCCGCCGAAGCTCACGAAGCAGGCCGACGAGAAGGGGCCGGGCGACTACTGGGTCGACGAGAAGGCCCACCAGGTGCTGCTCTCGGAGGAGGGCCACGAGCGGTGCGAGGCGCTGCTGGGGCAGGCCGGCCTGATCCCGGTGGGGACGAGCCTGTACGACGCCGCGAACATCGCGCTGATGCACCACCTGTACGCCGCACTCCGCGCGCACGGGCTGTACCACCGCGACCAGCACTACGTGGTGCAGAACGGCGAGGTGATCATCGTCGACGAGTTCACCGGGCGCCTGATGTCCGGGCGGCGCTGGTCCGACGGCCTGCACCAGGCGGTCGAGGCGAAGGAGGGCGTGGCGATCCAGCGCGAGAACCAGACGCTCGCCTCGATCACGTTCCAGAACTACTTCCGCATGTACGGCAAGCTCGCCGGCATGACGGGCACGGCGGATACCGAGGCCTTCGAGTTCCAGCAGATCTACCACCTCGAGACGGTGGTGATCCCCACGCACCAACCCATGGTGCGCAAGGACGAGAACGACCAGGTGTACCGGACGTTCGACGAGAAGGTCGACGCGGTCCTCGCCGACATCCGGGACTGCCACGCGCGCGGCCAGCCGGTGCTGGTCGGCACGACGTCGATCGAGAACTCGGAGCTCCTGTCGAAGCGGCTCGACAAGGAGAAGCTGCCGCACCAGGTGCTGAACGCCAAGCAGCACGCCCGCGAGGCCGAGATCGTCGCGCAGGCGGGCCGTTCCGGCATGATCACGATCGCCACCAACATGGCCGGCCGAGGCACGGACATCGTGCTGGGCGGCAGCATCGAGCCCGTCATCCTCAAGTTCCGCGAGGACGAGACCGTCGCGCCCGAGGAGAAGGAGGCGCGCATCGGCACGATGCGCGCCGAGTGGCAGGAGCGCCACGAGGCCGTGAAGACGGCCGGGGGCCTCCACATCATCGGCACCGAGCGCCACGAGTCGCGGCGCATCGACAACCAGCTGCGCGGCCGCGCCGGCCGCCAGGGTGACGCCGGCAGCTCGCGCTTCTACCTGTCCCTCGAGGATCCGCTGCTGCGCATCTTCGGCGGCGAGCGGCTCGGCGTCATCATGCAGAAGCTCAAGATGCCGCCGGGCGAGCCGATCGAGCACCCGATCGTCAACCGCTCGATCGCGAAGGCGCAGACGCGCGTCGAATCGCGCAACTTCGACATCCGCAAGCAGCTGCTCGAGTACGACGACGTTGCCAACGACCAGCGCCGGGTGATCTACCAGCAGCGCAACGAGTTGCTCGAGGCCACCGACGTCGCCGAGACGGTCGAGAACATGGTCCGCGGCGAGATCGACGGCGTCCTGCGCCGCTACGTGCCGCCCGAGTCGGTCGAGGAGCAGTGGGATCTCGCGGGCCTCGAGACCACGCTCGGCTCCGACTTCCAGCTCAAGGCCGACGTCGCCGCGTGGGTCGCCGCCGACGCCGACCTGTCCGAGGAGTCGCTGCGCGAGCGGGTCGTCGACATGGCGGTCGCGCAGTGGCGCGGCAAGGAAGAGATTGCCGGGCCGGAGGTGATCCGGCAGTTCGAGCGCAGCCTCATGCTGCAGACGCTCGACCAGCACTGGCGTGAGCACCTCGCGAACCTCGACCACCTTCGTCAGGGCATCCACCTGCGCGGCTACGCGCAGAAGAACCCGAAGCAGGAGTACAAGCGCGAGGCGTTCGAGCTGTTCTCGGACATGCTCGACCGCATCAAGCAGGACGTGGTGCGGGTCATCCTCACCGTTCAGGTGCGCACGCAGGAGGACGTGCAGGCGGTCGAGGAGCCGCCGCCGGTCTCCAACGTCCGCTACCAGCACGCCGATTTCGAGGAAGCGCTCGCCGGCCCGACGGAGGGCGACGGCGACGCTGCCGTGGCGATCGCCGCCCCGAAGACGGCGCCGTTCACGCGTGCCGGCGAGAAGATCGGACGCAACGATCCCTGCCCGTGCGGGTCGGGGAAGAAGTACAAGCAGTGCCACGGCCGGCTCGGCTGACGCGGGGCCCACCGACCCCACCCCCGCGCCCACCATGCCCGTCCGCTACTCGCCCCCCACGCCCGAGTCGCTGCTGCCGGTGGCGGGCATCGCGCTCGGTCCCGCGGCGGGGCGCATCAGGAACTGGCAGCGCGATGACGTGCTGCTCGTGACGTGCGCGCCCGGCACCGTGGCGGCGGGCGTGTTCACGCAGAATCGCTTCTGTGCCGCGCCGGTGATCGTCTGCCGCGAGCACCTCGCCCATCAGCACAAGCGCGGCGCGCCGATGCGCGCGCTCGTGGTGAACGCCGGCAACGCCAACGCCGGCACCGGACAGCCCGGCCTGAACGCCGCGAGGCAGACCTGCGCCGCCGTCGGCCAGCTGGTCGGCTGCGCGCCCGAGGAAGTGCTGCCGTACTCGACCGGCGTGATCATGGAGCCGCTGCCGGTGGATCGCATCGTCGCCGCGCTGCCGGCGGCGCTGTCCGCGGCACGCGAGGATGGCTGGTACGCCGCTGCCCGCGCGATCATGACCACCGACACCGTGCCGAAGGGCGCGTCGCGGCGTGTCGTCGTCGACGGCGTGCCCGTGACCGTCACCGGCATCGCCAAGGGTGCGGGCATGATCCACCCGAACATGGCGACGATGCTCGCGTTCATGGCCACCGACGCGCCGATCTCCGCCGACGTGCTCGGCACGATCGCCCGCGAAGTTGCCGACGTTTCGTTCAACGGCGCGACGGTCGACGGCGACACCTCGACCAACGACAGCTTCGTCATCGCCGCGACCGGCCGCGTGCCGCTGCCGCCGATCCGCTCGACGTCGGACCCGCGCCTCGCGCTGGTGCGCGAAGCGATCGAGGCGGTCGCGGTCGAGCTCGCGCAGGCGATCGTGCGCGACGGTGAGGGTGCGACCAAGTTCATCGCCATCCGCGTCGAGGGCGGCCGCTCGGTCGACGAGTGCCGCCGCGTCGCGCTCGGCATCGCTCACTCGCCGCTCGTGAAGACCGCCTTCTTCGCGTCCGATCCCAATCTCGGCCGCATCGTCTGCGCGATCGGCAACGCCGGTCCGGCGGATCTCGATCCATCGCACGTGTCGTTCTGGCTGGACGACGTGCTGGTGGTCGACCGCGGCGGGCGTTCGCCGGCCTATCGCGAGGAGGACGGGCAGCGGGTGATGAAGCAGGAGGAGATCACGGTGCGCGTCGACCTCGGCCGCGCGGCGGGTCCCGGCGCGGCGCGCGCGACCGTCTGGACGTGCGACTTCTCGCACGACTACGTGTCGATCAACGCCGACTACCGCAGCTAGCGATGTTCCCGGACTTCGACCGCCTCGGCCGGCGCGCCGACGCGCTGGCCGAGCGGGTGGAGGGCGTGCTCGTGCGCGTCGAGGGCGTGCTCGGGCGCGTCGAGGCGCTGCTGCCGCCGCCTGAGCCGGAGCCCGACTGGTCGAAGGTCGTCGCCGCGCGCTGGCGCAAGCCCGGCGGCCGCGGCTTCCTGCACGCCGTCGCCCATCCGCACGCGATCGAC
>Ga0209391_10000288_pt1 | contig 22632 bp, 23 predicted proteins | sample PPLLak3March2015_FD_187246 | JGI IMG/M metagenome (GOLD analysis project Ga0209391, IMG submission 187246) | Freshwater sediment microbial communities from Prairie Pothole Lake near Jamestown, North Dakota, USA - PPLs Lake P7 Core (1) Depth... | ecosystem: Environmental > Aquatic > Freshwater >...
CACGATCAACGACCTGCAGGTCAACTCCTGCGGCCTCGCCGAGTGCCTCGACCTCGTCGAGCGCGCTTCGGGGTGGCGCGAGCGGCGCGGCAAGCTGCCGCGGGGACGCGGCCTCGGCATGGCTTGCTCGCACTACGTCAGCGGCTCGGCGAAGCCCGTGCACTGGACCGGCGAGCCGCACGCCGTGGTGCAGTTGAAGCTCGACTTCGACGGCGCGGTCACCGTGCTCACCGGCGCCGCGGACATCGGCCAGGGCAGCTCGACGCTGATCGCGCAGGTCGTAGCCGAGGTACTCGCGCTGCCGATGGAGCGCTTCCGCGTCGTGGCCAACGACAGCGCGGTCACGCCGAAGGACAACGGCAGCTACAGCTCGCGAGTCTCGTTCATGGTGGGCAACGCGGCGATCCGCGCGGCCGATGCGCTGAAGCGCGAGCTCTGCGCCGCGGCCGCGCGCAAGCTCGAGGTTGCCGTCGAGGACGTCGACGCCGACGGTGAGCGCTACCGCGTGCGCGGCACCGACCGCGTGCTCGGCTGGAAGGACGTCGTCAACGCCGCGCTCGAGCCGTCCGGTACGCTCAACGTCAAGGGCGCGTGGTCGACGCCGCCGGAAACGCAGGGCGGAAAGTTCAGGGGTGCCGCGGTCGGCTCGTCGGCCGGATTCTCGTATGCCGCGCAGGTGGTCGAGGTCGAGGTCGACGAGGAGACCGGCATGGTACGGGTGGAGCGCGTGTGGGCGGCCCACGATTGCGGCCGTGCCATCAACCCGCTCGCCGTCGAGGGCCAGGTGCAGGGCTCGGTGTGGATGGGCATGGGCCAGGCACTCTGCGAGGAGACGCAGTACCACGAGGGCCTGCACGCGTGCGCGAACCTGCTCGACTACCGCGTGCCCACGATCGTCGAGTCGCCGCCGATCGAGACCTTCATCGTCGAGGCGCCCGATCCCAACGGCCCGTTCGGCGCCAAGGAGGCAGGCGAAGGGGCGCTGTCCGGTTTTCTGCCGGCGCTCACCAGCGCGATCGCCGACGCGATCGGGATCGAGCTCTCGGAACTGCCCGCGAGCCCCGACCGCGTGCTCGACGCGGTCGTGGCGCGCCGCCGCGCCGCGCGCCTCGCTGCGTCGAAGGCATCGCGCGCGAGCGAGGAGGCGTGATGGAGCGCATGTCGCCGTTTGCATTGCACCGGCCCGCCTCCCTCGCGGAAGCCGTGGCGATGCTCGCCGCCGAGCCGCGCGCGCGCGTGATTGCCGGCGGCACCGACCTCGTGCCCAACCTGCGCGACGGCTTGGGCGCCCCCGCGGTGCTGGTCGACCTCTCGGCGATCGCGGGACTCGACGCGATCGAGTCCGTGGCGAACGGCACGACGTCGATCGGCGCCGGCGTCACGCTCGCCCGGCTCGCGCGCGACGAGGCGCTGGCGCGTCGCCTGCCGGTGCTGCGCGAGGCCGCCGAGAGTATCGCCGGCCCCGCGCACCGCACCGTCGCGACCGTGGGCGGCAACCTGTGCCTCGACACGCGCTGCGTGTTCTACAACCAGAGCGCCTGGTGGCGCCGAGCGAACGCGTGGTGCCTGAAGCACGGCGGCGACACCTGCCACGTCGCGCCGCAGGGCAACCACTGCCACGCGGCCTTCGCCGGCGACTTGGCACCCGCGCTGATCGCGCTCGCCGCCGAGGTCGAGGTGGCCGGCCCGGCCGGGACACGCCGGCTGCCGCTCGAGGGGCTCTACGTCGACGACGGCGCCGCGCACCTCGCCCTCGCGCACGGCGAGCTGGTGGCCGGCGTGCACATCCCGGCGCAGCCGCCGGGTGCGCGCAGCGCCTGCCGCAAGGTCCGTGTGCGCGGCGCGATCGACTTCCCGCTCGCCGGCGTCGCCGCGCGACTCGTGCGGGACGGCAGCCGGGTCGCGGACCTGCGCGTCGCGATCACGGGCACCAACTCGCGCCCGCTGCTGCTCGCGGGCACCGGTGCGTTCGCCGGGGCGAGCGTCGACGAGGCGCTCCTCGCCGCGTTGGCGAAGCTGGTGCAGAAGCAGGTGTCGCCGATGCGCACCACCCTCACGGCCTCGAACTGGCGGCGCAGCGTGGCCGCCGTCACGGCCCGGCGGCTCGTCGCCGATCTCGCCGCCATGAGCCCGAAGGGCCGCCCCGAGGGCGAATCCGCCCCGAAGCGCATCAGCGCGGAGGGTGGTCCTGCGAACTCGCGAGGGGCCCGCGGTTGATCCGCGTCAAGGGCAGGCGGCCGGCAGGCACGTCTAATTCGGTATCGCAATACCGTTATTCAGGAGGCACCCGATGGACTTCCGGACCGCGACATCGAGGAAGCTCGACGAGGAGCACCGCGAGAGCCTCGCGCTGCTCGGCCGGTTCGAGCGCGGCGTTCTGGACGTTGCGGTCGGTAGCGCGCCGGACGAAGGGTTCGCGTTGCTCGCGAAGCAGGTGGCACGGGCCGTGGCCGGCGAGGTCGACCGCCACTTCCGCTTCGAGGAGGAGCAGCTGTTTCCGCGGCTCGCCGCCGGCGGCGAGGGCGACCTCGCCGACCTGCTGCTGGACGAGCACCGGTCGATCCGGGCGACCGCCGCGGACCTGCTGCCGCCGCTCCTCGCCGCGTCCACCGGACGCCTCGACGCCGCCCAGTTCGCCGTGCTGAAGCCGGTCGCGCTGGAGTTCGTCGAACGGCTGGAGGCGCACATCCACAAGGAAACCTCCGCGCTGCTCCCGGCGGTCGACCTCGTGCTCGACGACGACGCCGACCAGGACATCGCGCTGACCTATGCCGCGTCCTGATGGAGTCGCCATGACCGCCGCCACCGCGACGAATTCCGCCGCCCTCGCGATCCGTCCCCTCGCCCCCGGCGACCTCGAGGCGGTCGTCGCCATCGATGCGGCGCTGGGCCGCCGCTCGCGGCGTGCCTACGTCGAGCGCCGGCTCGCGGCCGCGCTGCGCGAGCCGGGGTTGCACGCGCAGTTCTGCGCGACGGACGGCGACGCGCTCGCGGGCTACGTGCTCGCCCGCGTGCTGGAGGGCGAGTTCGGCCGCAGTGCTCCGGCATTGCGGCTCGAACTGGTCGGCGTGCGCCCCGAACGGCAGCAACATGGCGTCGGCCGGGCGCTGCTCGACGCGCTGGCGGCCTGGGGCCAGCGGCACGGCGCCGGCGAACTGCGCACGTCCGCGGCGTGGAACGACCACGCGCTGCTCGCGTGGTTCGACGCGATGGGCTTCCGCCTCGCGGCGGGCCTGATCGTCGATCGCGCCGTCGGCGACGACAGCGATGACGAGCGGCGCGAGGATCCGCAGGACGCGCCCGGGGATGCCCACGGCGAGGTCGACTACGGCCTGCAGGCCGACAACACCGCCGCGCTGCTGGCGCGCGACCGCGCGGACGTGCGCACGATGTCGCGCGCCGACCTCGCCGACATCGTCCGCGTCGACCGCCGCGTCACCGGCCGCGACCGCAGCGCCTACATCGAGCACAAGCTCGCCGAGGCGATGGACGACGCCGCGATCCGGGTGTCGCTGACCGCCCGTCTCGACGGACAGGTGGTCGGCTTCCTGATGGCGCGCGCCGACCTCGGCGACTACGGCCGCATCGACCCGGTGGCCGTGCTCGACACCATCGCCGTCGACCCGGCCTGGGGCCACCGCGGCGTCGGCGCCGCCATGTTCTCGCAACTCGGGGTCAATCTGCGTGCCCTGCGCATCGAGCGCATCGAGACGATCGTGACGCCGCAGGACTTCGGGCTGCTGGGCTTCCTGTACGCGCGCGGCTTCGCGCCGTCGCAGCGCCTCGCCTTCGTACGCGGCGGCTAGCGTGCGTCGCCTGGCTGGTGCGCCAGGACGTCGCGCGGCGCACCGTGCGCGCCACCGGCCTGACGCGCTACGTCGCCGTGTGCCTGCTGTCGGGCTACGCGTGGCTCGCCTGCGCCAGCGTGCTGCTGCTGGTCGGCGACGCCTCGCCCGGCGGCGCGCAACGCGACGCCGCGCTGCACGCGCTGGCGCTGGGCGTCGTGCTCACGATGGCGACCTCGGTGCTGCGCGCGCGAACAGTCTGACCACCAGCGCGCGCAGCCACGCGTGCGCCGGCTCCTCCGTGGCGGTGACGTGCCACAGCATGCGCACGTCGTACTCCAGCGGCTCGCCGGGCAACTGCCAGACCTTGACCGGCCAGTGCCGCGCCATCGCGCGCGCGTAGAGCTGCGGCACGATGGCGAGCAGGTCGGTCGTCGTGACCAGCTCGGGCAGCGCGGCGTAGTGCCGCGCGTTGACCACCGTCCGCCCGGTCAGTCCGAGCTCGTCCAGCATCCGCTGCACGCTCTCGTGATACGTGGCGGTCGGCGAGGCGACCGCAAGCGAGGCGGCGGCCAGCTGGCGCGGCGTCAACGTCCGCGCCGCCTTTCCCGCCGGGCGCCAGTCCCGCGCCGTGACGGCCACGTAGCGCTCCCGGAACAGGAGCTCGCCGGCGAGATCGCGCTGCGCGGGCGCGAGGATGCCGATGGCGAGGTCGACGTCACGCGCCACGAGCGCCGCCGCGACGGCGTGCAGCGGCACGCCGGCGTTGTCCACCTGCGCGCGTGGTGCTTCGTCTCGCAGCGCGGCGACCAGCCGCGGCAGGAACAGGATCTCGCCCAGGTCCGACATCGACAACCGCCAGAACACCGCGTCGGTCGACGGTTCGAAGCGGCCCGCTTGCGCGAGCGCCGTCTCCAGCGCACGGAGATAGGCGGTGACGGCCGGCACGATGCGGCCGGCAAGCCGCGTCGGGTGCAGGCCCGAGGGCGAGCGCACGAACAGCGCGTCGCCGAAGAACTCGCGCAGGCGCGCCAGCGCGTGACTCACCGCCGGCTGCGACAGCGCCAGCTGGCGCCCCGCCGCCGTGACCGAGCCGGTCGACTGGATCGCGACCAGCACGCGCAGCAGGTTGAGGTCGAGGCGGCGGAAGTTGCCCATGCAGCGCAAGAATACATGACATTCGAACAATCGATTTGACGAATGCGTCGCCTCTCCCCAGCATTCGATCCACGACTTGCCCGCGAGGAGGGCCGGATGCTGGAGATCGTCATCCAGGGCCGCGGTGGCCAGGGCGCTCAGACCGCCGGCAACCTGCTGGCGGCGACGTTCTTCGCCGCCGGGGCGCACGTGCAGAGCTTCGCCACCTATGGCGGCGCGCGGCGCGGCACGCCGGTGTCGTCGTTCATCCGCGTCGACGACCGGCCGATCCGCGTGCGCTGCGACATCGAGCGGGCCGATGCGATCCTGTGCTTCGACGCGACACTGCTCGAAGGACGCCTGCTTGCCGCCGCCGACGAACGCACGCTGATCGTCGTCAATTCCGGACGCCGCCGAGGCGACCTCTCACGCGCGCTGCCCGGCTACCGCTTCGTGCCCGTCGATGCGATCGCGATCGCCCGGCGCACGGGGCTCGGCCGCATCGTCAACTCTGCGCTGCTCGGCGCGTTCGCGCGCGCGGTGGGCCAGCCGCCGCTGGCTGCGCTGCAACGGACGATCCGCGAGCGCTCGCCGCGCCTTACCGACGAGAATCTCGCCGCCTGCGCGGCCGGCTACGAGGCGGCCCTAGCGCTCGCCGAGGACGACGGCGCCGCCGCAGCCCTGCAGGACGACGCCGCATGAGCCCGAAGGGCCGCCCCGAGGGCGAATCCGCCCCGAAGCGCGACAGCGCGGAGGGTATTCCAGTGAACGCTCCCATCCCGCCGACCTGGACCACCGCGACCACCGAGTCGATCCACACCGGTTCCTGGCGCGCGGCGCTGCCGCGCCACCTGCAGGCGCCCGCGCCCTGCCACGAAGCCTGCCCGGTGAACGGCGACATCGCGACGTGGATCGGGTGTGCGCGCGAGCGCGACTTCCGGGGCGCTTGGGAAGCACTGGTGCGCCACAACCCGTTCCCGGCGGTCGCCGGCCGCATCTGCCACCATCCGTGCGAGGGCGCGTGCAACCGCGCGGGCTACGACGACGCGGTGTCCATCTGCCGTTTGGAGCGCTTCGTCGGTGACGAGGCGATCGCACAACGCTGGCCGCTTCCCGCGGCGCAAGTCGCACGCGACGAGCGCGTGGCCATCGTCGGCGGCGGGCCGGCGGGCCTGTCCGCCGCGTATCAGCTGCGCCGGCTCGGCTACCGCGTGACGCTCGTCGAGGCACAGGACACGCTGGGCGGGCTGATGCGCCACGGCATCCCATCGTATCGCCTGTCGCGCGAGGTACTCGACGCCGAGATTGCGCGCGTCGTCGCGCTCGACGTCGACGTGCGCCTGGGCGAGAAGCCCGACACGCCGGGCGCGTGGACGGCCCTGCGCGCCGCGCACGACGCCGTGCTGATCGCCACCGGCGCGCAGGCCCCGAAGCGCCTGCCCGCGCTCGACTACGCGAAGCCATGGGTCGCGGACGGCGCCACGTGGCTCGCCGCGGCCAACGCCGGGGCGCCGCCCGCGTTGGGTCGCCGCCTCATGGTCGTCGGCGGCGGCAGCGCCGCGCTCGACGTCGCGCGAAGCGCCCGGCGCGCGGGCCACGCGGTGCTGCTGCTCGCGCTGGAAAGCCGCGCGCAGATGCCGGCGCAAGCCGAGGAAGTCGAGGAGGCGCTGGAGGAGGGCGTCGCGCTGGTCGAGGGCAGCATGCTCGTCGCGGCGCGCGAGCACGGCGACGGCGTGCGGATCGCCTGCACGCGAGTGCGTTTCGTGCCAGGCGCGCAGCGCGGCCGGTTCAGCGTGACGCGCGTCGAGGGCAGCGACTTCGAGCTGCACGCCGACGCGATCGTGACCTCGATCGGGCAGGACGCTGACCTGGCGGCGCTGGCGCCGGATTGCCCCGCCGACGGTCCGCTGCTTGCCGTGGACGTCACGCAGGCCACCGGCGCGCCGGGTATCTGGGCCGGTGGCGACGTCGCGAGCCTGGCGCGCTTCGTCACCGACGCGATCGGCCAGGGCACGCGCGCGGCCTTCGCCATCGACCGGGCGCTGCGGGCGCGCCGGGGCGAGCCGCCGGCGCCGCAGGACTGGCGGCCGGGCCCGGCGGCGGCGATCGCTCACGATGCCGTCGTGCCGCTGCGGGGAATCGCGACACACGGCTACCCGCCGCAGGCCCGCGTCCCCTCGCCGCGGCTTCCCGCCGCCGCGCGTGTGGCGACCGGCGACGAAGTGCAACTGCCGCTCGACGTCGCCGCGGCGCTGGCCGAGACGACGCGCTGCTTCTCCTGCGGCACCTGCATTTCCTGCGACACCTGCGTCGTCGTCTGTCCCGACCTCGCGGTGCGGCGCGATGCCGACGGCTACCGCGTGCTCGGCGACTACTGCAAGGGCTGCGGGTTGTGCGTCAAGGAATGCCCGACCGGCTCGATGGACATGGTGGAGGAAGCGCGATGAGTCACGCGACGAGGGGCCCCGCGAACGACGTGAGCGGGAATCGGCGCCAAGGCGAATTCGCGCAGCCCGCCGCGCCCAGGTTCCGCGACGCGGCACACGAGACCCGGAGGCCGGGGCAGTGATGGACGCCGCGACGACGCAGTTCACGCCCCGCACGATGCTCCTCACCGGCAACGAGGCCGTTGCCTGGGGTGCGCGGCTCGCGCGCCCGCAGGTGTGCCCGGTCTACCCGATCACCCCGCAGACGCCGGTGCTCGAGAAGCTGACCGAGTTCCAGGCCGCCGGCGAGTTCGACGCCGAGATCATCACACCCGAGTCCGAGCACTCGGTGATGTCGGCGTGCATCCCGGCCTCGCTCGCCGGCACGCGCGTGTTCACGGCCACGGCCTCGCAGGGCCTGCTGCTGATGCACGAGCTCTTGCACTACGCGAGCGGCGCGCGCGCACCGATCGTGATGGCGAACGTGAACCGCACCGTCGCCTCGCCGTGGGCATTCTGGCCCGACCAGACCGACAGCCTCGCGCAGCGCGACACCGGCTGGGTGCAGCTCTACGTCGAGAGCGCGCAGGAGGCGCTCGACAGCGTGCCGCAGGCGTTCCGCGTCGCCGAGCAGGCGCTGCTGCCGGTGATGATCAACCTCGACGCCTTCTACGTCTCGCACGCGATGGAGCCGGTCGACGTGCCCGCGCAGGAGGACGTCGACGCCTACCTGCCGCCGTTCGCGCCGAAGCAGCGGCTCGACACCGCGGTCGGCAGCTCGTGGGGCAACGTCGTGTCCCAGGACATGTTCTACCGCCACCGGCAGGCATTGCAGGAGGCAATGGAGCGCGTGCCACGCCTCCTCGCGCAGGCGGACGGCGAGTGGCAGCAGCGCTTCGGTCGCGGCTGGGGCGTGGTCGAGCGCTACCGCTGCGACGGCGCGCGCACCGTGGTCGTCACGATGGGCAGCATGGCCGGCACGGCGCGCGAAGCCGTCGACGCGATGCGCGACGCCGGCGAGCCGGTGGGGTTGGTGAGGCTGCGGCTGTTCCGGCCGTTCCCAGGGGCCGCACTGCGCGCCGCACTCGACGGCGTGCACGATGCGGTCGTGCTCGATCGGAATCACTCGCCCGGCGTCGGCGGCATCCTGCACCAGGAGCTCCGCGCGGCGCTGTGCGGGGTGCCTGGCGCGCCGCGCGTGCACGGACTGCTCGCGGGCGTCGGCGGGGTCAACGTGCCGCCCGGGCGGATCGTTGCCTTCGTGCGCGCTGCGCGCGATGCCGAGCCGACGGCCGAGTCGCAGTGGGTGAGGTGACGACCATGGAACGCTTCGAGCTCGTGCAGGAACCGATGCTGTGCTCCGGACACGCCGCGTGCCCGGGATGCATCGACGCGCTGGCCGCGCGCCACATCCTCGCGACGATGGGACCCGACACGATGGCGATCATCCCGCCGTCGTGCATGGCGATCATCGCCGGGCCCCAGCCGATGTCCTCGCTGAAGATCCCGGTCTACCAGCCGACGCTGGAGTCGAGCGCCGCGGCGGCGTCGGGGCTGCGGCGCGCGCTCGATGCGCTCGGCAAGCGGGACACTCAGGTGCTGGTACTGGCCGGCGACGGTGGCACCTACGACATCGGCTTCCAGTGCCTGTCGTCGGCCGCCGAGCGCAACGAGGACTTCCTCTACGTGTGCCTCGACAACGAGGGCTACATGAACACCGGCGCGCAGAAGTCCTCGTCGACGCCGCACTACGCCCGCACCGGCTCGACGCCCGCGGGCAAGACCACGCGCAAGAAGAACCTCGTCGAGATCATGGCGGTACACGGCATTCCCTACGTGGCGACCGCCAGCGCCTCGCACCTGCCCGACCTCGTGCGCAAGGTCGAGAAGGCGAAGTCGATGCGCGGCACGCGCTTTCTCTCCGTGCTGATCCCCTGCCTCGATGGCTGGGGCTTGCCCGACGACGCCGGCCTGACCGCCGCGCGCTACGCGGTCGAGTGCGGCGCCTTCCCGCTCTACGAGATCGAGGACGGCACGCGCTGGACCCTCAACGTGGCGACGAAGCCGCGGCCGGTCGCGGACTATCTCGCGCTGCAGGGCCGCTACCGCGGCCTGCCGGAAGACCGCGTGGCGGCGCTGCAGGCCGAGATCGATGGGGCGTGGGCGACGCTAGTGCGCCGCGCCGAGGTCGGCGCCACCGCGTAGGCCGCGGCACCGTCAACGGGCTGTCACGGATGTAACGCCTCGTATTTCGCCTGCAGCTCCTCGGGCGTCTCGCGGAAGTCGGGATGCGGGACGATGCAATCGGCCGGGCACACCAGCTGGCACTGCGGCTCGTCCTCGGCGCCGACGCACTCGCTGCAGCGCAGCGGGTCGATCACGTAGATCGGGTCGCCCTTGGCGATCGCCTCGTTCGGGCAGACCGGCTGGCAGGCATCGCACGCGGTGCAGTCATCGTTGATCAGCAGGGCCATGGCGCGTTCCTCGCAGGTCGGTGGCGCGAGGGTCAGGCGACCGCGCGCTCGGTCAGCGCGGCGAGCTTGCGGTGGCGGAACTCGCCCCACAGCGCGGCCCCGATCGCACCCGCATGGATCGAGTCCGGGTGCGACACCGCGTCCACGTTCACCTTCTCGTTGCCCATCTCCTCGCGGATCGCCGCGAGCAGCCCGGTGTCCAGCGCCAGTCCGCCCGTCAGCAGGGCCTTCCCCTCCTTGATGCCGGTGACCTTGAGGAGCTTGACGATCCGCGAGGCCATCGACAGGTGGATGCCCTTCAGGATGTCGGGCGTGGCGATGCCGCGGGAGACCATGTTGATGACGTCGGTCTCGGCCAGCACGGCGCAGATCGACGAGACCTTTTCCGGGTCCTGCGAGGTCTGCGACAGCGGGCCGATCTCCTCGACGGCCACACCCAGGTAGCGCGCGATGTTCTCGAGGAACTGGCCGCTGCCGGATGCGCACTGGCTGGTCATCTTGTAGGACAGCACCTTGCCGCGCTCGTCGACGTAGATCGCACGGCCGTTGAGCGCGCCGATGTCGACGACGGCACGCGCCGCCGGCTCGAGGAACACGCCGCCACGGGCATGCGTGGTCATCGAGTAGAAGTGGCCGGTCGCGAACTTGACGTTCTCGCCCTCCCCGGTGGTCGCCACGTAGTCGATGTCGCCGGCCGCGAGGCCGGCGTCGGCGAGCACGCCGTCGCGGCCTTCCTCCGCCAGCGACATCGGGTCGCGGCGGCGGATGCGCTCGCAGCGCTTCGCCAGCCACTGCGGTGCGCCACTCGCGTCGAAGGCGAACAACGCGGTCTTGACCGCGCCGGAGCCGACGTCGATGCCGATCGTATGCGTCATGGCCGTTCCTTCGCTCACGCGCGCGCTTCCGCGGACTTGCCCTCCTCCATCACCGCGCGCCAGGCGAAGGTCGCCCCGCCGAGCGCCCCGGTGTAGATGGAGTCGGGATTGATGTTCAGCGTCATCTCGCCGTAGTTTTCGCGGACGAGCTCCCGCAGCGCCTTGACGGCCGCCTCGTTCTTGGCCACCCCGCCGGTGAACGTGAACTCGTCGCGGATGCCGCCCGAGCGCGCGAGGATCGACATCGCACGCAGGATGATCGCCCGGTGCAGGCCGGCCATGATGTCCTCGCGCTTGTCGCCGAGCGCCAGGCGGTCGCGCAGCTCGGCCCCGGCGAACACGGTACAGGTCGAGTTGATGCGGATGGTCTTGGTCGACTTCATCGCCATGGGCCCGAGCTCGTGCAGCCCCATGTTCATCTCGTCGGCGATGTAGCCGAGGTAGCGCCCGCAGCCCGCCGCGCAGCGGTCGTTCATCTGGAAGCTCTCGACGATGCCCTGTGGGTCGACCTGGATCGCCTTCGTGTCCTGGCCGCCGATGTCGAGCACGGTCGCCGTCCCCGGGTACATCATGTGGGCGCCGAGCCCGTGGCAGAGGATCTCCGAGCGGATGTGCTCCTTGCTGAACGGCAAGCGGGCGCGGCCGTAGCCGGTGCCGACGATGTAGGTCTCCACCATGTCGGTGTCGAGGATGCCCTTGATCGGCGCCTCGACGGCCGCGCGTCGGCTCGCGGTCTCGGGCAGCGCCACGAACGCCCGCTCGAGGGCGGCGAGCAGGTGGCGGCGGATCGAGTCGGCGTAGACGCGGTTCTCGACCTCGATGATCGAGCGATCGAACACGTTGAGCAGGAAGTCGTAGCGGATGCCCGCCTCCCTGGCCACCGTCTCGCCGGTGGCCAGGTACTGGCTGCCGGCGATGTCGCGGAAGAAGTCCGACTTGCGCTTCGCGCCGGGTGCGAACAGCGCCGGCGCGTCCACGGCAAGGCGGCGGAACACCTCCGCCAGCGCCTCCTCCACGCCCCGGGTCGCGTCGCCGAACTTCGCGCTCTGGAGATTGCGGCGGCACGTCGCCTCGAGGTCGACGAGTTGCTCGAGATACTGCCCGAGCCGGAAGTCCCGCTCGAGCTGGACGAGGAAGGCGTCCAGCGAGCCGTTCAGCGCCCCGGTGGTCGAGAGCTTCTCGCGGAACAGATGGAAGCGGCCGTTGACCAGCGCCTCCTGCTTCGCGATCGCCGCGGCCGTGTCGTAGTTCGAGCGCGAGTTGGTGATGCCGCGGCCGAGGACGTTCTGCTGCTCGTCGATGACGACGGCTTTGGTCGTCGTCGAGCCGAGGTCGATGCCGATGAAGCAGCGCATGGTGTCCTCCGCCCCGTCAGTTCGCGGCCACGATCGGGATCGTGCGCGGCATCTCGTGCGCCACGCCGGACGTGCGCTTCTGCTTGATCATCTGGAAGTAGCTCTCCAGCCGGTTCTTCACGTTGGCCGCGGAGAAGTAGCGCGGGTCCACGAGGTCGGTCTCGATGAACGCCGCCGGCTTGCCGGTGCGCTTCTCGACCTCGCGCAGGATCAGGAGCTGCCCGGCGGAGAAGCTGTTGCAGCTCTTGATCGAGTTGATCAGCAGGCCGTCCGCCTGGTACTCGTCGATGTAGCGGCAGATCATGTCGATCCGCGACGGCAGGTTCAGGTTCGTGTAGCAGCCGAGGCAGTAGTCGGCGAGCGACTCGAGCGGATGCTCGGGGTCGTGGCGGAAGCCGAAGTCGTACAGCCCCCCGACCTTCGCGTAGGTCGACGACACGACGACCGCACCCTCCTCGTAGAACATCTTCCAGAAGTCGCGGAAGCTGGTCCAGTTGGGCGGCCCCTCGACGACCAGCCGGTACTTCTCCTCGCCCATCTCGCCGTCCGGCGTCACCGGGCCCTTGCCCTCGCGCACGCGCTGCTCGATCTCGCCACGCAGCACGCGGTAGTACTCCGACGCCTCCGGGGTGCCGCGGAACGCAGTGAAAATCGGCCCGATGTAGTAGACGGCGCCGAAGTAGCCGTCGATCGGCGAGGGGCGGTGCTTCGCCGAATGCAGCACCGCCACGAGGTCTTCCTCGGCCTTCTGCGACTCCTTCATGTACTGCCGCAGCCGGTCGATGTCGAACTTGACCCCGGAAATGCGCTCCAGCGTCGGGATCACGTTTTCCTTCAGCTGCTTGACGACGTACTCGCGCATGTTGGGCGCGATCTTGCCCTCGCCCTGGTAGGGCACGTGCAGCATCACCGTCTCGCAGCCGTACTTGTGGCGGATCAGCTCGAACCACTTCATGAACGTGAAGCAGCCGGTGTAGGAGAGCAGCAGGACGTCCGGCCGCGGCAGCACCTCGCCGGTCGGGCCGACTTCCCCGCCCAGCATCATGCCGAGGTCGGCCTTGACGTAGGTGCAGACGTCCTCCGACTGGCCGTCGCGCTCGGCGTCCATGATGAACTTGCCGGACTTCTTGCGCATGCCGTTCTGCAGTGCATTGGTCTCGGGAAGGCTCCGCGCAAAGTCGAAGCACATCAGCAGCTCGTTCAGGTTGCCGGGCACGAAGGTGGCCGACACCTTCCGGCCCGTCTCGTGCGCCGTGGCGAGCTCGCGGTAGTTGCGGTTGATGAGCTCCTTCTGCAGCCACATCGCGTCCTCTTTCTGGACGTCTTGTGGTTTCTTAACAGAGGCGGGCATCGCGGCGGTCGTCATGCTGCACTCCAGAGCTTGATCGAATCGGCAAAGGTCCCGGCCTGCTCGCGAATCGGCGCCATCTGGCCGGTGTTCTCCGCGTACTTGAACGCGGTGTAGGGAACCCCGTGCTTCGCGAGCACGTCCTGCAGCATCGGGCGCTCCAGCAGCGCCGGGTCGCAGAACGACGGCGCGGCGAACACCACGCCTTCCGCCCCGCGCGTCTTCACCTGCTTCAGCAGGAATTGCCCCTTCTCTTCCCGCGTCGTGTCGTACTTCGCGGCGGTCGAAGCCGAGCGGTGCAGGAACGCCTTCGACAGCTCCTCCAGCGGGTTGCCGTCGGCGGGCACGTCGTCCAGCAGCCAGCGCGTCACCAGCATGAAGTCGTCGTCGACGACGTAGCAGCCGGACATCTCGATCGACTTGATCAGCGCCAGCGGCGGCTGCTCGCAGAACGTGCCGTTGATCACCACGCGCGCGTTGTCCCGCTTCGGGCGCGGGATCTCGTCGATGGCGGCGAGGTAGTCGCGCACGATCTGCGTGTGCTCCTCGGGCGGCAGCACCATGCCGGCGCGCAGCAGCAGGTAGACCTCGGAGGTCGGCGCCTGCCAGGGCTTCTGCGCACGGTACGCGTAGAGGTCGCGCACCGCGGCGCGGTTGTCGTTGTAGACCGCGATCGAGGCGTTGAGCTCGGCGTCGGTGATCGGCGCGCCGCGCAGGCGACCGAGGTCGTCGCGCAGCACGCCGAGCTCCTGCACGTAGAACCGCCCGCCGATCGCGTCCTCGTAGTTCTGCGGCACGTCGAAGTAGCGGACGTACTTGTCCTTGAACAGAATCTGCCACATCCCCGACAGGTTGCGGATCACGTCGCAGATCGACGGGAACAGCATGCCGTCGAGGCAGTCGAGCCGGCCGGTCAAGCCCAGCTCGATCGTCGAGCGCGGGATGCGGCAGATGTAGCTCTGGTAGTAGGCGTCGCCCTGGATCACCTCGAGCGCGTCGCCGCCGCCGAGGATGCCCACGGGAAGCATCCCAGCCGCGTGGACGAGCTCGCGCGGCACGTACACCGGCATGTAGCCGATCGCCTTGCGGCCCGGCACCGCGGCCTTCCAGGCCTTGACCGCGCCGAAATCGAGATCCTCGAACAGCGCCTCGCAGCGCTGCACGATCGCGACGGCTTGGGGAATCGTGCTCATCTAGCGGTGCTCCCAATGAGGTGGACGCTTGGCGAGGAACGCGTCGAGACCCTCGTTCGCGTCGTGCGTCTGCATCAGGCCGTCGAGGTAGAGCCGCTCGACGTCGGCGAGCCGTGCCAGCGCCTCGCGCGCGCGCGCGCCGCGTGCGGCCCGCAGCGCGAAATCGAGGCAGGCGGCGCTCTTGCCGGCGAGGTGCTCGTCGAACCACGCGAGCGCGGCGGCGGCGGGATCGTCGGCGACGTGCTGCACCAGTCCGAGGGTACGCGCCTCCTCAGCCCCGATCGAGCGCCCGGACAGCAGCAGGTCCTCCGCCACCGGCTGGCTGACCCGCCAAGGCAGCAGGACCGATGCGGCGGGCGCGAAAACGCCGAGCTTCGTCTCCGGCTGGCCGAACTTCGCATCCGGTGCCGCGAAGATCAGCCCCGCGGCGAGCGCCACCTCGAGCCCGCCGCCCAGGCACTGGCCGCGGACCGCCGCGAGGATCGGCGCAGGAAATCCGAGCATCGCGCCGATGAGCGCGTGGAGCGAGGCGAGCATCGCCGCGACCTGCGCCGGCAGGTGTTCCTCGACGCTCGCGCCGAAGCTGAAGTGCGGGCCCTCGTGGTCGAGCAGCACGCCGCGCAGGCCCTTGGCGCCGCGATGCGCGGCCAGTGCTGACGACAGCGCGGCGATCATCCCGGCGTCGATCAGGTTGGCCTTCGGCCGGGCGAGCGTCAGGCGCAGCAGCGCGCCGTCGCGCTCGAGGCGCACGCGGAGCGGCGAAGTTCCGGTCGTGAGCTCAGCCACCGCGCTTCGCCCCGGGCTGGATACTGTCGTGCAAAGGTCCGACCCAGCTCTCACCGGCGGCGAGCTTCTGCCGCAGCAGCACGAAGTCGACCTCGCGGTCATCCTTCGGGCCCTCGTTGAACGCGGTGAAGCCGGCACGCGCCTCGGTCATCATGTTGAGCGCGAGCCACGCGCGCGAGTTTTCCTTGTTGCGGTTCCACGCGTCGAGCTTCGGCTTGCGCAGCTCCTCCAGCGTCTTCGTCGTGCAGTCGGGGAACGTGAGCAGCATCTTCGCGCAGAGCTCCTCGACCTTCGCGTCGAGCAGCGACAGGTCGACGGCGCCGCGGGCGAGGAGCGCCTTGCCGGCCTTCAGCGCGTCGCCGGTCTTCGGCTCGCCGAACACGAACCGGCCGTACGCGTCGACCATCGACTGGGTCTCGACCAGCGGGTTGGCGACGAAGGCGCCGTCGACCTTGAGCGCGGGCACGAGGTCGGTGAGCACGCCCATCCAGTACGCCTTGTGCGCCGAGAACGGCTCGCAGAGCACGCACGCCGCCATCGCGCGCTCGGCGCCGGCAATCACCGGCAGGAAGTCGGTCGCACCGCCGATCGGCGCCGAGCCGTGCTTGGGCCCCGCCTGCCCGAAGCGCGCGAGGTCCTGCGCGACCGAGAAGTCGCAGGCCATGCCGATCTCCTGCCCGCCGCCGATGCGCATGCCGTTGACGCGGCAGATCACCGGCTTGTCGCAGGCGAGGATCGCGCTCACCATGTCGTTGAACAGGCGCATGTACTGCCGGTACTCCTGCGGGTGGCCGGCGTAATACTCGGCGTACTCCTTGGTGTTGCCGCCGGTGCAGAACGCCTTGTCGCCGGCGCCGGTGAACACGACGCAGTTGACGTCGCGCGCGTTCGACGCGGCGCGAAACGCCAGGATCACGCCCTTCACCATGTCCGTGGTGTAGGAGTTGAACTGCGCCGGGTTGTCGAGCGTGATCCAGGCGTTGCAGAGCCCCGCCGCGACGCTGCCGTCGGGGCGCCGCGCCGGGCGCTTCTCGTAGCGCACGCCGGGCTTGGCGATGTCGTCGACGAGGTCGTGGTGCTTGAATTCGCGTGACTGGTCGGGGGCATTCATGGTCCGGCTCCGGAGTTCAGGGGACGAGGATCGCGCGCTTCTTGATCGACTTGTGGTGGACGTCCGCGAACACGCGGTTGATCTCGTCCAGCGGGTGCGTCTCGACGAAGGGCTTCAGCGCGATCTTGCCGTCGAGCACGAGGTCGAGCGCCGCGGGATACGACTCCGGCGGGCAGCCCCAGTTGCCGATCGCGCGCGCGTCGAAGGCCATCAGGTTGGACAGCCGCACCTCGACCTTGTCCATCGTGAAGCCGACCACCGAGAGCGTAGCGCCGTGCACCAGCAGGCCGAAGGCGGTCAATTGCCCCGCCGCCGTGCCCGAGCACTCGAAGATGAACCACTCGGTGGGCTTCAGGCCCTGCGCCTTGGCGAAGGCGGCGATCGCGGCCTTGGTCGCCTTGCCGTCGTGGCTCCTGGCGTCGATCGCGAGGTCCGCGCCGTGCGCGGCGATCGCCGTGAGCTTGACCGCGTCGACGTCGATCGCCACCACCTTCGCGCCGAACGCGCGGGCGACCTGCACGCAGTACCCGCCCACGCCACCCGCGCCGACGACGATGGCGAGGCTGCCCGGCGCGACGCCCGCCCGGCGCACCGCCTGGTAGGGCGTGGTAAGCGCGTCGGCGACGATCGAGACCTCGGCCAGCGTCAGGCCGGCGCGGGCGAGGCGCGCCTCGTCGACCTCGCAGAGGCCGCGTCCCGGCACGACGATGTGCGAGGCGAAGCCGCCCTGGATGTCGTTGCCGGGCATCTTCTGCGCCCGGCAGATCGGGGCGAGCCCGCGGCGGCAGAGATCGCATTCGCCGCAGGGCAGCACGGCGGGCACGATGACCGCCTTGCCCACCCAGCGCTCCGCGCCCGGCCCGGCCGCGGCGACCCGGCCGGAGATCTCGTGCCCGAGCGCGAGCGGCAGCGGGTGGTTGGTGCGCACGCCGTCGTAGTAGTAGCCGAGGTCGGTGTGGCAGACGCCGCAGCCGGCAATCGCGACGACCACCTCGCCGGCCGCGGGCGCGGCAGCGAACGCCTCCCGGGCGAGCGGCGCGCCCGGCGCCGTCATCAGATAGCGATGGCCTTCGATCCCCATCCCGCATCTCCTCCCGTGTGCCCGGTCGCGTGGCCCCCTTCCGGTTCGGGCAGGGGGCGAGTCATATTTCGGCATTGTGGTACTGCAATACCGATTTTGTCACCGGATGGTGCACGCGGCAAGTTGGGCTTGCATTGATGCGCATCAATTCGCGCCCAGTGGAACGCGCGGTCTACTAGGGGCCGTCGTTCGCCAGCAGGAGTGCCGACGTGTCTTCCGACGTGAAACCGGGTGCCGTTCCGCCCGCCGAGGACCGCAGCGTGTCGATCGCGCTCGCCGGAAGCGGCGGCAGCGGCGTGATGACCGCCGGCTCGCTGCTGCTCGCCGCCGCCGCCGAAGCCGGCTTCTACGGCCTGATGGTGCGTACCAGCGGCCCGCAGATCCGCGGTGGCGAGGCGGCGGCGCTGATTCGCGTCTCGCCCGACGCGATCGAGACCCTCGACGACGCGTTCGACGCGCTGGTCGCGATCGACTGGGGCAACGTGCACCGCTTCGCCGACGAGATCCCGCTCGCGCCGTCCGGCGTGATGGTCGGCGATCCCGCCGAAGGCGAGCCGCCCGACGTCTACCGCGCGCGGGGCACCCGCTACTGCCCGGTGACGATGAAGGCCCTGGCCAAGGGCATCGCCGGCGCCTGGCCGAACATGATCGCGCTCGGGCTCGCCGGCGCGCTGATCGGGCTGCCGCGCACCGCCCTGCACACGGCGGCGCAGCAGTCGCTGCGCAAGTCGCAGACGCTGGAGGCGAACCTCGCGGCGATCGACGCCGGCTTCGCGGCCGCGATCGACATCGGCTCGGCGGGCCGGCTCGGCGTGCCGCGTGCGCGCACCGGTGCGCGCTGGCTGATCTCTGGCAACGAGGCCGCGGGTGCGGGCGCGATCCGCGGCGGCGTCCGCTTCGTCGCCGCCTATCCGATCACCCCGGCGACCGAAATGCTCGAGTGGCTCTCGCCGGCGCTCGCGCGCGTCGGCGGCGCACTCCTGCAGGCGGAGGACGAACTCGCGTCGGTCAACATGATCATCGGGGCGTCCTACGGCGGCGTGCCCTCGCTCACCGCCACGGCCGGGCCCGGTCTCGCGCTGATGACGGAAGGCATCGGGCTTGCGGTGGCCGCCGAGGTACCGATCGTCGTCGTCGACGTGATGCGCGGCGGTCCTTCGACCGGCATTCCCGCAAAGAGCGAGCAGAGCGACCTGTCGTTCGCGGTGGCGGGCCTGCACGGCGACGCGCCGCGGCTCGTGCTCGCCCCGACGTCGATCGCCGACTGCCTGCCCACCACGCAGTGGGCGGTGGAACTCGCCGAAGCGCTGCAAAGTCCCGCGATCGTGCTCTCCGACCAGTTCATGGGACAGTCGCGCGCCGTGATCGACGGTCCCCCCGAATCCGCCGTCGCCGGCAAGCGTCTCGTCGCCGACGCGAATGCGCCCGACTACAAGCGTTACCGCGACACCGACTCGGGCGTCTCGCCGATGGCCGTGCCCGGAACGCCGGGCACCGTGTACACCGCCGACGGGCTCTCGCACACCGAAGCGGGCATTCCGTCATCCAGCGCGCGCGACCACCTGCTGCAGCTCGACAAGCGCGCGCGCAAGCTCGCGCGCCACGACTACGGCTGCCGGTGGGCGGACCTCGAGGGCGACGGCAACGCGGCGGTGATCACGTTCGGATCGACCACCGCTGCCGTGCGCGAGGCGCTTGCGCGCGCTGCCGCGCAGGGCGTGCACGCGAGGCTCGTCGCGCTCCGGCTCCTCGCACCGCTGCGGCGTGACGCGCTCGCAGAAGCGTTGGCCGGCGTCGAACGCGTGCTGGTCGTCGAGCAGAATCACTCGGGGCAGTTGCTGCGGCACCTCCGCGCGGAGTTCGACCTGCCCGCGCGGCAGTCGAGCTTCCGGCGCCCCGGCCCGCTGCCACTGCGGCCCGGCGAGCTCGCCGATGCCATCGTCGCCTGGAGGACTGCACCATGAGCCCGAAGGGCCGCCCCGAGGGCGAATCAGTCCCGAAGCGCCTTAGCGCGAAGGGTAGTCCCGTGAGCGCCCCCGCCTGCGGCACCGTCGCGGCGCCTCGAACCGCCGCCAGCTACAAGTCCTCGTACAAGCCGATCTGGTGCCCCGGCTGTGGCGATTTCTCGGTGCTCTCGTCCGTCACCAAGGCACTCGCGCAGCTCGACCTCCCGCCCGAGCGCGTCGCCGTCGTCTCGGGCATCGGCTGCAGCTCCCGCATTCCGGCCTACACGGCCTGCTACGGCTTCCACGGCGTGCACGGGCGCTCGCTCGCCGCCGCCACCGGCCTCAAGGTCGCGCGCCCGGACCTCACCGTGCTGGTCACCGGCGGTGATGGCGACGGCTACTCGATCGGCGGCAACCACTTCCTGCATGCCTGTCGGCGCAACGTCGACTTGACCTACGTGGTGATGGACAACCACGTCTACGGCATGACCAAGGGGCAGCCCTCGCCCACCACCGAGCCGGACTGGGACTCCAAGCTCGCGCCGGGGGGCACGGGCCTGCGCGTGTTCCACCCGCTGGTCGTCGCGCTGGCCTCGGGCGCGAACTTCGTCGCGCGCGGATTCGCCGGGGACCCGAACGGCACCGCGAGGATCATCGCCGAGGCGATCCGCCATCCCGGCTTCTCGTTCGTCGAGGTGCTGTCGCCCTGCGTCACGTTCCGCCCCGAGCAGCGCCAGTGGAAGGGCGCGGTGCGCCCTGCGCCGGTCGACCCGACCGACGACGCCGCGACCGCGGCGCGGCGCGTGATGAGCGACGACGGCTTCAACATCGGCATCCTGTACGCGGGCGACCGACCGGCCTACCGCGGCTATCCCCAGCCGGCGCGCGCGACGCCCGCCGATCTCGAAGCGGAGTTCGAGCTATGAAATCCTCCCCCGTGGCACCGCGGCCCGCCACGCCGTCCCTAGCCGACTTCATGGCGCGGGCCATCGCAATGGAGCTCGAGGCTGCCCAGCGCTACGAGGAGTTCGCCGACGCGATGGAGGCGCACAACAACCCCGAGGTCGCGGCGATGTTCCGCAAGCTGGCCGTCATCGAAGCCAGGCACGGCGACCAGCTGCTCGCGCAGATGGGCTGGACCGAGCTGCCGTTCCAGCCGCGCATTGCGTTCGAGGGTTTCGAAGGCCCCGAGACCGCGCCGGTCGACGCCGTGCACTACCTGATGAAGCCCTGGCACGTGCTCGAGCTCGCGCTCGCCGGCGAGGAACGCGCGGTGCGTTTCTTCGACCACCTCGCGCGCACCACCGACGACGCCGCGGTGCGCAGCGCGGCCGAGGAGATGCGCGAGGAGGAGCGCGAGCACGTCGAGCTGGTCCGGGCGTGGATGCAGAAGGTCGAGCCGCCGCCGGAGGGGTGGGAGATCGACCCCGATCCGCCCCGCTACACCGACTGAAATGAAACGACCCCCCCGCTCACTGCGTTCGCTGCCCCCGAGGGGGTGGGTCAGTCCCTCGGGGCGGCCCATCGGGACTGACGGCGCCCCGATGCCCGTGCTGCAACCGCCCGGCTGGGCGCCGCCGATCGGCTACGCGAACGGCATCGTCGCCGGCCCCGGTCGCCTGGTGTTCGTCGCCGGACAGGTCGGCTGGGACGCGCACCACTGCTTCGCGAGCGAAGCGCTCGCGCCGCAATTCGCGCAGGCGCTCGACAACGTGCTCGCGGTGCTCGCAGAGGCTGGCGGGCGGCCGGAACACATCTGCCGGATCACCGCGTATTGCTGCGACAAGCCGGGCTACATCGCCGCGCGGCGCGAGCTCGGCGCGCTGTGGCGCGCGCGCATGGGCGACCACTACCCGGCGATGAGCATGATCTTCGTCGCCGACCTGCTCGACAGCCCGGGCAAGATCGAGCTCGAGGCCACCGCGGTGGTACCCGACTGAAGGAGGTTTCCGTGCAGCTCGAAGGCAAGGTCGCGATCGTCACCGGTGCGGCGCAGGGCATCGGCGCCGCGGTCGCACGCGCATTCGCGCGCGAGGGGGCACGCGTCGGCGTCGTCGACATCGCGCTCGACCGCGCCGACGCGGTCGCGGCGGAGATCCGGTCCACTGGAGGCGAGGCGCTCGGCATCGGCTGCAACGTCGCCGTACGTACCGACGTCGACGCGATGGTCGCCACGCTGGCGGCGCGCTGGGGTCGCGTCGACGTGCTCGTCAACAACGCCGGCATCGTGCGCGCGGCGATGCTGACCAAGATGACGGCCGTGCAGTGGGACGAGGTGCTGGCCGTGCACCTCACCGGCAGCTTCAACTGCCTGCAGGCGGTGGCGCCGGGCATGATCGAGCGCCGCTACGGCCGCATCGTCAACGTTACCTCGGCCGCGGGCGTGCTCGGCACGATCGGCCAGATCAACTACAGCGCTGCGAAAGCCGGCATCCTCGGGCTCACCAAGTCCGCGGCGAAGGAGCTCGCGGAGTACGGCATCACCGTCAACGCCGTCGCCCCCGGCGCCGCGACGCCGATGACGGAGACGATCCGCACCGACCCGCGCTTCAAGGACCGCTACCTCGACCGCATCCCCATGCACCGCTGGGCCGAGCCCGACGAGATCGCGCCCGTGTTCGTGTTCTTCGCCTCGGACGCGTCGAGCTTCGTCACCGGCCAGGTGCTGGCCGCCGACGGCGGAATGACGATACGCTAGGCTCGTTCCGCGGCGCCAGCGGGCGTCTTCGGCGACGAGGTCAGGCGATCGAGAAAGCGTGTGATCGCGTCGATCACCGCCTCGGGCTGGTCGCGGTGGGGAGAATGGCGGCAGTCGGCGAGCTCGAGCACGTCGGTATCCGGGACCGCGGCGGCGATGCGGCGCACCTGCTCCATCGTGCCGTACTCGTCGTCCGCGCCCTGGATCGCGAGCACCGGGCAGCGAATGGCCGGCAGCGCATCTTCGATGTTCCAGGCGCGGAAGTCCGGGTGCAGCCAGATGTCGTTCCAGCCACGGAATGCCGAGTCGACGTCGTCGTGGTAACGGGCGAGCCGGGCGCGCAGGTCGGTCCGAGCAAAGGCGCGACCCGCGGCCGCGATGCTCGCGATCGACACGTCCTCGACGAACACGTGGGGC
>Ga0209391_10000290_pt1 | contig 22581 bp, 23 predicted proteins | sample PPLLak3March2015_FD_187246 | JGI IMG/M metagenome (GOLD analysis project Ga0209391, IMG submission 187246) | Freshwater sediment microbial communities from Prairie Pothole Lake near Jamestown, North Dakota, USA - PPLs Lake P7 Core (1) Depth... | ecosystem: Environmental > Aquatic > Freshwater >...
AACGTCGATCGCCTGCTCGACGACCTTGTCGTCGGTCGCATACAGCGACAGCGTGAGCGCGCCGTGGCGCTTCGCCGCGTCGCGGGCGATCGCGAGGCTCTCGGCCGTGTCCTGCGTACGGATCACGAACGCGATCGGGCCGAACCACTCCGCCAGGTACTTGTCGCGATCGGCGGACTCCAGCCGCACGATCAGCGGCGTGCGCACCGCGGCCTGCGGAAACTGTGGATGGGCAATCGACTGCGAGTCGAGCACGATCGCCCCGAGGCCGCGTGCGGCGTCGATGCGCTTCAGCACGCTGTCGTTCTGCACGGCGCCGAGCACCTCGACCGCGCGCGCGGGATCGCCGAGAAGCTTCCGCACCCCTTCCGCGATGGACGCCGCGACGGCATCGAAGGTGGCCTGCCCTGCCGCCGTCCGGATGCCGCCCGCCGGGATGTAGATGTTCTGCGGCGCGGTGCACATCTGGCCGGTGTAGAGCGACAGCGAGAACGCGACGTTGCGCGCCACCGCCCCGAGGTCCGCGGCCGAGTCGACGACGATCTGGTTCACCCCGGCCTTCTCGGTGTACACCTGCGCCTGCCGGGCGTGCTGCTCCAGCCACTCGCCATTCGCGCGGCTGCCGGTGAAGTCGATCAGCTTCACTTCCGGCCGCAGTGCCAGCGTCTTCGCCACGTCGTCGCCCGCCTCGTGCGCGACCAGCGTGACCACGTTCGGGTCGAAGCCCGCTTCCTTCAGCACGTCGCGGGCGATCCGCACCGTCATCGCGAGCGGCAGGATGGCCCCCGGGTGCGGCTTGACGACGACCGCGTTGCCGGTCGCGAGCGACGCGAACAGGCCCGGATAGCCGTTCCACGTCGGGAACGTGCAGCAGCCGATCACGAGGCCCACGCCACGCGGCACGATGCGGAAGCGCTTCTCCATCCGCAGCGGCTCGTTCTTGCCCTGCGGCTTCTCCCACATCGCCACCGCGGGCACGCGCCGCATCTCGTCCCAGGCGTAGGTGACGGCCTCGAGGCCGCGGTCCTGGGCGTGCGGGCCGCCGGCCTGGAAGGCCATCATGAAGGCCTGGCCAGTGGTGTGCATCACCGCGTGGGCGATCGCGAAGCTCGACTGGTTGATGCGCTGCAGGATCTCGAGGCACACGCCGACCCAGACCTCGGGACCCGCCGCCTTCCAGCCCGTCTCCGCGGTTGCGATCGCGGCGAACAGGCGGTCGAGGTCCGGCTTCGGATACGCGATGCCGAGGTCGAAGCCGAACGGCGAGCGCTCGCGGCCCACGGTGCCGACCGTGCCGGCCTGCTCGAGGTCGAACGCCTTGCCGAGGAGCGCGTCGAACGCGGCCTTGCCCGCCTCCGCGGCGCCCTCGCCGTAGACCTTGGGGCTCGGCGACTCGGGGTACGGGCTCCAATAGCCGCGCTCGGCGATCGCGGCGAGCGCGCGCTCGAGTGTCGCGCGATGCTTCTCGAACAGCGGGTGCGTCACGGTCTCTCCTGCCGCGGATTGCGAATTCAAAACTCTAGCACGGGCAATGACGTTGGCCGCATCGTGCGCCCGCCGGTGCGCGTCACCCCGTGCCGGTCTGGTCGAAGTCGACGGTGACGCGATCGCTGGCGGGATAGCTCTGGCAGGCGAGCACGAAGCCGCGCGCCACCTCGTAATCCTCCAGCGCGAAGTTCGCGTCCATGTCGACCTCGCCCTCGACCACGCGGCAGCGGCAGGTGGCGCACACGCCGCCCTTGCACGAGTAGGGCAGCTCGACGCCGTTGCGAAGGCCGGCCTCGAGGATGCTGTCCCGCGTACGGTCGAGCGTGAACGAACGCGTCGCGCCGTCGAGGATTACCGTGACCTCGGTCTCGGTCGGGCTGCCCTGCGGCAGGGCCGCCGGCTTGTGCTCGTGGCGCGGGATGCTGGAGGCGAAGCGCTCGATGCGGATCCTCGACGCCGGAACGCCCCGCTCCTCGAGCAGGGCCTTCACCGCCTGCATCATCGCGTCCGGCCCGCACAGATACACGACGTCGACGTCGTCGACCGGCGCCCAGTGGCGCAGCAGCGCATCGGCACGGTCGGCGTCGATGCGGCCGTGCAGGAGCTCGATGTCCTGGGTTTCGCGCGACAGCACGTGGACCAGGCTGAAGCGGTCGAGGTAGACGTCCTTCAGCGCCGCGAGCTCCTCGCGGAACATCACCGACGCCGACGCACGGTTGCCGTAGAACAGCGTGAACTGCGACCGCGGCTCGGCAGCGAGCGTCGCCTTGGCGATCGACAGCACCGGCGTGATGCCGCTGCCCGCGGCGAACGCGACGTAATGCCGCCCCACGCCCGGATCGGCCGCCACGCCGAAGTGGCCGAGCGGCGGCATCACTTCCAGCGTGTCGCCCACGGCGAGCCGCTCGTTCGCGAACGTCGAGAACAACCCGCCCGGGCAGCGCTTGACCGCGATCCGCAGCAGGCCGTCCTGGGGTGCCGAACAGATCGAGTACGAGCGGCGCACGTCGGCGCCGTCGACCGTGGTTCGCAGCGTCAGGTGCTGGCCCGGCAGGAAGCGATACAGGTCGGCGACGTCGTCGGGCACGGCGAACGTGATCGCGACGGCGTCGCGGGTCTCGCGGTCGACGCGGGCGATGCGCAGCGGATGAAACTTGCTCATGGGGACCTTGCCGGAACGCCTGGCCGACCGGGTCGGTCAGTGCGGCTTGAAGTAGTCGAAGGGCTCGCGGCACGACTCGCAGCGGTACAGCGCCTTGCATGCGGTCGAGCCGAACTGCGCGAGGAGCGCGGTCTCGGTCGAGCCGCAACGCGGGCACGCCACCGGCTCGCGCGAGCGGCGCAGCGGACTGATGCCCGTGACCTCCACGCGCGATGCGGCCTGCCCGGGCGGCGCGATGCCGAACGCGGCGAGCTTCGGCCGTGCTTCGGGAGCGATCCAGTCGGTGGTCCACGCCGGCGACAGCACCGTCGTCACCCTGGCGTCGACGATCCCGGCTTCCGCGAGCGCCTCGCGGATGCCATCCATGATGAGCTCGGTCGCGGGGCACCCGGAGTACGTGGGCGTCACGCGCACCTCGAGGCCCGTGGCGGTCCATTCGACCGCGCGTACGATGCCGAGCTCGACCACGGACACCACCGGAATCTCGGGGTCGGGCACCGTGGAGAGCGCGTCCCAGATCGCGTCGAGCGAAACCCGTGTGCCGCCCCGCTCCGCCGCGCGGTCGGCTTCGACCGTGATCGCCGCGACCGCGTCCTGCTCGGGTGTGGTCATCGCGCTCACCACCGCGCGTCGGGATACGCGCGTTGCAGGAACTGCATCTCGGCCAGCAGGTGGCCGAGGTGCTCGGTGTGCCGGCCCTGCTTGCCGCCCTTCTGCACGTAGCCCGCCGGCGGGCGCACGAGCGTCGCCTCGGCGAGCACCGCATCGACCGCGGCGTCCCACGGCGCCTGCAGCGCGCGCGCGTCGGGCACGATGCCGGCCGCGGCCAGTTCGGTCTCGGCGGCATCCGGCACGAACATCTCGCCCGCGTAGCGCCAGAGCTCGTCGATCGCAGCCTGCATGCGGCGATGCGACTCGTCGGTACCGTCGCCCAGGCGGATCACCCAGTCCGAGGATCGTTCGGCGTGGTAGGCCGCTTCCTTGGCGCCCTTCGCGGCGATCTCGGCCACGCGCGCGTCCTTCGACCGCGCGAGGGCCCGCAGGGCGAGCAGGTGCCAGTGGTCGAACAGGAACTGGCGCGCGAGCGTGTCGGCGTAGCTGCCGTTCGGCTGCTCGACGAGGAGCAGGTTGCGAAACTCGTGGGCATCGCGACGAAACGCGAACTGGTCCTCGTCGCGTCCCGTGCCCTTGATCCGTGCCTCGACCTCGCCCGCGTAGTTGAACCACATGCGCGCCTGCCCGATCAGGTCGAGCCCGACGTTGGTGAGCGCGATGTCCTCCTCGATCACCGGACCCTTGCCCACCCATTCGCCGAGGCGCTGCGCGAGGACCAGGTCGCTGTCGGCCAGCCGGAGCACGTATTCGAGGAGGTGCGTGTCGAGCGACATGTCTGTGTAGTACTCAGATGTTCTTGACTTCGTCCGGCATCGGAAAGAACGTCGGGTGCCGGTACACCTTGCTGTTCGAGGGCTCGAACAGCGCTTCGCGGTCGCCGGGCGACGACGCGACGATGTCGGCGGACTTCACCGCCCAGATCGACACGCCCTCGTTGCGCCGCGTGTAGACGTCACGCGCGCTCTTGATCGCCATCGCCGCGTCCGCCGCGTGCAGGCTCCCCGCGTGCTTGTGCGCGAGCCCGTGCTGGCTGCGGATGAAGATCTCCCACAACGGCCATTCCCTGCTCATCGCCTGCTCTCCCGCGATTCGTCTATGCGGCCTGGCGCGCGGCGCGCGCCGCCTGCTTCTCGGCGTGCGCGAGCGCCGCCTCGCGCACCCACGTGCCGTCCTCCCACGCGCTCACGCGGGTCTTCAGGCGCTCGCGGTTGCACGGGCCATTGCCCTTCAGCACCTCGTAGAACTCCTCCCAGGCGATCGCACCGAAGTCGTAGTGGCCACGCTCGGCGTTCCACGTGAGTTCGGGATCGGGAACCGTGAGGCCGAGGTAGTCCGCCTGCGGCACCGTCTGGTCGACGAAGCGCTGCCGCAGCTCGTCGTTGGATAGGAGCTTGATCTTCCACTGCATCGACTGCGCCGAGTGCACGCTGTCGGCGTCGGGCGGCCCGAACATCATCAGCGAGGGCCACCACCAGCGGTTGAGCGAATCCTGCGCCATGGCCTTCTGCTCCGCGGTGCCGCGGGCCATCGACATCATGATGTCGTAGCCCTGCCGCTGGTGGAACGACTCCTCCTTGCAGATGCGGATCATCGCCCGCGCGTACGGCCCGTAGCTGCAGCGGCACAGCGGAATCTGGTTCATGATCGCCGCGCCGTCGACCAGCCAGCCGATCGCGCCGATGTCGGCCCAGTTGAGCGTCGGGTAGTTGAAGATCGACGAGTACTTGACCTTGCCCGCGTGCAGATCCGCGATCAGGTCGTCGCGCGACACGCCCAGCGTCTCGGCGGCGGAATAGAGGTAGAGCCCGTGCCCGCCCTCGTCCTGGATCTTCGCCATCAGGATCGCCTTGCGCTTGAGCGACGGCGCGCGCGTCACCCAGTTGCCCTCGGGCAGCATGCCGACGATCTCGGAATGCGCGTGCTGCTGGATCTGGCGGATCAGGGTCTTGCGGTAGGACTCGGGCATCCAGTCCCTGGGCTCGACCTTGACATCGGCGTCGATGCGGGCCTGGAACGACCGCTCCTCCGGCGACATCTCCGCGAGGCCCTTCACCTGCCGGACGCCGGTCTCGACCATCTGCGCGTACATGCCGATCCTCCCGCAACGATGCGTTGCTTCAACCTGCCACGTCGGGGTCAGGCAGTCAAATGATACATTTTTGCCTGCACTTTTGTAAAGTCTGTATCATATTCATCCGATGCCCACCGCTGCCGACGCCGCCGTCGCCCGCTGGATCCGCCGCGAGCTCGCCGCGCATCCGCCACGCGCGCGCTCGCTGGTCGTGAGCGTCTGGGGCGACACCCTCGCCCCGCATGGCGGCGACGTCTGGCTCTCGACGCTCATTCAGCTCCTCGCGCCGTTCGGCGTCAATGAGCGCCTGGTGCGCACCAGCGTCTTCCGGCTGGCCGCGGACGGCTGGCTCGAGGCCCGCGCGCAGGGCCGGCGCACCCGCTACCGGTTGACCGCCGACGGTGCGCGGCGCTTCTCGCTCGCCTACCGGCGGGTCTACACGCCGCCGTTCGGTCCCTGGGACGGCGCGTGGGAGCTCGTGGTGCTTCCCGGCGACGCCGTGCCGGCGGGCGAACGGCGTCGCCTGCGCGACGAGCTCGCGCTGTCCGGGTTCGCGGCGCTTGCGCCGGGGGTGCACGCGCGCCCGCAACGGCCGCGCGACGCCGCCGGCGCGGCTCCGACGCTGCCGTCGCGCGCGATCCACGTCGTGGCGCGCGACCTGCCCGATGCGAGTGGCGCTTCGCTTGCCGCGCAGGTCGAGGACGCCTTCGCACTGGCGACACTCGCCGTCGACTACCGCGCGTTCCTCGGGCGCTTCGTGTCCGTGGCCGCGGCATTCGGCCGCGCACAGGGTCCGTCTCCGGAGCAGGCGTTCGTCGTGCGCACGCTGCTCGTGCACGGCTACCGGCGGGTACGGCTGCGCGACCCGCAGCTGCCGGCCGCACTGCTGCCCGCCGCATGGCCCGGCCGCGCGGCCTACGACCTGTGCCGCGACGTCTACCGGGCCGCGGAACCGCTCGCCGCGGCGCATCTCGCCGCCGTGCTCGCGGCGGACCGTGAGCCGCTGCTGCCGGCGCTGCCCGAGTTCCTCACCCGGTTCGAACCGTCCTAGCGAGCGCCGGAGAGGCGAAACGCCGCCACCGGCTTCTCAAACCCCTTCAGCGTAAGCGGCGCGAGCGCCTCGAGCGCGAAGCGGTCCTCGAGCGCCGCGGCGGCGCGCCGATCGAGGAGCGTCTGCCCGCCCTTGGCCTCGGCGCACAATCGCGCGGCGAGATTGACGACACTGCCGATTGCCGAATAGTCGACGCGGCCCTCGTAGCCGACGGCACCGAGCGTCGCGTAGCCGCGCCCGATGCCGATGCCGAGACCGAGGTCGTGACCCAGCTTGCGCCAACGCTCCGCGAGCGGCACGAAGCGCTCCTGCATCTCGAGCGCCATGCGCGCGGCGTCGCCGCACGGGTCCTCCGACGGCAGCGGATCGTTGAAGAACACCAGCACGCCGTCACCGGCGAAGTGCGGCACCGTACCGCGATACGCGTCGACCATCGGTCCCATGGCCGCGTGGAACTCTCCGAGCACGCTCATCACGTCCTCGGGCTCGGCGTGATCCGTGAACGCCGTGAAGCCGCGCAGGTCGAGGAAGGCCGCACAGATGTCGCGCCGGTGCGGCGCGAGCAGCGACGCTTCGCCCTCCGAGACGATCGCCTCGGCGACCGGCGCGGAGAAGAAGCGCTTGAGCCGCCCCAGCCCCTCGATCTCGGCAACGCACACCTGCACCCGCGCCTCGAGCGTCGCGTTCCAGTCGGCGAGCTCCGCGGCCTGCCGCTTCACTTCGTCCTGCAGCGCCTTGATCCGCAGCAGCGAGCGCACGCGCGCCATCAGCTCCGGCTGGTGGATGGGCTTTTGCAGGAAGTCATCGGCGCCGGCCTCGATGCCCCGCACCCGCTCTTCGTGCGGGTCGAGCGAGGTGACGAGCACCACCGGCAGCAGCGCCGTCGCCGGGTCGGCGCGCAACCGTCGCAGGACGTCGTATCCGGAGAGCCCCGGCATCATCACGTCGAGCAGCACGAGGTCCGGCGCCTCCGCTGCAACCTTCGTGAGCGCTTCCTCGCCGGAGGCGGCCGTTACGACCCGGTAACCCTTGACGCCGAGGATGTCGGCCAGCAGCTTGACGTTGTTCGGCGTGTCGTCGACGACCAGCAGCTTCGCGGGATCGCCGGTGGGGGCGCGCGGGGTGTCGGTCATGTGTTCGCGGGCTTCTCTTGCAGGGCCTGGCGGACCGCCTCGAGGAACTCCTTGAGGCTGATCGGCTTGCCAACGTACGCGTCGAAGCCGGCCTGCGTGATCTGGCGGCGGTCCTGCTCCATCACCGAAGCCGTCACCGCGAGCACCGGTATGCCCGACGTCCCGGGATCCGCGCGCAGCTGTCGCAGCGCCTCTATGCCGCTGATGCCGGGCAGCTGGATGTCCATCAGCACGAGGTCCGGCCGGTGCTCGCGGGCGAGGCGCACGCCCTCCTCGCCCGTTGTCGCCTCGAGCGTCGCGTATCCCCGTACCTGCAGCACGTCGCGCGCCAGCTTCATGTTCTTCTCGTTGTCCTCGACGATCAGGATCGTGCTCATGGGTAGTCCTCACGCATTGCGCTCGGGCGACGGCGCGTCGCGCCACGGAATCGTGAACGTGAAGGTCGAACCCTTGCCGGGCTCGCTCTCGACCGTGATCGTACCGCCGTGGAGGCCCACGAAGCGCCGGGCGAGCGCGAGACCGAGCCCCGTCCCTTCCTGCTTCTTCGTGTAGTCGTTGCCGACCTGGCGGAACTCCTCGAACACCAGCTTCTGGTCCTCGGCCGCGATGCCGATGCCGGTGTCGCGTACAGCCACCTCGAGCGCGTCGGGCGTGCGCCGCGCGATCACGTCGACGCGGCCGCCGTCCGGGGTGAACTTCACGGCATTGGAGAGCAGGTTCAACAGGATCTGCTTGAACTTGCGCTCGTCGGCGATCACCTCGTCGACAGCGGGGTCGACGTCCTTGCCGAGCGCGATGCCGTGCCGTTGCGCGCGCTCGCGGATCAGCGTCATCGCGTTGTCGATGGAATCGGGAATGCGGAAGCGCGTCGCCTCGAGCTCCATGCGCCCCGCCTCCACCTTGGAGAGGTCGAGGATGTCGTTGATGAGCTGCAGCAGGTGCCGCCCAGACGAGTGGATGTCCCTCAGGTACTCGTCCTGCTTGTCGTTCACCTCACCGAACATGCGCTCGAGCAGCACCTCGGAGAAGCCGATGATGGCGTTGAGCGGCGTGCGCAGCTCGTGCGACATGTTGGCCAGGAACTCGCTCTTGTGCTTGTTCGCGATCTCGATCTGCCGGCTCTTGTCCTGGATCTCGCGGAACAGGCGGGCGTTCTGGATCGCGATCGCGGCCTGGTCGGCGAAGGTCCGCAGCAGCGCGATCTCCTTCTCGGAGAACGCCCCCGGGAAGTCGCGGCAGACGATGATCGAGCCGATGCCGCTCCCCTCCCAGAGCATCGGCGCGCCCATCACGGCACGCATTCCCATCGCTTCCCACCCGACGCGCGCGAGCGGTGGCACGTCCGGGTCGTGCTCGATGTCCGAGAAGTGGATCAACTGGCGCCGCAGCACCACCCGGCCCGTGGCGGACGTGTCGTCGAGCGGGAAGGGGTAGATCTGCTCCAGCTTCTCGCGGCCGGGTCCGTGGTAGGCCGCGAGGTGGACTCGGCCATCCTCGCGGATCAGGTTGATCACGCCCACCCTGCCCTCGAACAGCCGCTCGCAGCTCGCGAGAATCTTCTCGAAAACAGGTCCCGTGTCGGCGATCGAGCTCGAGATCGCCGACAGCACCTCGCCGGATGCCTTCTGCTGCTCGAGCGCCTCGCGCGTCTCGTTGAACAGCCGGACGTTCTGGATCGCGATCGCCGCCTGGTCGGCGAAAGTCCGCACCAGCGCCACCGCGCGGTCGTCGAACGCCCGCACGGACCTGCGGCGCAGCACCATCACGCCGACTGCCTGCGACTCGCGCATCAGCGGCACTACCAGGATCGTGTGGAATCCCTCTTCGCGCGCGACCCGGGCGCCCTCGGGGAACTCGCGGGCCGCCTCGGGCGCGACCAGGTCGACGACGTGCACCGGTGCACGGTCGACGTAGGCCCGGCCGGCGACGAACCTGCGGTCGATCGGAACGGGCTGCATCTCGCCGCCGAAGCGGACCGGCCCGGACGACGCGGTGTGCACCAACGCATTCCCGTCAGCGACGAGTATGCGCACGTCGTCGGCGTCGCAGAGGCGGGCCGCGCGGTCGGCGACGCCTTGCAGCACCGGCGCGACGTCCGTCGGCGAGCTCGCCATCGTGCGCAGCACCTCGCCGATCGCCGTCTGCCGGTCGAGCGCCTCGCGCGTCTCGTTGAACAGGCGCACGTTGTCGATCGCGATCGCCGCCTGGCGGGCGAAGGTCTCGATCAGCGCCACCTGATCCGGCGAGAACAGGCCCGGCTCGGAGCGGTAGACGAAGATGCCGCCATACGCGATGTCCTCGCGCAGCAGTGGCACGGCAAGCACCGCGCGCATGTCGAGCTTGCCGATGTTGTCCCGCGCGTCCGGGAACTCGGTGTCGACCACGGCCTGCACGTCGGCGAAATGGACCGTCTGACGGTCGATGACGGCGCGGCCGGTGATCGACGTGCGCTTGAGCGGCACCGCCGTGGCCACGAGCCGGCGGACCGGATCGCTCGCGAAGTCGGCCCGCGAGTGCAGGTCGGCGCCCTCGATCATCATCACGCGCGCATACGGCGCCTCGCACAGCCGCGCCGCGCGTTCGGCGACGACCTCGAGCACCGGCTGCAGGTTCGTGGGCGATGCCGAGATCACGCGCAGGATCTCGCTGATTGCCGTCTGCTGGTCGAGCGCGGTCTTGAGCTCGGCGGTGCGCTCCTCGACCTTGCGCTCGAGTCCGGCGTACGACTCGCGCAGCTGCGCGGTCATGTGGTTGAACTGGCCGGCAAGCGCTTCGAGCTCGTCGCCGGTGCGCACGTCGATCGAGTGGTCGAGCTGTCCCGCGCCGATGCGCTGCGCACCCTCCTGCAGCGTGCGGATCGGGCGCGCCATGCCGCGCGCGAGCACGAGCGCGCCGAGCGCCGAGATCACGAGGCCCGCGAGGAGCAGGAGCGCCGTGCGCAGGATCGACGCGTTGAGCTTCGCGTATACCTCGGCCACGGGCTGCTCGACGAAGACCTCCCAGCCGAGCATCGTGATCGGTGCGACGGCGGTCAGCACCGGTTTGCCGGCGAGATCCACGGACTCGCTAGCGGGCTCGACCGGAATGGCACCACCGACCACCGCCTTCACGTGCGGGAGCCCCGAGAGATCCGTCTTGCGCAGCACGAGCCCGATGTCGGGGTCGGCGACGAGGTAGCCGTTCGCGTCCACGACGTACGCCTTGCCCTTGTCGCCGACCTTGATCCGGGACACGACGTCCCAGATGAACTTGAGGTTGACGTCGCCGACCGTCACCGGCCCGCCGACGCTCGAACGGATCGCGATCGTCATGTACGGCTCGGTCTCCTTGCGGAAGTAGACCGGGCCGAACCAGGGCTTGCCGCGCCGCGCTGACGTGAACGCGGGCTCCAGCGAGCGATCCTTGCCCGAACCGATCGCGTCCATGCCGAGCCGCGACACAGCGATCCGCTCCCGGCCGTCCGGACCGATCAGCGCGACGTCGGTCACCTCGGGTGCCTGGCGCAGCAGCTTCAGGAACTCGACGCGACGCACCTCGAGGTCCGCGGCGTCGAGCTGCGGCAGCGACGCGAAGGCTAGCTGCTGCTCGATCTGCCGCACGTACTGCTCGATGCGGGATGCCGCCGCGACCGCCTTCTCCTGCTGCACGGCGGCAAGTGCCGCCTTGTTCTCCTGATAGCTGAAATAGAGGCTCAACGCGCCCGACGCGAGCAGTGCGCCGCTCACCAGCGACAGGATCAGCAGCAGGTACTTGCGGAACAGCCGGCCCCGCATCGGCGAGGCCATGGCTTCGCCCGCGGCATCCGACGTCCCGCCGATCACGCGTGCGCGATCATCCATCGACGGCCGTCTCCGTCACTGGATCACCTCGTCCGCCCGCGCGAGCACGTTCGCCGGGATCGTGATGCCCAGCGCCCTTGCGGTCCTCGCGTTGACGATGAGCTCGGTCTTGGTCGGCAGTTCGATCGGCAGCTCGCCGGGCTTGGCCCCCTTGCGGATCTTGTCGACGTAAACGGCCAGTCGACGATAGACCTCCGTTGTCACCGGACCGTAGGTCATCAGGTTGCCCTTATGCGCGAACGGCGCCCACCCGCCGACGACGGGAATCCGGTGCTCCAGCGAGAACGCGGCGAAGCGCCCCGCGAAGCCGAGCGTGAAGCCGTCGGCGAACGCGAGGACCGCATCGTCGCGCCCGCGCGCGATGGCCGCGAGCGCGGTCTCCAGCGCCGCCGCGGCGTTCACGGGAAAATAGTGCACTTCGAGCCCGAGCTTGGCCGTCGCCTCGCGCGCCGCCGCGAGCTCGCGGTGCTCGCCGGGGTGCTGGGGATTGGCAACCAGCGCGACGCGCCGGACGCCGGGCACGGCCTCCTTCAGCAACTCCAGGCGCTTGCCGACCAGCGCGAGCGTGAACAGCGTGATGCCGGTGAGGTGTCCACCCGGCCGCGCATAGCTCTCCGCGATCTTCGCGTCGACCGGGTCGGCGCTGATACTGAACACTGTGGGCAGCTTCACGCCGGCGCGAACCAGCGGAAAGAGCGCTAGCCCTCCGCTGGCGACCACGACGTCGGGCCGCGAGCCGACGATCTGGCCTGCCAACTGGCTGACGCGATCGCCCGAGCCGTCGCCCGACCAGACGTCGATCGTCACGGACTTGCCCTCGACATAGCCCAGCTCGAAGAGGCCGGTGCGGAAGGCCTCGAGGTTGGGCGACGGCGCATCCTTGCGCTCGGTCGTGACCCACGCTATGCGGAAGGGCGCATTCGACTGCGCTCGCGCCAAAGTCGGCGCCGACAGCGGAAGCGTCGCGAGGACGAGACAGAGCCTTCGTCGGTTCATTGGATCACCTCGTCCGCACGCAGGAGCAGCGACAGCGGCAACACGATGCCTTCCGGCGCGATGAGAATTCCGGTCACGTTGCCGCCGGGACGTGCGAGGTTTGTCACGGTACCCGTCGCGACAGGATCGAAGTTGCCGTAGAACACGATCGGAAGCGTGCCTGTCGCCTGCGTCGCCGCGCGAGTCGCCGTCGCACCGAGCTTCCAGATGCGCCGGGGATCCTGAGAACGCGACGCGGTCGCCGCGCCGAGCATCACGTCCCGCCTGCGCATCATCGGCCCGCCGTGCTTCGCGTCCTCGCCACCAGACCCCCTCCCGGCGCGAGCACGTCGCGCGCGGACGAAGAATACGCCAATGGATGACACCGGCAAGCCGGGAGGCGGCCAGCGTGCGGGTAACCCGGCGCACCGAACGAACCGCAAGCGCGTTTGTTGACCGACCACAGAACGCATCCGGAGGGTGCGGCGTAGTCTTGACCGAATGGACGGCCGGTACGTGGAGTGCCGGCTCTCGAACGGGAGGTCGCGATGAAGCCTCTGTATGCCGGACTCGGCGTGATGCTCGCCCTCGGCCTCGTCATTGGTCCTGCGGCTGCCGACGAGCGGCAGCCCGCGAAGGTATACCGGATCGGGTTCCTCTCGTTCTCGCCTGCTCCACCGGAAGCGGAGCGCACGCCGCAGCAGTGCCCGACGAAGGGTGGCGTGAACTGGGAGCCCATGATCGAGAGCTTTCGGGAACACGGCTACGTGCCAGGCCGCAATCTCGCCATCGAGTGCCGGTATCCCGAGGGGAAGGAGGATCGTGCCCGGACGCTCGCGGCGGAGCTCGTCGACATGAAGGTCGACCTCATCGTCGCCGTGTCCACGCTGAACGCACGCGCGGCGAAGGAGGCCACGAGCACGATCCCCATCGTCATGGCGGGCGTGATCGACCCGGTGCGGCGCGGCCTGGTGGCGAGCCTCGCCCGGCCCGGTGGCAACGTCACGGGGCTGGCAGAAGACGCCGGGACGGAGATCGTCGGCAAATACCTGCAACTCGTCAGGGAGATCGCGCCCCGCATCTCGCGGGTGGCCGTGCTCGCCTATCTGCTGGATCCACCCGAGCGCGTTCACTACCAGGACATGGAGGCCGCGGCCGCGGCGCTCGGGATGACGCTCAGCTACCACAGGCTGCGCGAGCCGGCGCAGCTGGACGAGGCCTTTGCCGCGATGACGAAGGGAGGCGTGGAAGCGCTCGTGGTCCTGCCACACCCCTTCATGGGAATCAACGGCAAGCGGATCGTCGACCTCACGGCGCACAGCAGGCTGCCCGCGGTGTTGCCGTTCCGGGAACACGTCGAAGCGGGCGGGCTGCTCACCTACGACGTGGACCGTCGGGCGCTGCGGCGGCGCATCGGTGCCTACGCCGACAAGATCTTCAGGGGCGCGAAGCCCGCCGATCTGCCGGTGGAACAGCCGACCGAGTTCGATCTGATCGTGAACCTGCGGACCGCGAAGGCGCTCGGCATCACGATTCCGCAATCGCTGCTGCTGCGCGCCGACGAGGTGATCCAGTAGCGCCGAGAAGGGCGGGCGCGTCAACCCGCCGGCTTGCGCGCCATGGGCTTCAGGAACGTCACGACCTGGGAGTCCGGCGCGTTCTTGGTCGCGCAACTGCCTTCGTCCACGCCGGCGTCGCGCTCTGCTTCATTGAGCAGATTGATGACGTCGACGTAGAACTTCTCCTTGACCATCATCAGCGCGGTCAGCCCGCCATCGTTGCGCGCCAGGACGTCGGCACCGGCCCGCAGCAGAGCTTCCGCCACCGCGGTCTCACCGTAGGCCGCAGCCAGCATCAGCGGACGGATGCCGTAGCCGATAGTTGCTTCGACGCTCGCCCCCGCCTGGATCAGCGTCTCGACGACGTCCGCGAATCCCCGGTCCAGATCCGGGTTGTGGACCGCCTTCGCGAGCGGGCCCCAGCCTCGGGGGTCCGTGGCGTTGACGTCTGCGCCCGCGTCGATGAGTGCGCGCACGACGTCGAGATGGCCCGCATGGGCGGCCCGCATCAACGCCGTCGCGCCGTCGGCGTCGCGCGCATCGCGGTCCACGCCGGCCGCCAGCAGTTCCTGCACGCGCGAAAGGTCACCGGCCTCGGCTGCCTGCAGCAAGGGTTGGGACATGGGCCTCGACTATCCGCTCACCTGCAGCGGCTCCTCGTCGTCGTCCTCGTCGTCGTCGTCGTCGAGCCCTTCGTCATCGTCGTCGGGGTCGCCGATCGGCCGCTCGTCCTCGTCGTCATCGTCATCGATGCCGGGATCGGGGCGATGTGCCCACAGCAAATCCGCCGCACCCGCGGAGGCGAGCACGGCGGCAGTCGCGGCGGCGAGGAGACCGGGCGACGTCACGTCACTTCGGCGGAATGCGCAGCATCTGACCCGGATAGATCTTGTCCGGGTGCGAGAGCATCGGCTTGTTGGCCTCGAAGATCTTCATGTACTGGTTGGCGTCGCCGTAGTACTGCTTGCTGATCTTCGACAGCGTGTCGCCGGAGACGACCGTGTAGTACTGCGCCGGCGGCTCGCTGACCGACACCGTCATCATGTCGTTGACCTTCCCCACGCCCGCGACGTTGCCGCAGCAGAGGATGATCTTCTCCTTGGTCGCCTGGTCGTCGGCGACACCAAACACGGTGGCTGCCGACGTGGCGCCGTCGAACGTGACGGTGAGACCGGTGGCCGACAGGTTCTGACCCTTGATGTAGTCGAGGATCGCATCACCGGCCGCAGCATTCGCCGCCGCGATCTTGGCCGGGTCCGCCGGCGCAGCCTGCATCTCGGCCATCGCCGTCTGTGTCTTGCCGTGCCCGAACAGCTTCTCGCCAGCACTCTTGACGAAATCGATCAGTCCCATGGTATCTCCTGTTGTTGGTGGGGCCGGGTAAGCAGGCGCATGGCTCACGCGCCCACGAAAAAGCTTCTCTGCGTAGCATACACCCCGACCATGACAGCTCGTGTCGCGACACTTTGACACGGGTGAACAAACGGGTGCGGCCACCGCGTGCGCCGGGGCGAATCCGGCAGCGGCCATCTGCTACGATGCGGTCCCGGAATGAGTACACACTCGATCGCCGCGGTGGAACCCGGCTCGCTCGCTGCCTGGCGTGTCGCGCTTCGCCCGAAGACCTTTCCCATCGCAGCCGTGCCGGTGTTCGTCGGCACCGCGTTCGCGTGGGCGCAGCATGGCACCTTTGTGCCATGGGTGTTCGTCCTCGCGATCGCCGGCGCAATCCTCGTGCAGGCCATCAGCAACATGCAGAACGACGTCGGCTACACCATGCGCGGCGGCGAGACGGGCACGCGCACGGGCCTGCCGCGCGCCACCGCCAACGGCTGGCTCGCGGTGCCCGCGGTGCGCGGCGCGATCGTCGTGGCGGTCATCGCCGCGCTCCTCGTGGGCGCGCCGCTGATGGTCTACCGCGGCTGGCCTGTCGCGCTCATCGTCGCCTCGTCGATCGTCGCCGCGTGGGCCTACATGGGCGGGCCGAAGCCGATCGCCTACACGCCCTTCGGCGACGTCACGGTGTTCCTGTTCTTCGGACTGATCGCCGTGTGCGGCACGATCTACGTGCAGGCCGGGACGATCGGCACGGCGGGTTGGCTCGCCGGCGTCGCGATCGGGCTCCTCGCGGCGTCGGTGCTCACCGTCAATAATCACCGCGACATCGCGCACGACGCAACCACGGGTCGGCGCACGCTGTCGGTGGTGCTGGGCGCCACCGGCTCGCGAGCCGTCTACCGCACGAGCGTGCTCGGTGCGTTCGCGCTCGTGCCCGCGATCGCCTGGGCCGCCGGCTCGGCGTGGTACCTGCTGCCGCTCGGGCTGCTGCCGCGTGCGCTGGCGCTGCTCGCGGCGTTCGACGCCGCGCCCGGCGGGCACGCGTATACGCCCCTGCTCTTTCGCACCGTGATCCTCCAGGCTGGGTTCGGCATGCTGCTGACCGCCGGCGTCCTCTTCTCGCGTGTCCTCTGAGGCCATGGCCCGACTCTTCACTCTGGCGCTCGCGCTCGCGTCCGCCCTGCTCCTTCCCCCTCCAGCCATGGCCATCGACGAACCATCCTTCCGCGTCATCGAGTCCGCGCCGCCGGTGGAGATCCGCGAGTACGCGCCGTACGTGGTCGCAGAGACGCGCGTGGCCGGCGGTTTTCGTGACGTCGGCAACGAGGGCTTCCGTCGGCTCTTCGCGTACATCTCGGGCGAGAACCGCGGCGCGACGAAGGTCGCGATGACGGCGCCCGTCACGCAGCAGGCTGCATCCGAGAAGATCGCGATGACGGCGCCCGTGACCCAGCAGGCCGACGGCGACGTCTACCGGATCGCGTTCGTGCTGCCTTCGCAGTACACGCTCGAGTCCGCCCCCGTGCCGACCAACCCGGACGTCCGGCTGGTGCAGGTGCCCGCGCGGCGGGTGGTTGCCGTTCGCTACAGCGGCCTGTGGTCGGCGGAGAACTACAAGGAGGCGCTGGGACAGCTCACGGCCTTCGCGCAGCAGCGGGGGTTGCAGCTCACCGGCGAGCCGGTCTACGCCCGCTACGACCCACCGTTCATGCCCTGGTTCCTGCGGCGCAACGAGATCCTGGTCGAGATCGCCCGGTGATTTGCCCGGTCCATGCCGTGGTTTCCCGGACGCCGGCGAAACCGGCCCCGGGGCGCCGACCGTCCGTTGCACTTGTGCGCCCGCCGCGGGCGCCCTAGCATTCCGGGATACCCCCGGAGAAGCCCCATGCGCCCGATCCCTGCCCTCTGCGCTGCGCTGGTCGCCACGACGCTCGGCCTTGCCGCCGCCGACGCCCGCGCGGTCAATTGCTACGTCGTGTTCGACCGCAGCGAGAACGTGATCTATCGCGACGTCTTCCCGCCAGTCGACCTGAGCGATGCCGGCAAGGCCGACCGCGAGGCGATGCGCCAGCGTGGCGAGTTCCTTATGTACATGGACGCCGAGCAGTGCCCGCGGCTCGAGTTCCTGACCGGTGCCGCCGGCAACGTCGCGTTGCGGCTCGACGAGACGTTGGCGCCGACGCGCGAGCCGGCCAAGCCCGCCGCCCCGCAGGCTGCTCCGCGAGCACCCCGCGCGCCGCGCTGACTTCGCCGCGCCGCGCTGACGTCAGCGGCTGCTCGCCTTCAGCGTGACCGCGGCTTCGTTGCGCACGTAGTCCACCGGATCGTTGGCGGCGAGCGACGCCAGCACCGCCCGCGGCAGCTCCGGCGACTCGCGCGCGGTCCAGCAGGCGCGCACCAGCGCGTGCCGCACGCCCGGGTCGGGCTCCTGCGCGATGCGCTCGCCAATCGAACCCAGTGCCGGGCCGGCCCACAGCGAGAGCTGTTGTAGCGCGTCGGCCGCTTCCTTGCGCACGTCGCGGTCGGGGTCGGTGGTCGCCGCACGCGCGAGCGCCGGGCCGATGCGCTTCTCGACGTCGCTGCGCCATGCGCTTCGCGTCGCCTGTTCGTCCGCGAGCGCCGGCGCCTCGCCGACGCCACCCAGCGCCGCGGCCGTGGCCTTGCGGATCTCGGGCTCCTGCGGCGGGTACAGCCCCGGGATCATGCGGTCGACGACGGGTGCGGCCTTGTCGTGGTAGTCGACGAGCGCGGCGAGCGCGTTGCGCCGCACCCACGGTTGCGGCGAGTCCAGCAACGCGCCGATCTGTACCGCATCGCCGTGCTGGGGTGGCACGTGGTTGAACGCCGAGGAGATGGCTTCCTTGCCGGGCGGCGATGCCTTCAGGTACGCGCGCATCAGCGCGTCGAAGCCGGTGCGCCCCGATTGCTTCGCGACGTTCTCGAGCAGGACGCGCGTGTTGGTGCGCAGCGTGTCGCGCGTCTTCATGTCCGACGGCCGTCCGCCGGCGACGAGATTCACGCCTGCAAGCGCCGCGTCGATCACCGCGTCGAGCGGCAGCTCTGGGTCGGGGAACAAGGCCCGCGCCGCGTAGAACGCGATGAAGCCGTCGTTCGAGCGCGCGAGGCGCAGCCGCGCGGAGCGCAGCTCGGCCTTCGGCACGCCCATCGTCGACAGCGCGCCGACCGCGCCGTAGGCGACGTCGTCGTCGCCGTCGTCGAGCCGTGCACGCAGTGCCGGCTCCGCGCTCTTCGCTTTGTCGCCCAGGTCCCAGAGCGTTCGCGCCGCTGCGCGGCGCAGCGCGGGATCGACGTTGGGCTCGAGCCACTCGACCGCCTTGGCGGTCGCCGCCGGCGCGTCCTCCTTCGCGAGGTCGCGCAGTGCCGAGGTGCGCTCGGCGGTGCTGCCGCGCTCGATCTGGCGCAACAGGCGGCCGGTGTCGGCGGCCGCGAGCGGAAGCGCCAGGAACAAGAGGAGAAGTGGAAGGCTCTTCATGGTGATTTATCCTAGCATTCGATCGATGCCACATCCCATGCCCGAGCCCGCCGTCCGTCGCTGCTTCTGGGTCGATTCCGCCCCCGACCACTACGTCGACTACCACGACCGCGAGTGGGGCTTTCCCGTCGCCGACGATCGCCGGCTATTCGAGAAGCTCTGCCTCGAGGGCTTCCAGTCGGGACTCTCCTGGCTCACGATCCTGAACAAGCGCGAGGCGTTCCGCGCGGCGTTCGCGGGCTTCGACTTCGCGCGCGTCGCCCGGTTCGACGAGCGCGACGTGCAGCGGCTGCTCGGCGACGCGGGCATCGTGCGCCATCGGGGCAAGATCGAAGCGACGATTGCCAACGCCCGCGCCGCGGGCGAGTTGGTCGAGCAGGAAGGCTCGCTCGCGGCCTACGTCTGGCGCTTCGAGCCGAAGGCCTCCGACCGGCCGCGGCGGCTCACCCGAGCGGTGCTGCGCACGATGGCGACCTCCCCCGCGTCGGAAGCGCTGTCGAAGGACCTGAAGCGCCGCGGCTTCCGCTTCGTGGGACCGACGACCTGCTACGCGTTCATGCAGGCGATGGGGCTCGTCAACGACCACGTCGAAGGCTGCGTGGTGCGCGAGCGGGTGACAGCGGCGCGGACGGCGTTTCGCGTGCCGAGCTAAGTCGCGGCAAGGCCGCTTTCCTCATGGACTCCATCGTCACGCTTCCGCGCATCGCCTCGCTCGTGTCGCGCAACCTGGTGCCGGTCGCGGGCGTGCTCCTGCTCGGGTGGTCGGCACCGGACCTGCTGATCCTCTACTTTCTCGACACGATCCTCGGCCTCGCCGTCGTGGTGCTGTTGATCGCGCGGCACGTCACGGGCCTCGGCAAGCCGGGCGAGCGAGGCAAGCCGATCAACGGGCCGCTCGACTGGGTGCGTGGCGGCGCGGGCTCGCTGCTGGCAGCGGTGCTGATCGGCCTGCCGCTCGGCGTGCCGCTGTTCATCCTGCTCGCGCAATTCGATTGGTCGATAGAGCCCGCGTTCGCCGACCGAGCCTTCGTCACCGGCCTTGCCGTGCAGGCCGCGGGGTCGATATACGGATGCATCCAGGCCCATCGCGACCTGCTCGCCCGCGACGATGACGAGCACGTGCTCAAGCACCGTGCCGCGTTCGTGGTCGGCCGCTGGATGGTCGTTCTGGTGGTCGCGATGACCGGTTTCGCCGCGCTGTTCGGTCCGCGCTTCGGCGGCGCGCTGGTCGTCCTCGCCTACGCAGGTGCGTCCGTCTACTTCGAGCTTTATCCGGAACGCGCGCTGCAGTGGCTGAACCCGCGCGAGGCGTGGGCCGGAAACGCGCGGTCGAAGCAGTCGAACGGCCAACGCCGCAAGTAGCCGCAAACCCGCCAACCCGGGCGCGGCGATCTTCGGCATCGTCGGGCCAGGTGCCGGGTCTCGCACTGATTACGCGCGGCGGACGGATCTGGGCATCGCGCTGGCAGACGTTCGTCTCATGCACTGCCCCTCAGGACGTTCACCAGGGTGGACAGATCACCTTTGGCTCGGCAAGTGCTGCGAAGCGACAATACGGGCCTCCCTCAGCACGAGGTCCCGATCGTGGTGCTCACGGCCGTACTGATTTCCGACCCGGAAGGCGGGCGTCACGGTCGCCGAATTCAACCAAGCGCTGCGATAGTCGCTCCACCGGATGCTTCGTGTTCCCGGAAGCACGACTCGAGGTGGCTCTTGCCACCGCCTGCGTGTCGCACTACAGGAACTCCTGGCGGGAAGGCTCGCTCGCGGCCTACGTGAGGCGCTTCGGGCCGAACGCCGCCGAGCGGCCGCGTCGGCTAACCGAGTCCGTCCTGCGCACGATCGCGACCTCGCCGGCGTCCGCGGCCCTGTCGAAGAACCTGAAGCGCCGGGGCTTTCGCTTCGTGGGGCCGACGACCTGCTACGCGTCACCAATCCCGGCGCTCGAGGCCCGGAACGGCATCGAAGTGCTCGTCGCGAGTGAGCACGGGCAGCCCATGCTGAAGTGCGAGCGCGGCAATCCAGGCGTCGTTGGCCGGGATCGGCCGGCCGGACCGCTTCAGCGCTACACGGAGCTCGGCGTAGGCATGTGCCGTTTCCTCGTCGACCGCCAGCACGTCGAACACGGGCAGCGTGGCATTCAGCCATGCCTCGTACTCGGTTTTGTGCCGGGATCCGGCAATGCCGTATCGGAACTCACCGAGCACGATGACCGGAATCGCCGCGCGCGGCTGCATGCGCAGTACGCCACCGACGGCCGCCTCGCCGTTCGCGAACGCCGATAGCGCGTTGGTGTCGAGAATCACCCCCGGTCCTCGGGCTCGATCACCTCGAATGCCTCGTCGATGCGATCCTGGATGCGAGTCGTCTCCTTGCGCAAGCGGCGCAGCTTGCCGAATCCCTGCATCCACGGGGGCTCGCCGCCACGCACGTCACCGGCGGTCCGAACGAGCTTCTCCTGCAGGGCCTCGGTCATGAATTCCTTCAACGATTGTCCACGCTCCGCGGCTTTCGACTTGGCCCTGCGGAAGAGCGGGTCCGGAATTTCAACGGTCGTCTTCATCGACCCATATTACCATATTTACGGTCCCTTCGCCGACGGTCGAGTGCCGACGAAAACATCTCTTCCGCGAACAGCGATTGCCCGGGATCGCAGATCGACGACCGCCGACCGCAAACGCGGCCGGCGGTATTCCCACGACCGATCAGGCAACGCTCGCGGCGAGTGCAGCCACCGTTGCCATCTTCACCTTGCCCCGCAATTCGCGGCACTCGTCCGGATTGCCGAACTGCCTGCGCAGCGCGCGGAGGAACTGACGCGAGACCGGTGCACCGATCGTACCGTCGGCCACCAGGCCCTCGAGCGCCTCGCACAACGCGCGAACGACGTCGGCCTCCGCGTACCCGGCAGCGACCAGCGCACGGAGCTCGTCCAGCAAGGTCGAGGGCAGTCCCACTTCCGCGAGATCTTCCAACGTTGCCGGGAGATGCCCCGACCCCGCGCCCTCGATCGCGACAAGGAACCGATCAAGCGACTTCGAAGACTCGCGATCCGGCGTTGCCCTGTCGGCGCCCGGAAAGTCCGGAATCGATTCACCGAGGTCGGCGAAGTCGCGGACCGCGCGTTCGGAAACAGCGGATGACGACCGCCGACGCACGCCTGTCGGCAGGTCCATCCTGTCGAAGCTGATGTCGGCCGATGCGTCAATCATGCAGGCGCTGACGTGCATTGAACACGCTTCGTGCACGGACCCCACCCCGTGCCACCCCGCCGCGTGCATCTGCGCGACCCTGGCGAGCTCGGGCAGGTCTTGCGCCTTCTCGCCCTCGGCGCGCTCGTGCACCACCAGCAGGTTCGTCCGGGCAGTGAGGAGGCCATAGTCGAGCGCGAGCTGCAGCTGCCCGGCCTCGCTTGCCGTCTCGATGCGCCGCGCCGCCGCGACCCGCGCCAGCGTGCGGTCCTCCACCACCGTCGCCGGCAGCGCCGCACTGGCGGTGAGCGACTTCGCGTCGCCCGTTGCGATCAGCTTCAGCGCCACGTCGCCCGACGGCGCGGCGGCGAACCCCGCGAAGGCGTGGATCGTCTCGCCGCCGAAGAGCCCGCCCGGCAGCGGCGTGGTCCAGGCAACCGTCGCCGCCCAGGCGATCTCGGCGCGCTCGACACGTGGCGCGCGCAGCCGCGAGAACATGCGCAGGATCGCGCCCTCGGCGTCCTCGTTGGGCGCCACGAACTCGCAGGCGCCGCCGCTCGCCTCGGCGAGGCGCTTCAGCACGCCCTCGGCCGGCGCGCTGCCGATGCCCACCACGAACACGCGTTGCCTGGCCGCGCGCGCTTCCGCGACCAGACCCTCGGCGTC
>Ga0209391_10000292_pt1 | contig 22556 bp, 17 predicted proteins | sample PPLLak3March2015_FD_187246 | JGI IMG/M metagenome (GOLD analysis project Ga0209391, IMG submission 187246) | Freshwater sediment microbial communities from Prairie Pothole Lake near Jamestown, North Dakota, USA - PPLs Lake P7 Core (1) Depth... | ecosystem: Environmental > Aquatic > Freshwater >...
GCAGCGTGACCAGCAGGAAGAGCACGATGAAGATCAGGCCGTACACCGCACCCAGCCGCCAGTAGTCCTTGCTGGGCAGGTAGCCGGATCCATAGTACACGGGGCTCGGGCCGGTTGCATACGGCGTCAGCACGCCCATGATGCCCAGCGTCAGGCACAGCAGCAGCGCGAACTGCGGCACGTTCATCCCGGGAATCGTCGAGCCGACGGCCAGCATCACCGGCAGCAGCGCGGTGACGTGCGCGGTGATGCTCGCGAACAGGTAGTGCGTGAAGAAGAACACGAGCACCAGCACGATCATCACGGCGAACGGCGGGAAGCCGGTCAGGTGCGCGGCGATGCTGTCCGCGAACCACTTGACGAAGCCGACGCGGTTGAGGCCCTCGGCGAGCGCGACCAGCGTGGCGAACCACGCCAGCGTGTTCCACGCCGCCGAGTTCTTCACGATGTCGTCCCAGGTCACGACGTTCATCACCAGCATCAGGCCGATCACCACCAGCGCGACCGTCGTCGCGTTGATGACGTCGCCGCCGAAGATCCACAGGCCGAGCGCGAGCACCACGAGGATCGCAAGCTCCAGCTCGCGGGACGTGATGCCTCCCATCCGGCCGAGCTCGGCACGTGCCCACGCGGGCACCTCCTCGCCGGACTTCACTTCCGGCGGGTAGATCCAGTAGGTCACCAGCGGGATCGCGATCAGCATCAGGATGCCCACCGGCGCGAAGGCGACGAACCACTCCATCCACGTGAAGCTCACCTTCGCGGTCTTGTTCACCAGCTCGACAGCGAGCAGGTTCGGCGCCAGCGCGGTGAGGAACATCGAGCTCGTGATGCAGGTGGTCGCGATCGCGACCCACATGATGTAGCTGCCAATGCGCCGCGCCGACGGGTCGTTCGGCTTGCTGTCGTAGAGCGCGGGCAGGTTGCGGATCACCGGGTAGATCGTGCCGCCCGAGCGCGCCGTGTTCGACGGCGTGAAGGGTGCGAGCACCGTGTCGGCGATCGTCACGGCGTAGCCGAGCGTCAGCGTGCGCCGGCCCATCTTCTCGACCAGCCACAGGGCGATGCGCTTGCCGAGCCCGGTCTTCTCGTAGCCGAGCGCGAACATGAACGCGCCGAAGATCAGCCACACCGTGCTGTTGGAGAAGCCCGACAGCGCCCAGGTGAGCGCGGCGTTGGCCGACTTGAAGCCGGGCCTGGCGAGCTCGGCGGGCGCGAACAGCACGTAGGGCGCGAGCACGGCGACGGTCACCACGCCGATCAGGCCGACCGCACCGCCGGGAAGCGGCTCGAGCATCAGCCCGGCGATGACACCGACGAAGATCGCGAAGAAATACCACGCGTGCTGCGCGAGCCCGTCCGGCGGCGGGATCAGAGCGATGATCACGGCAATCGCGATCGGCAGCAGCGCACGCCACAGTCGACCGGGAGGAGTCGCGGCCGCCGTGGCCGTCGTGGCAGGCGGGATGGGGACGCGTTCGGGGGTGGTGGTGATGCCCATGCTCAGGCCTCCGTTGCGAGCCGCCGGCGCGCCACCCCGATGGTGACGTGAGGCAAGCCCGATGGGGAACGGCGAAGAATCGCGGCGCGGGTTGCAGCTTCGCTCACCGGCACTGGGGCGGCGGCGGAGGCCGGCGTTGCACTGCCGGCTTCGGGTTGCTGGGCCGCTTGCGCGCACATACGCACGGCGCGGCCCGCGGGCGGGGCCATTCGATCCAGAACTCGCGCGACGCGCATCGGTCGCGCGTCACTAGTGATATTCCGCCGCTCGGAGGGAACGGCGTTGACCGTGCTCAATCTGGCGCCGCAGTTGCCGCTTACGCGTTGACGCGCCTCAAGGGTGGCGCGACGGCGCGGCCGGAAATGCGGCTATCTACGCAAGGAAGCCGATCAACAACAGGCAGAGCAGCAGTACCAGCATCCACAGCCCCATGCTGCGCACCGACCAGGTGCGCGCGAGGATGCCGTCGGGGCCGTGCGTGCGATGCACGCTCGCCGCCGCCCGGTCGGCGATGCCACGCGAGCCTTCGCGCCATGCTCCGGTCAGCGCGCGCCAGGCGCGCTCGACCGCGCCGGCCACGGCGGGCAGTGCCCGGCGCCAGAGCCAGTCGACGTCGAGCGTGATCGTCGGAGTGCGCTTGAGCAGCGGCAGCAGCGCGAAGAACGCGAGGCCCGAGAACAGCAGCAGCTGCAGCTGCCCAACGACGTGCCAGCCGGTGTAGGGCACATAGTCCGTCGGGAACGGCAGCAGCGCGTACAGCGGCTCGTACCAGACGCCCAGGCCGATGCAGAGTGCGGCGAAGAGGATCATCGCGAGCCGCATGTTGAGCGGCGGGTCCGGCGGCCGCAGCCCCGAGTCCTTCTGGAAGAACACGAACCACGGGAACTTGATGCCCGCGTGCAGGAACACGCCGGCCGAGGCCGCCGCGAGCGCGAGCCACACCCACAGGAGGTGCTCGTCGCCCGCCGCCTGCGAAATCATCGACTTCGACACGAAGCCCGAAGTGAGCGGGAACGACGAGATCGCCAGCGCGCCGACGATCCCGCACAGCGTCGTGACCGGCATGGAGCGGTACAGCCCGCCCAGCTCGTTGCACTTGCTGCGGCCGGTTTCGCGGAGCACCGAGCCCGCGGCCATGACGAGCAGGCCCATGCCGAAGGCGAACGTGAGCGCGTGCGCCGCCGCGCCGCTGATCGCCGTCGCTGTGCCGATGCCCGCGCCGGTCACCATGAAGCCGGCCTGGCTCACGACGGCGTAGGCGAGAATGCGCCGCACGTCGTTCTCGAGCAGCGCGTAGACGACGCCGTAGAGCACCATGACCAGGCCGATCCAGGCAAGCAGCGGCTCGCCGGCAAAGGCGCGCAGCAACGCGCTGGCCGCGGCCACCACGGTGAACACGGACAGGAACGGCGCGCCGCTCCAACTCGTCTCCGGGAGCGCATCGGCGACCCATGCCGACACCGGGGGCGCGCCGACGCCCACCAGGAGGCCGGCGAGGATCGCCCAATAGCCCGGCACGGCCGGGCCGAGGTCGTGGAACGCAACCGCTCCCGTCGCCACGTAGTGCGCCGTGACGCCCAGCAGCAGGAGCGAGCCTCCCGCGGCGTGCACGAGCGCGTAGCGCATGCCCGCCCGGTACGCCCGCGGGGTTCCCGCGCTCCACAGGACGAGCGTGGAGCCGATCGTCATCAGCCCCCAGAAGGCCAGCAACATGAGCAGATCGCCCGCAAGGGCGACGCCGAGCGCCGCGCCCCCGTGCAGCAGCGCCGCGGGCATCTCCGACCTGCTTGGCTGGCTTAGCCCGAACAGCGCGCCGCCGACCGCCACGATCGCGAGGGTCATCCCGAACACGCGCGAGAGGGCGTCGACCGCGAACGGCACGACGGCGACGCCGGCGAACGTGAAGCCCGCGTGCGCGCCGTCGGGCGCCGCAAGCACGAGCGCCAGCGCGGCCAGCGGCGCGGCCAGCGCGACAACCGCGCGCCCGTTGCCGCGCAGCACGGCCACCAGCAGCGCGCCCGCGAAGAGCGCCAGCGCAGGGTGGGCGAGCTGCTCAGCCATCCCCGTCTCCGTCGTAGTGGTCGTCCGGCCGCCCGAACAGCGCGCCGAAGAGCCTCGCCAAAAGGATCGTCGCGACGGCCGCGGCGAATCCGAAGAGCGCCGGCACGCCAAGCCACCCCGCCGCGGCGAACGGCGGCTCGCCCTCGACGGCGAGCTGCGCGAGCACGCTCGCGACGAGCAGGGCGGCGAGCGCGCCCTTCACGCCAGGCGGCGCGCCGGGGCGGCCGGGCCGGCGCTTCTTCATCGCGTCAACCGAGCAGCCCGCGCGCGAGCGCGAGCGGCGTGTCGTGCCAGAAGAACAGCAGCACCGTCAGCGCAGCCGTCGCGACGAGCGCCACGACCATCGTGGCAGGCGCCTCGCCGTGAGGGGCAGCCCCCGCCGGCGGCGGGCGCAGGAACGCCCGGTGCACGATCGGCAGGAGGTAGCCGGCGGAGAGCAGCGTGCCGACGAGGATCGCGGCCGACGCGAGCACGCTCTCCGCCTGCGCGGCGCCCGCCTCGATGAACCACTTGCCGGTGAGCCCGATCGCCGGAGGCAGGCCGATCATCGACAGCGAGGCGAGCGCGAACGCGCCGAACGTCCACGGCATGCTGCGGCCCAGCCCGTCGAGCTCGCTCACCATCGTCTTGTGCGCTGCCGTGTAGACGGCCCCCGCCGCGAAGAACAGCGTGATCTTGCCGGCCGCGTGCGCGACGACGTGGATCGCGGCGCCCACGATCGACAGCGGCGCCAGGAGCGCGACCGCCAGCACCACGTAGGCGAGCTGGCTCACCGTCGAGTAGGCCAGCCGCCGCTTCAGGTTGTCGGCGCGCAGCGCGACGACCGACGCGGCGACCAGCGTGAACGCAGCGACGGTGACCAGCGGCGTGAAGTCGGCCACTGCGCCGTCCGCGCCAAACACATAGACGACGATCTTCACCACGCAGAACACGCCGGCCTTCACGACCGCCACTGCGTGGAGCAGCGCGGACACCGGAGTCGGCGCCACCATCGCGGCCGGCAGCCAACGGTGGAATGGCATGAGCGCTGCCTTGCCGATGCCGAACGCGAACAGCAGCAGCAGGAAGGTGCCCATGCCGTACGAGACCCGGCCGCGGAGGATCCCGCCGGGCACGAAGTCCAGCGTTCCCGCCACCACCCACGTGGCCACGATCGCGGGCAGGAACAGCAGCGTGGAGGTGCCGAGCAGCAGCGCGAGATAGACGCGGCCGCCGCGGCGCGCCTCCTCGCCGCCGTGGTGCGTCACCAGCGGCCACGTGACCAGCGTCAGCGCCTCGTAGAACACGAAGAGCGTGAGCAGGTTGCCGGCGAACGCCACGCCGATCGCGCTGGCGATCGCGAGCGCGAAGCAGGCGAAGAACCGGCTCTGGTGCGCCTCGCCGTTGGCACGCAGGTAGCCGATCGAGTACAGCGTGCTGGGGAGCCACAGCACGGCGACGATCAGCGCGAAGAGCAGGCCGAACGGCTCGACGCGGAACACGAGGTCGAGGCCTGGAAGCATCTCGACCAGCACGATCTCGGGACGCGCGCCCGCGAGCACCGGGCCGACGAGAGCGCCCACGCAGGCGAGGAGGACCGCGCCGGCGGCGAGCGACGCCGCCTCGCGCAGATTGGGCCAGCGGTACAGGAGCGCCGCGAGCGCCGCGGCCGCGACGGGCACCAGCGGCGCGAGCCCCGCGAGGGACTCGGCGCTCACGGGTGGGCCCCCACGCTTGCTGCTGACGCAGCTGCGCTGCCCCCCGGGGGGGCGCGCTCGGCGGCCTCCTTGGACTGGCGCGCCAGGCGTTCGGCCTGCGTGTCGGCCGCCGCCAGCGCGAGCGGACGCGCGCACTGCGCCTGGCGTCCGCCCCGCTCGCGCAGGCGTCCTCGGGGCGGCCCTGCGGCGCTCACTGGCCGCCCCCGAGCAGCAGGTCGACGGCACGGCGGGCGTAGCCGACGTTGAATGCGGTGAACAGCCCGAGTACGACGCACAGCGCCACCGCGACGGCCTGTGGAATCCTCATCGACCAGGGCGGCTCATGCACCGCGGCGCCGGCGGGCGCCGGCGCGAGGTATGCGACCTCGACGAAGCGCCAGACGTAGGCGACGGCGATCAGCGATCCGGCGACGAGCAGCGCGACGATCCACCAGCTCCCCTGCTCCGCCGCGCCCGCGATCAGGTACCACTTGGAGGTGAAGCCGGCCGTCGCGGGCACACCGATGAGCGAGAGCCCGGCGATCACGATGCCGAACGACGTCCACGGCATGCGCCGGCCCAGGCCGGCGAGACTTGCGAACGACGTGTCGCCGCCTCGCAGCACGATGCCCCCGACCAGCAGGAACAGCGCGCACTTGGTGACGCCGTGGTTGACGAGGTGCGCGAGCGAGCCGGTGAGCGCGGACTCGTTGGCGACGCCGAGCCCCAGCGTGATGTAGCCGATCTGCGCGACGCTGGAGTAGGCGAACATGCGCTTGAGGTCGGGCTGGAACACGGCGACCAGCGACATCGCGAGGATGGCCGCCGCCGAGAGTGCGACCAGCACGGCGCCGACGGGCACGCCCTCGAGCGCCTGCGACGGGGCGAACACGAGGAAGTAGAAGCGCACCAGCACGTAGACCGACACCTTGGTCGCCGTCGCCGCGAGAAACGTGGTGACGACCGAGGGCGCGTAGGCATAGGCGTTGGGGAGCCACTGGTGCAGCGGGAACAGCGCGAGCTTGAGCCCGAGGCCCACGGTGATGAACGCCAGCGCGGCGAGCACCGGACGCAGCTCGCCGACGCCGGAGAGCCGCTGCGCTACGTCGACGAAGTTGAGCGACCCGGTGACGAGGTAGAGGAGGCCGATGCCGATCACGTAGAACGTCGCGCCGATCGTGCCGACGATCAGGTACTGGAAAGCGGCGAGCAGCGCGCGCCGCCCGCGCCCGAGCGCGATCAGCACGTAGGTCGACAGCGAGCTGATCTCGAGGAAGACAAACACGTTGAACAGGTCGCCGGTGATCGTCATGCCGAGGAGCCCGGCGACGCACAGGCAGTACATCGCGTAGAAGAGATAGACCTGGCGCTCCGGCACCTCGGCGGCGACGCTGCGCCGCGCGTAGGGCATGACGAGGGCTGCCACGCCGGCCACGAGCACCAGCATGAACGCCGAGAGCGCGTCGACGCGGTATTCGATGCCCCACGGCGGCGGCCAGCTGCCCATCGCGTAGGACACCGTCCCGGTCGCCGCGACGCGCAGCGCCAGCGCCACCGCGATGGCGAAGGCGGCGAAGCTCGCCAGGGTCGAGACGAGCCACGCCGCGCCGGGGCGGCGCAGCAGGACGATGAGCGGCGCGCTCATCAGCGGGACGACGACCTGCAGGGCGGGCAGGTGCTCGAGCATCACGCGGCCGCATCCCGCCGCCCATCCTCCGCGAGGATCTGGTCCTCCTCGATGCTGCCGTACGCCTCGCGGATCCGCACCACCAGTGCGAGTCCGAGCGCGAGCGTGGCCACGCCCACGACGATCGCGGTGAGGATGAGCACGTGCGGAAGCGGGTTCGAGTACGTGGCGTACTGGGGCGCGACGATCGGCGCCGTGGCGCCGATCAGCTTGCCGGGTGCCAAGTACAGCAGGTACACGGAGGTCTGGCAGATCGACAGGCCGACCAGCTTCTTGACGAGGTTGCCGCGCGCGATCGTCACGTAGAGGCCCGCTACCATCAGGAAGATGGTGACGAAGTAACTGTAGTGGCCCATCGCCTACTCGTCCGGGTCGTGCCCGCGCGAGGCGAACATCGAGAAAATCTTGAGCATCACGCTCGAGACCGTGATCGCCACGCCGACTTCGACCCAGAAAATGCCGCGCTCCTGCCCATGCACAGGGTCGCGGTCGAGCACGAAGTAGTCGAGGTAGGCGCCGCCCATCAGCAGCCCGGCGACCCCGACGCCGGCGTAAATCAGCACGCCGATCGCCATCATCGACTCGACGATCGCGTCGGGGACGAGGCGGCGGGCCGCCGGGAGGCCGAACACGATCGCGTACAAAATGACGGCCGCCGCCACGATCACGCCGGCCTGGAACCCACCGCCCGGGCCGAGCTCACCGTGAAACTGGACGTAGAGGGCGAACAGCAGCATGAACGGCATGAACAACTTCGCGACGACGCGCAGGACGAGGTCGTTCTTCACTTGCCGTCCCCGACGTCCCGGCGCCGGCGGCGCAGCAACGCCACCACACCCGCCCCGGCAGTGAACACGACCATCGCCTCGCCGAGCGTGTCGAAGCCGCGGTAGCTCGCCAGCACGGCGGTCACGACGTTCGGCACGCCGGTCTCGCGCAGCGCGTCGTTCAGGTAACGCGGCGCCACGTGCGTGTGGATCGGCGCGCTCGGGTCGGAGAACGCCGGCAGTCCCAGCGTGCCGTAGACCAGCGCCACCCCCACGCCGATCGAAACGAGCAGCGGCAGCAGCGGCCGGTGCATCGGCTTGGCCTCGTCGGCCCGCACGAGGTAGAGCGCGCCCAGCAGCAGCACCGTCGAGATGCCGGCGCCCACCGAGGCCTCGGTCATCGCGACGTCGACGGCGTCCAGCGCGACCATCACCGTAGCCATGAGGAAGCTGTAGATGCCGGTGAGGACGACCACCGAGAACAGGTTGCGCTGCACGGCGACGGCGACCACGAGGACCGCCATCATCGTCAGGAGTGCGTTGATGATCAGGGCTTCGATGGCGCTTCCTCCGGCGCGAGCTGCGGCTTCACGCCGCGGGCGAGCGCCGCCTTGACCAGCGCATGCGTCGCCGCGGGGCTCGCGAAGAAGATGAAGATCGCCAGGAAGGCGAGCTTCACGGCGACCAGCGTGAACCCCGCCTGCAGCACGAGCCCCAGCAGGATCAGCCCGGCGCCGAGCGTGTCCGTGACGCTCGCGCCGTGCATGCGGGTGAAGAAGTCGGGCAGGCGCAGCAGGCCCAGCGTGCCGACGACGCTGAAGAAGCCGCCGGCGAGCAGCAGCGCCCAGCTCGCGGCGTCGACGAGAAGCTGCATGCCCACCGTCACGTTTCCCCGTCGGCGGGCGCGCCGAGGTCGCCGCGGCGGAAGAAGTTGAGCACCGCGATCGTGCCGACCAGGTTGAGCAGCCCGTAGACGATCGCGAGGTCGAGGAACTCCGGGCGCCCGGTGAGGAAGCCCATCACCGCGATCAGCATCATGGCGATTGTGCCGATCGTGTTGCCGGCCTGCACGCGGTCGAACACCGTCGGGCCGAGCACGGCGCGCACGATCGCCAGCGCCACCGCGACCAGCAGCGCGAGCGCGGCGGCGGCGAACATCACGGCGCGGTCTCCAGCGCAGCGACGCGGCGGTCCATCTCGCTGTCCACGCAGCCGTGCGCCCCGTCGCGCGTGAGCCCGTGCACCAGGAACTCCTCCGGTGTCGCCTCGATCGTGATCGTCCCGGGCGTGAGCGTGATCGAGTTGGCGTGCGTCACGAGCCCGACGGGTGTGCGCTGCAGAGGCCGGAAGCGCACCAGCGTCGGCGAGACCGGCAGCTTCGGGTCGAGGACGATGCGCGACACCGTCCAGCCCGATTTGGCGATCTCCTTGAGCAGCCACGGCCAGTAGCGGAACGCCGTGCGCCACATCACCAGCGGGAACGACTCGACGTCGACCATGTCCATGCGCCGGGCGAACCAGACGACGGCGATCGCCGACCCCGCGCCCGCCGCGATGAGGAACGGCGTGAAGACGCCGGACAGCAGCAGCCAGAACACGAACAGCAACGCGAACGCCGCCACGACGACCATCGCGGACTCCTCCGGGGGGCCCGTCCGTCTCGGGCGGACTTCGCGGGCTGCGCCGCGCGCGGCGGCGCGGGTGGTGGCAACTTACCACAAGCGCCGCGCGCCTTCCAAACGCGCGCGGGCGCGCGCTACCCGGGCGGCTGGCCGAGAAGTTCGAACGACCAGCGCAGTTCCGTGCCCATCGGCTGTCCGAGTCGTTCGCCGTTGGGCAGCGTGCGCTCCCGGGGACTGCGCAGCGTCAGAACATCATGCGCGCGAGCAGCAGGCCGACAATCACCGCCGTGGCGGTCGCCACCAGGCCCGGAATCATGAACGAGTGATTGAGCACGTACTTGCCGATCTTCGTCGTGCCCGAGAGGTCGAAGTTGATCGCCGCGATCAGCGAGCCGTAGGTCGGGATGAAGAAGTAGCCGTTGACCGACGGGAACATCGCGATCAGGAACTGCGGCGGAATGCCGAGCGCCATGCCCAGCGGCATCAGCGCCCTTGTCGTCGCCGCCTGGCTGTACAGCAGCACGGAGGCGAAGAACAGGCCGAACGCGAAGGTCCAGGGCGCGGCCTTGGCCCAGTCGCCGATGGCCGGCACGATCACGTCCTTGTGCGCGGCGATGAAGCTGTCGCCGAGCCAGGCCAGCCCGAAGATACCGATCACGGCGACCACGCCGGCGCGCAGCGTCGCGGTCTTCGGCACATCGTCCACGTTGATCCGCGTGACGAGCAGCATCATGGCAGCCACCGCCATCATGACGATCTCGATCACGATCGGCATCGCGAGCGGCGCCTTGGCGCCGGGCAGCCTGCGGAGCTCGGGGAAGAAGCCGAAGAACACCACCAGCGCGACGCCGCACAGGAACATGTACGCCGAGATCTTTGCCGACGGCTTGAGCGGCGCGCGGTCGGCCTCGACCTTCGGGGCGGGGATCTGGCCGGAGGCGAGCCGCGCCTGGTACTCGGGATCGTCCTTCAGGTCCTTGCCGATGAACATCGAGACGATCGCGGCGGCGATCACGCCGCAAAGCGTGGCCGGCACGCAGATCATCAGGATCTCGGGCAGGCCCCACTGCGAGAGGCCCTTCTCGCTGAACAGGCCGATCATCGCCGCGGTCGCCGCGGCGACGGGGCTGGCGGTGATCGCCTGCTGCGAGGCGATCGTCGCCACGGCCATCGGCCGCTCGGGCCGTATGCCGCTCCGATGCGCCGTTTCGTAGATCACCGGAAGCAGCGGATAGACGATGTGGCCGGTGCCGGCGACGAATGTGAACGTCCACGTCGTCAGTGGCGCGACGATGGTCACGTACTTTGGATTCGCGCGGATGATGCGCTCGGCGATGCGCACCAGGAAGTCGATGCCGCCTGCCGCCTCCATCACCGACGCCGCCATGATGACGGCGAGGATGATGAGCATCACGTCCACCGGCGGCGACGTCGGGCTGACGCCGAACGCCACGACCAGGACGAGGAGGCCGACCGCGCCCCACAAACCGAGCCCCACGCCGGAAAAACGCGAGCCCATCCAGATCGCCGCCAGCACGACGGCAAACTGCAGAACGATCGAGAGTGTCATTGGTGTGTGTGCCGCGGCTATTGCTCGGCGGCCTCCCTGGTTGGTTGTCCATGTGCGAAATGTCGCGCGTCGGCCGCCGGCGTCGACTCGCCCGGGCCGTCGATCCCCACTTCGTGGGGCCCCTCGCCGGCCGCTCGCGCCGCTATTTCGGACTGATCAGGTTCTCGAACGAGAACGTCTCGTCCCACTTGGCCTGCGTCATGAGCTTGCGCTCCTCGACGACGATGTCGTGCAGCGACTTGCCCGTCTCGTAACCCTCGCGGGCGAGCTCGGCGCACTGCTTGTAGCCCAGCGCCGGCTTGAGCACGGTCACGATGCCCAGCGAGTTCAGCACCATGTCGCGCGTGCGGTCCGCGTTGGCGGTGATGCCGTTGATGCAGTTGATGCGCAGACTGTCGACCGCGTGTTCCATCGTGGCGATCGAGGTGAACAGCGCGAACGTGATGACCGGCTCCATGACATTGAGCTGCAACTGGCCGGCGGAGGCGGCGAGCGTGACCGTGAGGTCCAGCCCGATCACGAGGAAGCCGACCTGGTTCACGACCTCCGGGATCACCGGGTTGACCTTGCCCGGCATGATCGAGCTGCCCGGCTGCATCTGCGGCAGGTTGATCTCGTTGAAGCCGCAGCGCGGCCCGCTCGCCAGCAGGCGCAGGTCGTTGCAGATCTTGGTGAGCTTCGACGACGTGCGCTTCAGGACGCCCGACAGCAGCACGTAGGCGCCGGTGTCGGAGGTGGCCTCGATGAGGTCGCCGGCGAGGATGAACTTGCGGCCCGTGAGCTCGGAGAGGTACTTCGTGGCGAGCTCCGGGTAGCCCGGGGCCGCGGTGACCGTGGTGCCGATCGCCGTGGCACCGAGGTTGATCTCGTGCAGGAACTGGCGCACCTCGGCGATGCGCTGCACCTCCTCGCCGATCGTCGTGCCCCAGCCGTGGAACTCCTGCCCCAGCGACATCGGCACCGCGTCCTGCAGGTGCGTGCGGCCCATCTTGAGGACCCTGTCGAACTCCTTCGCCTTGGCGAAGAACGCCTCCTGCAGCCCGGTCAGCGCCTTCATGTAGCTTTCGAGCCGCATGATCAGCGCGAGCCGGAACGCCGTCGGGTACATGTCGTTGGTCGACTGCCCGAAGTTGACGTGGTCGTTCGGGTTGACGTGCTGGTATTCGCCCTTCCTGTACCCGAGGCTCTCGAGCGCCAGGTTGGCGATCACCTCGTTCGCGTTCATGTTCGTCGAGGTGCCGGCACCGCCCTGGATGAAGTCGGTGACGAACTGGTCGCGCATTTCGCCGGCGATCAGCCGGTCGCAGGCCGCGGCGATCGCGTTCGCGATCTTCGCGTCGAGCACGCCGAGGTCCCGGTTGGCCAGCGCCGCCGCCTTCTTCACGTAGCCGAACGCCTTGATGAAGTTCGGCTCCAGCGACATCGGAATGCCCGTGATGTGGAAGTTCTCCTTGCCGCGGAGCGTCTGGACGCCGTAGTACGCGTCCGCCGGAATCTCCTTCGCTCCGAGGAAGTCCTTCTCAATGCGGGTTGCCATGGCGCGACTCCTTTGCCGTCGATCCGGCACACGCCGGATGCAGACACGATGCTGTGCCGTGCGGCGCGGCCGGTCCTTGCCATTCTGGACACGCGCACGCGCGCGCGGCGCCGCGCGCAACGAAACCTTGATCCCGGGCAACCTCTATCCGGCAGGCGGCCGGGCAGCCGTCAGGTCAGGCCCAGCCCTTTCCGGCCATCTTCCGGCGCAGGAACGCGATCTGCGTCTGCAGCGGCAGGTCCTTCGGACAGACGTCGTGGCAGGCGAGCAGCGACATGCAGCCGAAGACGCCGTCGTCGGTGCCGATCAGCTCGTAGTAGTCGTCGTCGGTCCGCTTGTCGCGCGGGTCGAGCCGGAAGCGCGCGATCTTCGCGATGCCCACCGCGCCTACGAAGTCGGCCCGCATGCGCGCAGTGCCGCACGAGGCTACGCAGCAGCCGCACTCCACGCAGCGGTCGAGCTCGTTCAGCTGCTCGGCGAGCGCCGGCTCCATGCGCTCCTCGAGGCGGTCGATGTCGCGCGGCTTCGCGTCGCCGTGCAGCCACGCTTCCAGCCGCTCGCTCGTCCCGCGCATCCACTTGCCGGTATTCACCGACAGGTCGCCGATCAGCTCGAACACCGGCAGCGGCGCCAGCGTGATCTCGGGGCCCACGTCGCGCGTCAGCGTGCGGCAGGCGAGGGTGGGCCGGCCGTTGACCATCATCGCGCAGCTGCCGCAGATGCCGGCGCGGCAGACGAAGTCGAACTGCAGCGAGGGGTCCTGCTTCTCGCGGAGCTCGTTTAACGCGATGAACAGCGTCATGCCCACCGCCTCGTCGAGGTGATAGGTCTGCATGCGCGGCGCGCTGCCCTTCTCCTGCGGGTTGTAGCGCAGGATGTTGAACGTGAGCCGGCGGGCGGTCTCGGTCGCCGCGGGGGCGTCGGCGACGGCAGTCGTGGTGTGGTTCATGGTGTCAGGCCGCCTTCGTCGGCTGCGCATCGAACAGCTCGTCGATGCGCTCGTTGCGTCCGCGGTAGCGCTCGGGCAGCATGTGCTGGTAGGGCATCAACGCGGCCTGCACCGCGAAGCGGTCCGCACTGCCCACCTGCTCGCGCAGCCTGGCGACTTCCTCCGCGCGCGCCGGCGTGTCCGGATGGTCGACATAGTCCTTGTTGCCGTAGCCGCGCCACCCCGGCGGGAGCTCCATCTTCCTGACGTCGAGTGCCTCGTAGGTGAGCGTCGGCAGCGTGTCGTCCGGGGACTTCCACCACGCCAGCGTGCGCTTCAGCCACTCGGCGTCGTTACGTCGCGGGAAGTCCTGGCGGAAGTGCGCGCCACGGCTTTCCGTACGCTGCAGGGCGCCGTAGGCCACCGTCACCGCGAGCTTCAGCATCATCTGCACGCGGTACGCCGCCACGAGCTCGGGGTTCGGCCCGGCGCCGGGCGCCACCGACACGCTGCGGCTGCGCTTGAGCAACTGCTGCAACTCGTCGACCGCCTGCGCGAGCTTGGCGCCCTCGCGGAAGATCCCGACCTTGTCGGTCATGATCGACTGCATCGCAACCTTGAGCGCCTGGGGCTCCTCGCCGCCGCGGCGCTGCAGCATCGCGTCGAGGCGGCCGGCGACGGCGCCCAGCTGCTCGCGTACCGCGGCCATCGGGATCGTCGCGTCGTTGGCGCGGTCGTCGCAGTAGTCGGCGATCGCCTCGCCCACCAGCATGCCCGCCACCACGGTCTCGGCGACCGAGTTGCCGCCCAGGCGGTTGAAGCCGTGCATGTCCCAGCACGCCGCCTCGCCGGCCGAGAACAGGCCCTTGAGCGTCGGGCTCTCGCCCGTCGGCTTCGTGCGCACGCCGCCCATCGTGTAGTGCTGCGCCGGCCGCACGGGGATCGGGTCCTTCACGGGATCCACGCCGAGGAAGTAGTGGCAGATCTCGAAGACCTCGCGGAGGTTGTGCCGGATGTGGTGCTCGCCGAGCAGCGTGATGTCCAGCAGCAGGTGGTCGCCCCAGCGTGACTTGACTCCCTTGCCCTTGGCGATGTGCTCCTCCATGCGCCGCGACACGACGTCGCGCGAGGCGAGCTCCTTCTTCTCCGGCTCGTAGTCCGGCATGAAGCGGTGGCCGTCGACGTCCTTGAGCAGGCCCCCGTCGCCGCGGCAGCCTTCGGTCACCAGGATGCCGGCGGGGAAGATGCCGGTCGGGTGGAATTGCACCGCCTCCATGTTGCCCAGCGCCGCGTGCCCGGTCTCCAGCGCGATCGCGTGGCCGATGCCTTCGCAGATCACCGCGTTCGTGGTGACGCGATAGATGCGGCCGGCCCCGCCGGTGGTGATCGCGGTGGCCTTCGCGAGATAAGCCGACAACTCGCCGGTGACAAGGTCGCGCACCACGGCACCGTGGCAGCGCTCCCCGTCGGTGATGAGCGCCAGCGCCTCGGTGCGCTCGTGGACCGGGATCGACTCCGCGATCGCCTGGTCGCCGACCGCCTGCAGCATCGCGTGGCCGGTGCAGTCGGAAACGTAGCAGGTGCGCCACTTCTTGGTGCCGCCGAAGTCGCGTTGCGCGACCAGCCCGTGCGCCTCGTCGCGCTCGGTGATCGTCACCTGCTGGCCGTTGATGACGACCTGCCGGTCGCCCTTCTTCACCCGGCTCCAAGGCACGCCCCACGCCGCCAGCTCGCGCACGGCCTTGGGGGCCGTATTGACGAACATGCGCACGACCTCCTGGTCGGCGCCCCAGTCGGAGCCACGCACCGTGTCCTCGAAGTGCACGTCCTCGCTGTCGCCCTGGCCCTTGATCACGTTGCCGAGCGAGGCCTGCATGCCGCCTTGTGCCGCCTTGCTGTGCGAGCGCTTGGGCGGCACCAGCGACAGGATCAGCGCGTCGTGGCCGCGCCGCTTCGCCGCGATGGCCATCCGCATGCCGGTGAGTCCCCCGCCAATGACCAGAACGTCGGTGTAGACGACCTTCATTTTGCGGCTCCCGGTTGCATCGACGTCGGCACGTAGGGCTCGCCGGCGCGGTCGGCATGCTCGTAGCCGATCTTCATGTACGCGCCCAGCGTGGCGAGCCCCAGCACAAGGAAGAACACGGTCAGCACCCACTTGGCCTTCTTGAGCGCCGAGCGCGTGGCATCGGGGTCGCCGCGTTCCAGCCAGCCCCACTTGACGGCGAGCCGATAGAGACCGATGCCGCCGTGCAGCTCGACGGCGAACAGCATCACGAGATAGAGCGGCCACCAGCGGCCGGTCCACACGCGGTCGGCCGACTCGTAGGGACCGATGAGGCCGGGGTGCATCAACATCTGGTAGAGGTGCACGGTGACGAGGAAGAACAGCATGAAGCCGGTGACCGCCTGCACCCACCACAGCGTGGTGTCCTCGTGCTTCATCACCTTCATGTGGCCGCGGTACATCTGCCATTGGCGGAAGTTGATGGGCAGCTTGCGCACGGCGAGGAACGCGTGCGCGACGAACAGGACGAGGATGCCGAACACGATCACCGAGACGATGCCCGGGTAGGCCTTCCCGAAGAGGAAGTAGCCCTCGAACATCTTCGTCACGGTCCACATGAAGTCCTTGCTGATCAGGATCGTGGACACGAAGAACATGTGGCCCCACATGAACAGGGCCAGGATGCCGCCGGTGACGCTCTGGAGGAGGTCGAGGCGCGCCGGCACCCGGCTCGCGCGGGGACGGTCGGCGAGGCCAACGCCTGCAATTGTGGGGCTCGTCAACGCCATGTCGGTTCCTTTCCTTGGGCGCACGGGAGCGGCCCCCCGAAGGCGGCGCGCGACCGACTCACGTTAGCGAGCCGCCGGCTCGCGGTGTTGACCGTCATCAAGGAATCCGGCAACGGATCATGCCGCGACATTGCCTCCCCTGCGGCCTCCACCGCCACGCAAGACTCGACAGGAGCCGCCGCCGGCGACGGTGCCGGACGGGCCGGTTGACCCCGATCAATGCCCCGGCGCCACGTTGGGGATCCGCGGGCGTCCCTTGCGGCCAGTTGACCTCGGTCAACCGGAATTTCCCGCCATCGCTCAGCATTCACCCTAAGCAGAAACGGCGGCGACGAGATCGCTGGCCGATCCCACGAGGAGCTCGACCGGCTACCGGTCCGCATCCGCGATCGGGCCGTCGGCAGGGGCATTTCGGGACACAAACGGCGCCGGGGCGCCGCTCCCGCCGCCGTGTGCCCGAGCCCGGCGCGTCGCGCCGGGTGCTTGGTCCGGCCCGATAACGCAAGCGAAGGCGCTCCATGTACAAGATCCTCCGGCGCGAAGCTTTCTCGGAGACAACGTTCCTCTGGGAAGTCGCTGCGGCCGACGTCGCAGCTTCCGCCGAGCCCGGCCATTTCGTCATGCTGCGCCTGCACGACGGCAGCGAGCGCATCCCGCTCACGGTCGCCGATTTCGACCGCGAGCGCGGCACGATCACGATGGTGATCCAGGCGCTGGGCAAGACCACGCTGGAGATGCGGGATCACTACAAGGAGGGCGATTCGTTCGCCGACTTCGTGGGTCCGCTCGGGCTGCCGCAGCACGTGGCCAAGGCCGGGCACGTCGTGCTGGTCGGCGGGGGACTCGGCGTGGCGCCCATCTACCCGCAGCTGCGCGCCTTCAAGGAGGCCGGCAACCGCACCACCGGGATCATCGGCTTCCGCAGCAAGGAGCTCGTGTTCTGGGAGGAGAAGTTCGCGCAGTACTGCGACGAACTGATCGTCTGCACAGACGATGGCAGCTATGGCCGCCCGGGCTTCGTCACCGCCGCGCTCGAGGACGTCATCGCCCGCGACCGTCCCGACCTCGCCGTGGCTATCGGCCCGCTGCCGATGATGAACGCCTGCGTGGAGACCACGCGGCCGTCCGGCGTGAAGACGATGGTGTCGCTGAACGCGATCATGGTCGACGGCACCGGGATGTGCGGCTCGTGCCGCGTCACCGTCGGCGACGAGATCCGTTTCGCCTGCGTGGACGGCCCCGACTTCGACGGCCACCAGGTCGACTTCAGGGAGCTGATGCTGAGGCAGAAGCGCTTCAAGGGCGAGGAGTCGAAGGCCAGCGAGGACTACGCGCACATCTGCAAGGTCGAGAAGCAGCTGTTCGAGGACGGCAAGCGCAACTACAAGAAGTACAAGGACCTGCCGCCGCACGCGGTGAAGATGCCCGAGCGCGACGCGCTCGAGCGCTCGCGCAACTTCAAGGAGGTGAACCTCGGCTACTCGATGGCCGACGCGCTCGCCGAAGCCGAGCGCTGCATCCAGTGCAGCAAGCCGACGTGCATCGAGGGCTGCCCGGTCGGCATCGACATCCCGCGCTTCATCCGCCACCTGCTGGTCCGCGACCTGCCCGGGGCGCTTGCCGTCATCAACGAGTCGAACCTGTTCCCGTCGGTCTGCGGGCGCGTGTGCCCGCAGGAGTCGCAGTGCGAGGCGCAGTGCGTCGTCGCCAAGAACAAGAAGACGCCGATGGAGTCCGTGGCGATCGGCCGGCTCGAGCGCTTCGTCGGCGACAACGCGCACGGCCCCGCGGCCACCCCGCCGCGCGTCGAGCGCAGGCTCGGCCGCGTCGCCATCGTCGGCAGCGGGCCCTCGGGTCTCGCGGTGGCCGCCGACCTGGCGAAGTACGGCTGCGAGGTCACCGTCTTCGAGGCGCTGCACGTCGTCGGCGGCGTGCTGCAGTACGGCATCCCGTCGTTCCGGCTGCCGCGCGAGATCATCAGCCGCGAGGTGGACACGCTGAAGGACATGGGCGTGCGCTTCGAGACGAACAAGGTGATTGGCAAGACGTTCTCGGTGCCGCAGCTCATGGGCGAGCGCGGCTTCGACGCGGTGTTCGTCGGCGCGGGCGCCGGCGCGCCCGCGTTCCTCGGCATCCCCGGCGAGTTCGCCGGGCAGGTCTACTCGGCGAACGAGTTCCTCACCCGCGTCAACCTGATGGGCGGGGACAAGTTTCCCTACCTCGACACGCCGGTCACGCTGGGCAAGAGCGTGGTCGTCATCGGCGCCGGCAATACCGCGATGGACTGCCTGCGCGTCGCCAAGCGGCTCGGCATCCCCACCGTCCGCTGCGTCTACCGCCGCTCCGAGGCCGAGGCGCCGGCGCGCATCGAGGAGCTGCGCCACGCCAAGGAGGAAGGCATCGAGTTCTTCTTCCTGCACGCGCCGGTGGAGATCCGCACCGATGCGGACGGCGGCGTGCGTGGCATGAAGGTGCAGAAGATGGAGCTGGGCGAGCCGGACGAGAAGGGTCGCCGCAGGCCGGTGCCGCTCGATGAGTTCGTCGAGCTCGAGTGCGACACGGTGATCTACGCGCTCGGCACCAAGGCCAACCCGATCGTCACGAAGTCGACGCCGGGGCTCGAGCTCAACAAGTGGGGCTACATCGTCGCCGACCCGGCAACGCAGGCGACCAGCGTCCCGGGCGTGTTCGCCGGCGGCGACATCGTCACCGGCGCCGCCACCGTCATCCTGGCCATGGGCGCCGGACGCCGTGCCGCGCGTGCGATCGGCGCATGGCTCGCCGGCGGCAAGACCGTGTGGCCGATCACGCAGGAACACGCCGACGCCTTCGTCCCGCCCGGGACGCCCGCCGCGAAAACGCCCGTCGAATCCAGCGAGGAATCGTCATGAGCGCCACCGCCACCCCGACGTCGATGGTCGTCTGCCCGCGCTGCCAGCGCCCGCTGGACGACGACGAACCCTACATCTGCTGCGCCGGCGTCGAGCTTCGCTGGCGCTGCGCTTCCTGCCACAAGGTCTCCGAGGGCTTCGCGTTTCCCTACGGCCTGTGCCCGCACTGCAAGGGCAGGCTCGAGCTGCTCGACCGCGGCGTCATCGGCGACGACAGGGCGATGGAAGCCGTGCGCAAGGCTTTCGAGATCGAGCTCGGCGGCCACGCGTTCTACCAGCGCGCCTCGCGCGACGCCGCCGACCCGTTGCTGCGCGACCTGTTCGCGCGCTTCGCGTCGATGGAGCAGGAGCACATGGAGACGCTGTCGAAGCGCTACCACGCCGAGCTGCCGGCGCCCTCCGCGGACTTCCAGATCGACCGCGCGGCGATCTTCGCCGGCGTCGACCGCAAGCCCGAGGACCCGGCGAACCTGTTCCGCATCGCGATCGCCTTCGAGCAGCGCGCGGTGGACTTCTTCTCCAGCGAGGGCGAGCGCGCCCCCGAAGGCTCGGTGGAGCGCGAGCTCTACCGCGAACTCGCCGCCGAGGAGCGCGAGCACGTCGAGCTCCTCACCACCGAGTACCGCCAATGGGAAGCCGGCAAGCGCGGGCTGCTGTGATGAGTCCGGTGCAAGTGCGCGACAACGCATTCGTCGCCCCCGCGCAGGCGGGGGCCCAGCGTCTTTCGCCGAACGACTCTGGGTTCCCGCCTGCGCGGGAACGACGCCGTGGTGTGCGAGCGCCGGCAGGCCGCGCACGAAACTGAGACGACCATGACCGACCGCACCTACGTCCTCGACGGCAACGAAGCCGCCGCCCGCATCGCCCACATGACGAGCGAGGTGATCGCGATCTACCCGATCACCCCGTCGTCGACGATGGGCGAGCTCGCCACGCCTGGTCGGCCGGCCGGGCAGAAGAACCTCTGGGGCATGGTGCCGCTGGTGGTGGAGATGCAGAGCGAGGCCGGCGCCGCCGGCGCGGTGCACGGGTCGCTGCAGGCCGGCGCGCTCACCACGACGTTCACCGCGTCGCAGGGACTGCTGCTCAAGCTTCCCAACATGTTCAAGATCGCGGGAGAGCTGACGCCCGCGGTGTTCCACATCGCCGCGCGCACGCTCGCCACGCACGCGCTGTCGATCTTCGGCGACCACAGCGACGTGATGACGGCGCGCACCACGGGCTTCGCGCTGCTGGCCTCGGCCTCCGTGCAGGAAGCGCAGGACATGGCGATGATCGCGCACATGTCGACGCTCAAGGCGCGGGTGCCGTTCCTGCACTTCTTCGACGGCTTTCGCACCAGCCACGAGGTCAACAAGATCGAGCTGCTGCTCGAGGACGACGTGCGCTCGCTGATCGACGAGTCGCTGGTGCGCGCGCACCGCGAGCGCGCGCTCAACCCGGACAACCCGAAGTTGCGCGGCTCGGCGCAGAACCCCGACGTGTTCTTCCAGGCGCGCGAGGCCTGCAACCTGTACTACGACGCCGTTCCGGGCATCGTGCGCGAGTCGATGGCGCGCCTGGCGAAGCTCACCGGGCGCCGCTACGGCCTGTTCGACTACGCGGGCGCCCCCGACGCCGAGCGCGTGCTGGTGCAGATGGGTTCGGGTGTGGGCGCCTCGCACGAGGCGGTGGCCAAGCTCGCAGCGGCCGGCGAGAAAGTCGGACTGCTGACGGTACGGCTCTACCGGCCCTTCGACACAGCCGGCTTCGTCGCTGCGCTGCCGAAGACGACGCGCGCGATCGCCGTGCTCGACCGCACCAAGGAGCCGGGGGCGATCGGCGAGCCGCTCTATCAGGACGTCGTCACCGCGCTGTCCGAAGCGTGGCCGGACGCCACGCCACTGCCGCGGGTGATCGGCGGCCGCTACGGACTGTCGTCGAAGGAGTTCACGCCGGCGATGGCGAAGGCGGCGCTCGACGAGATCGCGAAGCCGCAGCCGAAGCGCCACTTCACCGTCGGCATCGTCGACGACGTCACGCACCTTTCGCTGCGCGTCGACGAGGACTTCGACACGGAGCAAGAGGGCGTCACGCGCGCGGTGTTCTACGGGCTGGGCGCCGACGGCACCGTCGGCGCGACCAAGAACACCGTCAAGATCATCGGCGAGAACACCCCCCTCCACGCGCAGGGCTATTTCGTCTACGACAGCAAGAAGTCGGGGGCGATCACCGTCTCGCACCTGCGCTTCGGACCGACGCCGATCGAGTCGTCCTATCTCATCCGCCAGGCCGACTTCATCGCCTGCCACCAGTTCGAGTTCATGGAGAAGCTCGACGTGCTCTCGCTCGCGCGGCCGGGCGCGACCTTCCTGCTCAACAGCCCGTATGGCGCCGACGAGGTCTGGGCGAAGCTGCCGCGCGAGGCGCAGCAGACGATCCTCGAGCGCAAGCTGCGTTTCCACGTCGTCGACGCGCTCACCGTCGCGAAAGAGGCGGGCCTCGCCGGCCGCATCAACACCGTGACGCAGGCCTGCTTCTTCGCGATCTCGGGCGTGCTGCCGCGCGACGAGGCGATTCACGCGATCAAGGATTCGATCCGCAAGACCTACGGCAAGCGCGGCGAGACCGTGCTGACGCGCAACTTCGCCGCGGTCGACGCCTCGCTGGCGGCTATGGCCGAGGTGGCTGTGCCGGGACGCGCCGACGCGACGTTCACGCGCCGCCCGGTCGTGCCGAAGGCCGCGCCGGACTTCGTACAGCGCGTGACGGCAATGATGTTGGACGGCAAGGGCGACCTGCTGCCGGTGTCGGCGATGCCGGTCGACGGCACGTTTCCGACCGGCACGACGCAGTGGGAGAAGCGCAGCATCGCCCACGAGATTCCGATCTGGGACGAGACGATCTGCACGCAGTGCGGCATCTGCCCGCTGGTCTGCCCCCACGCCGCGATCCGGATGACCGCGTTCGCCCCCGAGGAGATGAAGCGGGCGCCGGCCACGTTCAAGGCGGTCCCGTACGCGCGCAAGGAGACACCCTCGCTGGTCGGCACGATGTACAGCCTGCAGGTCGCGCCGGAGGATTGCACCGGTTGCGGCATCTGCGTGGACGTCTGCCCGTCGCGCAGCAAGACGATGGTCAAGCACAAGGCCATCAACATGGCGCCGAAGCTCGAGCACCTCGAGGCCGAGCGCGCCAACTACGAGTTCTTCCTGAGCCTCCCCGAGGTGCGGCCGGCGTTCGACACGATCGACGGGCTCCGCGGCTCGCAGTTCCGCATGCCGCTGTTCGAGTACTCGGGCGCCTGCTCGGGCTGCGGCGAGACGCCCTACATCAAGCTGATCTCGCAGCTCTACGGCGACCGCATGATCGTGGCCAATGCCACCGGCTGCTCGTCGATCTACGGTGGCAACCTGCCAACGACGCCCTACTCGAAGAACGCCGCCGGCCAGGGGCCGGCGTGGGCGAACAGCCTGTTCGAGGACAACGCGGAGTTCGGCCTCGGCATGCGGCTCGCGATCGACGCGCAGAACGACCTCGC
>Ga0209391_10000293_pt1 | contig 22538 bp, 10 predicted proteins | sample PPLLak3March2015_FD_187246 | JGI IMG/M metagenome (GOLD analysis project Ga0209391, IMG submission 187246) | Freshwater sediment microbial communities from Prairie Pothole Lake near Jamestown, North Dakota, USA - PPLs Lake P7 Core (1) Depth... | ecosystem: Environmental > Aquatic > Freshwater >...
TCACATAGGATATTATGATATCGGTATTGACTTTATGATCGTTCCAGTCAACCAGGGCTTCATTTCCAACATTTATAGCAATCACGATATCTTTATATTCGTTGGCCAACTTTATTCCCTTTTCAATTTCAATTAAGTTTAGCTTTTTGTTTTGCCGAAGGATTTCTTCCGGAATGGGTGCTGTTAACCATGCACAGGTTTCATGATTGCTCAGTTCTGCCCGAAGCCATATTCCCAGCAAAACTTTTATTTTGAGATTATTGTCGTTAATAACACGAAGTACCGTTTCCGAATTTTCGCCACAATCGTATACCCGGATTAGCTCAAAATTGCATTTTTCAGATATAATTTTCAAATCCTCAAGGGTTTCTGCATAGGATGGATGAATGGCTCCGCTTCCCCGATCAGGATGCTGCCCGCTCCGATATCCTGAGTAACAAACAGCAGTATGAAAGCCGGCTAACAAATTGTCTTTGGTGTGAGTTGCACCGTTAGTCGCTTGTTTGAGTTTAGCATCCTGTTCTGATCTTAGCTTATTATTTTGATTACATCCAAGGATGATCAACGAAAAGATAAGCAATATGAACAGATTAACTATTCTCATTTTTACCTTATATAATTTGATTCAATAAAGACCTCGATTCTATCAAAGGAACCGCTCCTTTTAAAGAGCTGACCACTTATTTCAGAATCAATTTTTTTGCCGGATAATGTCTTATCATTACCATTTTTGTACTTAATAATGATATAATCTTTTTCCGCTTTTGTGTAAATAACAGGAACCTGGCAAAAAGTAAAAGCTAACTGATCTTGTTTCAACTCTACTCTTTCTGAATTTCCATCAAAGTAATAATATTCTAAGGCTGCAGGATGATTCAACCACTCATGATCATCCAATAATGAAGTATTAAAAGTGATCTCTCCATTCTTCACATGAATTCCCAACTCCAATAACCGGGAAAGAATGTCCTCTTTAACCTGTCCGGTTAAGCCTGGTTGTTTAACGCCCGAATTTCCGGGTGTATGGGAATAGGCATCGGTTGGGAAAGATCCGTATAAATCCGGTGTTTTATACAAACCAATTCCAGCTTTTATTTCATAATAGTGCTCCTTTAATTGACCAATAACAGAAGAATTTGCTTCTTCATCATTGGCTTTGAAGAAGCATTCCTGTGTGGCCAGCAATAATTTGGAGACCATATGCCAATAAATGGATCCTAATCCTTCATAGCCATAAAAAGTTCCTGACCTGCCGGTAAATGACTGATGGTCAAATATCGTTTCGAAAATTTCAAGTATCTTATTTTTTTCGTCTTTAACCAGTTGACTAAATGGTCCAGCATCTAATTTTTCCAATGCGAGTTTAAGGTCCATTGCATTTCTGAAGTTTCCGTTAAAATGAAAATGCCCGTCCTTATCTGCTTTAAAAATCGAAATATCCTTATCACTGAGCAGTTTATTAAGCAATATTGAGCCCTTAACCAACTCATCTGGAATGTTATTTTTCTCAACAAACCTGGGCAATTGTCTGTCGGGGTAAAGCATATAACTATACTGATCCGGCCGGTACATCTTGCTGTTTTTTAATGCATTTAAAACATCAAGGCTCTCCTGGACAGATAAGAAACCGGAACTTAAAACGGCTACCTGCCCCTCAAGCATCTCGTATAAATGACGGATGGAGATCGCGTTGGCATCAATAGAAATCAGGTTATAAGCATGATAGAGTCCATCTTCCCGTTTATTGGCTTTAATGGAATGGTCAATATATTTCAAACAGAGTTGGCAAAAAGTTACCAGGTCTTTAACCAGAAGCTCTGTTCTCTCACCTGAAAATGAATCAGTGTATATTTCGTTTCTGTAGTTCGAATGGGCCTGCCCTAAGAAATCGGCAAATTTCTTGCGATCTGAATCCGAAAATCCTTTTTCAAGAAAAAATACATTCTCATGCAAAAAGATGTGGATGTTTTGAAACAATCCGGCAACTTCTTCTGAAATACTTATTTTATCTGATGAAATATGACTGAATTTATCTTCCCAGAATTTTAAAAACCTTCTAAAGTAATATAGGGTTACCATGGATGTTCCATTACCCACCAAAGCATTGTTGGCATCATTCCATTCGGGTCGTTGCGTGTTCAGCCAAATACCTGCCCCGGGAATAAAATTACTGACCTTAGACAGCATTGTGGTCAGGATTTTTTCGGTCAGGTTTACCTTATAAATCTGATCTCCTGACCTACTTTTAACTAACCGGGCATCAGCCCCTAAATGCTCTGCCTCGTTCTTTATTTTTTTATTTAATTCTGGGTTAAAGACAACGGTATCCTTTGGATTTTGCAATATTTCATTGTAGGGCTTAATCCTGTATGGAACATTGGCGAAAGTGAAAATTTCTTTTGTTAGAAATTCTTCCAGTTTACCGGGATGAAAATCACTGGAAAGTTCCAGCAGTTTTTGGAGGTAAATAATTTGATGATCACCCCAATACCCAATATACGACCAGGGATCATGCGGATCAGGACATTCCCAGTCAATGCCCTCGCGTTTGATGCGGTAGGGATTGTAGCCATCAATGGTTGACGCATTGACAAACCTGGCGATAACCCCTTCTGCATATTCAGGATAGGAAAAGCACAATGCTTCCAGGTTTTGAAAAATATCCCGCCAGTTTCCCTCGTAATTAAATTTAACCTGGCCATTTTCATCTTTTGTTTCAATCGAAAATATATTCCATGGTCGGCTTGGATCGCCATGCCTTCTGCTGAAGGTTAGCGGCAGATACTCATAAGTAATTCTTAAAAGGTCAGCATCACCGGATTCTTCGGATAATGCTATCAAATCTTTGTAGTTAATTTTCGCAGGAATTTTTTCCAACCATTGTTGCTTTTCTTTACAGACCAATCTGTTGATTTGCCACACATAATGTTTGAAATCGCCGGTATCAATTAAATAGTTATTGATGAAAATACCGCCACGCATGATATTGTATAGGGTATTTGAAAAATGCCGGGCATAACACATATCCGTGTTGGTCATTTGAAAGCCATCTGCGAAGGCAACCTTCTTTTTCAGGTTCTCTGTTCCCCGTGCAATATCAAGATTGACAGTTTCCTTAAGTCGGTCAGTTTTTGAAATGAACCCTATTAGATTTGAAACATCTGTGCTGTCCTGATTGATTTCAGCGATGGTAAACCATTCCTGAATATTATTTGCCGCCAGTTCTATCTTCGCATTTAAAAAACAGGCTCCTCTGGAAGCACGAATATCGTATTCAGACTTAACAGGTAGTCCTTTTTTGAAATCACCAACTTGTTTATCCGAAAGAAGAATTTTTACGCTTTCACCTAATCCGACTGACCAAACTGTAGTTGTTTTTAATGCTTCGCTGGGTTCTGCCCTGTCAACAGGAATAGAACTTAACATATACAATCCCAGGGAAATGCCTTCAATCCGTTCATTCTTTTTATAGGCATCCAGCAGGTTGCTGTATTCATTTTGGAAGCCATAATCAATACCATGTGGAAGGATATTTTTAATTCCATCCAGTACTTCTATGTTAATCTTTGAATTGTTTTGATTGCTTATGGCAGACTTTTTCACAAAGCCAAACTTATCACTGTTATACCATCCATATCGGAAAGTAATCCCGAGGTCCAAATTGATTTCCTCAAAGATGATCTTATTACCATAAATGCTTTTATATACGTTTCTGGTGATTTGATAAAACAGCTTTGAGTCGCTGGTAAAAGGCTCCCAAAGAAAAGTTTTCCCGTCCTTTTCAACCAGGAAATGGGATTTACTTCCGGTGATGTCCTTGTAATCATGGATTTTGTCGTCAGTATAGTAAGGAAACAAAGCGTTATTACGATTCTTTCTTCCGGCCGTTAAAGAACCATTGCTTGAAATAAACATCCAATGGTCAGAGTCACTTACAATGCTTATAAAAAAGTCTGGCATCTCATGGTAATTCTGGATTTGATAATACTTTTCGTTGTCAATTTCAACAAATTGACCGGCAACTTTAGATTGCATCGTATTCATTTCATTTTTACCCAGATATATCTTATCGATTGCCATTTTCTTCTTTCAATATTTACTATTTCTGTCTGTAGTAAAATTTCTTCGTTTGTAAATTCTTTGGAGTTCCACCAATCAGAACCTGGAATTCTCCTGTTTCTGTAATCCATTCATTATTGGTTCCTACAAAAGCAAGATCTTTTGTGTAAATAGTAAATGACACCGTTTTTGTTTCCCCCGGTTCCAGTCCGATCTTTTTAAACCTTACCAACTTCTTTATGTCTGGTGAAACTGTTGCAACCATGTCTCTTTTATATAATTGCACAACCTCCTTTCCATAGATTTTGCCTGTATTTGTAATGTCCACTTTAATAGTAAGGGAATCTCCCGTTGATATTGTATCAGTGCTGAGTATCGGGACAGAATATTCAAAACTCGTATAACTTAAACCCTCACCAAATTCAAACTGGGGCTGAAAACCTTTCAAGGTAAAATCTTTGTCCATGGCGTCGGCTCCCTTATGGTTATATTTCCAGATAGAGCCAGAATACCGGGGATAAGTATAAGGTAATCGGCCACAGGGATTAAAGTCACCAAAGAGAACATCGGCGATTGCTTTGCCACCCTCCTGTCCGGGCAGGTAAGCCATAATAATAGCCTGTGATAACCCTTCGATTTCATTAATCACTCTGGGTCTTCCTTCCAATAAAACAAGAATGATGGGCTTTCCTGTAAGTGCTAGCTCTTTGACCAGGTTTAACTGCGCTTCGGGAAGGTCCAGATCATCAATATCGCTGGGTTTCTCTGTAGCCGGGCTTTCTCCGAGGCAGGCGATGATAAAATCACATTCTTCCGCCAGTTTAACAGCAGCATCAATATCAATTTCTTTGTCAATACCTGAACCCATTGCGAAGCTGACATTGGCTTTGCCAATTTTTTCAATAATGGCATCTAAAACACTTGACTTGCCAGGATCGTTATAATTCTCTTCGACTCCGCTCCAGGTTCTGGACCAGCCACCATTCAGGTAATTAATTGAATTTGAAGTCGGGCCGGTAACCAGGATTTTGCTTGTTTTTTTTAAGGGCAAGATACCATTTTCATTTTTTAAAAGTGTGATGCATTCTTGTGCAGCTTCATAACTTGCGTCAGAGAATTCCTTTGACCCGAAAAGAGGATATGATTCCGGGTTAGTATAAGGATTATCAAACAAACCCAGTTCAAACTTCACCCTTAATATTCTCCTGACAGCATCATTTATCCGTTCAACGGGCACTTGGCCCTCATTAACAAGTTCTGTCAGATGAATAGCGAAACTCTCATCATAGGGAACCATACACATATCCATACCGGCCAAAACCGCCAGTTTTGCAGCCTCCTTATTGTCCCTGGCAACATTATGAGCTCCTACCAGTTTTGAAAGGTCGTCCCAATCAGAAATAACAAAACCTTCAAATCCCAATTCCCCCTTCAAAATATCCGTGATTAAATGGTGATTGATATGTCCGGGAATTCCATTTACTGATCCTGAATTCAGCATAATCGTTTTTGCTCCGGCACGAATGGCCTCTTCAAAAGGGGGAATAAAATATTCTTTAAGATCAAGATCAGAGATGATGGCTGTTGAACGGTCTTTTCCGTTATACGGAACTCCATAACCAATAAAATGCTTCAGGCAAACGGCTGCTTTTTTATCATTAGTCAAATCGTTTCCCTGAGAACCTTTGATATATGCAATCCCCATCTGACTTGCCAGGTAGGTATCTTCTCCGTAAGTCTCATAAATTCTGCCCCATAAAGGCTGGTATGAAATATCAAGAACCGGTGCATAATTCCAGGGGATGGAAGAAGCCCGCATTTCATAAGCTGTAACCTCGCCTGTTTTTTCTGCAAATATTGGATCCCAGGTAGCAGCACAAGCAATCTGATGAGGAAATACAGTAGATGAAGCAGTATAATTTGCACCATGCACACCATCAATACCAAATAAAACAGGAATTTTAAGCCGGGACTGATTGATTTGAAAATCTTGTATGATACTTATCAGACGATGCCATTCATAAACCGATGGTGGATATTTCCCTTTATTTTGAATAGATCCTACATGATACTTGAGAAGCATTTTTTTTAATTTTAAAGTATCAATTTCAAGGGAGTCAGTATCGTTCCAGAATGGACCTTTACATACAGCCGTCAAGCCTATATTGGTCATTTGCCCAACTTTTTCTTCCAGGCTCATTTGACTGATGAGCTTCTCTATATTATTATCTGTTTTAGTTTGAGGAAAACCAAATGATGGTATCGTAAATAAGCCTGCAATCAATAGAATTGAAGTAAAGTAGTGCATAGTTACTCCATATCGGTGATTGCTTTTCTCTGATAAATTCTGACATAATCCACTTCCATGGTTTGAGGAAAAGCCGCTTCGTCGATTCCTTTTACACTTCCCCATGCGCCACCAACAGCCAGATTCAGTATCAGGTAGTAAGGTTTATCATAAGGCCATTTGGATTCACCCAAACCCTCATTGATATATTCAAAATATTGTTTATCATCGACAAAAACTTTCAAAACTTCAGGTGTCCACTCAAGAATATAGGAATGAAATTCATCGCCAAAATCAGACACCGAAATCGTATCTGTTTTTTGAGTTCCTGCCTGCCACTGGTAATCTTTGGAATGAGCAGATGCATGAATGACTCCCGGATCATGTCCTACATGTTCCATGATATCAATTTCTCCAATATCCGGCCAGTTGCCATCATTGAAGGACCAGTTTCCCGGCATCATCCAGATGGCCGACCAGGTTCCAACAGCCTTAGGTAATTTTGCATTTATTTCCATTTTACCATACTTCCAGTCTGCTTTCGAAACCAGTCTCGCCGAAGTAAAGGTTTTACCACCAACATCTTCCCTGAGGGCTATTATTTGTAAAACACCGTTTTTTACCCTGACATTTTTTTCATTGGCTTCAGTGTAGTATTGGGCTTCATTATTTCCCCAGCCGGCTTCATTACCTTCGGTATCATATTTCCACTTGGTAGAATCCGGAAGACCATTATAATCGAATTCATCCTGCCAAACCAATTGGTATTTATTATCAACCAGAGTATCTGCTTTAACATCGGAAGTGCCATTACTTTTTGGATTGCAGCTAGCAATTATTAAAGTCGCACTTAAGAATAGCAATATTTTGTTCATAGTTTTATGCAATTTTCGGTATGTCTTTAAAACTGTTGTGTATTCTTAAATGCTATTCTGATTCCTGGAAAACACGGACATAGTCGATTTCCATTGTTTGCGGGAATGAAGTAGTTTCATCGGGTGAACCCGGCCAGTTTCCACCCACTGCAACATTCAAAATAATAAAGAAGTTATTGTGAAATTCACTTAGTTGTGCCGGAGTAATATCCACAGTATAATACTGGATATCATCTATAAATGCATTTATTCCCTGAGAGTTCCATTCCACTGAAAAAATGTGATAACCATCTGCTAAAATGCCGGACGGAAGCGTATAACTTTGGCCATAGTCGGCATGAATTCCATCGTTATCCCAATGAAGAGTAGCATAGGTTGTATTATCATTCCCCGGGCCACCGACCATTTCCATGATATCTATTTCGCCACAAGCCGGCCAGCTAACGGAATTGATATTGGCGCCCAGCATCCAAAAGGCCGGCCACATACCCTGGCCATAAGGCAGCTTTATTCTGGCTTCGATTCTACCGTATTTGAAAGAAAATTTATTTTGAGTCGTGATCCGGGCTGATGTATAATCTCTTCCACCAACTGACTCTTCCCTTGCAGTAATGGTAAGAATTTCATTATCAACCATTACGTTATTTTGGCTATTGGTATAATACTGAAGTTCATTATTACCCCAACCGTTTCCACCGGTTTCTATATTCCATTTTGAAGGATCTGGAAATCCTGTGTAATCAAATTCATCCGACCAGATAAGGCCGGGAAGATAGTTAGGATCATCCTGTGCAATATTTACAATTTGTTTAAGGGAATAATCTTTATTATTGACTGAAACGAAAAGCTCAACTTCATAATCGCCCGCGGTGGGGAAATAAGCCAGGTGTTCCATTTCATTTTCAACCTCAATGCTGCGGTATAGCCATTTAAACGAATCATAGGTTCCCTGCGTGGTATTTTTTAATAAGACATAATTGGGATTGATTGGATCAATATCAGCCGAAAAAGAAAGTACCAGGTTATTGTTAGCAATATTTATTGCTTTTGAGACTGATTCATTACTCCCGGTATAATTGGTCAACCTTAATGATACTTGATAATTTCCAGCTTCAGGATAATAAATTACATGGACTTTTTTCTTGTCAGTTGTAGTATCAGCCTGCCCGTTGCCAAAATTCCAGATCATTGAATAATATTCACCATCTGATAGATTTTTAAATTGAACATAATTATCATCCAGGTATTCAAAGCTGAAATCGGCTGTAAAGCTTGCCTCTTCCTCTTTTTTACATCCTGAAAAGACAATTAATAAAACAACAACATGGGATAACAGTGCAAACTTGAAGTCACTTTTGGCAATAAGTTTAATTACCTTCATAATATTTTTATCTTTAACTTAATCATCAAGCGTAAAAATAGACACTGCAAGAATTCTGATTACAACCTCCTGATTATGCAGCGTCTATTTCACAAAAACAAATCATTTAACCTAAATTCTCTTTATGAGAACATTACAATCTTTTACTTTTGCTCCGGATTTACATTGGTAAAAATATGATACCATGCAAATAGCGGTTCGTTAGCCTGGACCAACCTTACCTTTAATATGTTTTCTGTTATTTCGATGATTTCATATTCGCTCGTGCCTGCATAAAATCCCATAAAACCGCCATCGGAGTAGCTCATGGTTGTACCCCTGTAATCTCCGTCTATCGTTGCAATTGAATTTGACGGACTAAAGAAAACATTCTTAACACCGGCAATATCAAATGGATAACTGCCTTCCTCTCCAAGACCCAGTTCTTGTGCATATAAACCCTGAATAAATGCTTCACCAGTAGGGTTGAGTTGTTCAAAGGTCAGATTTCCGGATTCAATGGAAAACACGAATTCGCAATCATACAGTGATGTTGAGGACTTTTCCCAGGGTGCTGCCTGATACCATTGCGGCCAGGTGTGAGATCCCGGTTCATAGTCGAAATTGTTAGGTCCTAAGCCTAAATGCCCGGTTTGGTCTGCTGCCCAATACCATGATTTTGTACTTCCGCCCGTTAAGAATTGCAGGGCTTCATCATCCGTAAAATTGCTAAAAACCGTAACCTGGGCAGTTTTACTCGATGTGATTCCGCCGGTACCGATTGCATAAACCGTTACATTAAATGTATTGGTTCCGGGTACTGAAAATACATGGGTTGTTTTTCCGTCAGCTGCAATCTGGTTGTTTTTACCATCACCAAATTCATAATTAAAGGTAATTTCATTGTCAGCATTAGCGGTAAAGTGAACTTCTCCACTACCATCACCATTGGGGTTCGCAGCATCAACACCAACAATTTCATAAGTTAATGTTAAATTGGAGGGCGATACCAGGTCACCAAGTTCATGATCATCTTTCTGGCAGGCACTAATTGAAATTAGCACACCTGCAAGTATCACTAAAATATATATTCTAAACTTATTCATTTTCATTCAGATTAATTGGTTAATGCAATATCATCAAATAAGAAAGTAAAATCGGGTGAACCATTTCCTACAGTTCCATTGTCAAAGATGATTACAAGTTTTTGATAAGATTCAGCAGTTGAGACAGCACTGAAATCAAAAGATATTTCTTCCCACGTATTTATAATGGTAGTTTCCTCTTCAACTTCATAAAATATGGCTCCGTTGGTCATGTTTTCAATCTTCAAAAGAACTTTTGCTCCAACTCTTGGAGAAAACACCTTCATTTTAAATGTCTTATTCACTGAGAAATCAATAGGAGCATCCAGTCCAATCCAACTTCCTCCCCACGATTGTCCGGAATTTTTGACCATTTGGGCTACTTTCGAACTTGTATTTATACCGTTTGATTGCGGATTGTCGATGACCGTTACGACACCTCCATCAAAATTTATCCACTCATAATTAATGGTTGATGATTCAAAATCCAGTGGTAAGGAAGGTTCTGTTGAAGCTCCCTGTCTGTAGATATAGATATTATCCAGGTAAATACTTGAACCGGCTGTACCATCAATTTTAAATTGAATCACATCGGATAAATCAACCACAGTTGAAAACGCGGTTAACGGAATGTCATAACTTACCCATTCACCGGAAGTAATTGGCAATGCATAAGGAGTCTCGGCCGGACCAGTACTAATCATAAAAATGTTGATTGCAGAGGCATCATCGGTCCACATATCCAGGTGCAAATATTCCATAGCTGAAGCATCAATGGGATTTTCAAATTGTGTACCCTGATAATTCAAATTCATATATTTTAAAGTGTTGTCACCGACAATCTCTTCAAAAGTAACTACGGTAGATTGTCCCCAGTTAGGATTAAAATTAGTGTTTGGAATATCCGTGTAGGCTCCGCTAAAAATGGAAATCACATCCGATGGAACCCTGCCCGGAGGCGTTGGAGCTGCCATTTGTGGTCCTGTAAGTTCATATACCGTGATTGTGTCATTAAATTCTGTTGTTGCAACTCCACCACTTTTTGCAATTACCGTGATTACATAATCACCCACTTCAGCATAGGTATGTGTTACAACTTCTTCCGGCAGGGCATGCACAGGAATTTCATAAGGCTGGTCGCCAAAATAAATATCCATTATGCTCGCAAAATCTGCCTTAGCTGAAACAGATACCAATGCCGGATTAGCAATATCCTGTATAATGGTTACCACTAAATTTTCAGGAGCGATAAATGTTACATTTATTTCCTGTTTGTAATCTGTAGTCAATCCCGAAAGACCAACAGCAGTGATAGCAACTTCGTAAACACCTTCAGCATAATTATGTTTTATTGTCTCATTGACCGCATATTCTAAGGGTATTTCACCAGCAGCATCACCAAACGTAACCAGATATGCGGTAACGCCTTCTCCACTTGGGATTATGGTTACCAGGCCCGTGTTATCCTGTGTGATATCAAAGGTTGCGGAAATATTGGCTGGGGCTGTAACGCTGTCCAATTCTTTTAAGTTATCAACTTCCTTGGTGCATGAATAGGCAATGACCAGGAAGATCATGAATGCCGTTATATTTTTTAATGGTTTCATTTTTTTCTACGTTATGGATTAATAATTGGGGTTTTGAGTCCAGTTACCAGCTGAAAAATTAATTTCCTCTATCGGAACAGGGAATACTTCATTTTTACCTGGTACAAATCCGTCAATACTCTCTGCAGCTTTGCCTGTTCTAACAAGGTCAAAGAAATGATGTCCTTCACCCATTAATTCTACACGACGCTCGTGGTAAATAGCATCAGTAAGGGCGGCACCGGTTAAGGTAATCGAATGGTTTTCGTCACCAAAGGCTCTTTCCCTGACCATATTCACGTATTCCTGCGCTTTCGCATCAGAGATACCTCCGCGGTTATTGGCTTCTGCAGCCATGAGTAGGACATCGGCATAACGGATTGCCCTGTAATTGTTCGGATTGGTAAGGTTTAAATCATTTGCAGCATCCGGATGCCTTTTACGGGGAAGATACTTCCTGTTGAAGAATCCCGTATGTTCATAACCGGTGGTGTATTCAGCATCAGTAGTGTCTGCCCAGGCAACAATGTCTAAAATCGTTACACCTTCCCGGAGATCTCCGGGTTCAAAGGCATCAACTGCCTCCTGAACGGGCACATTAAAACTAAATCCCGGAGTGAAAAGTGGTCCTGTGTAACCTCTAACGCCACTAAACCCAACAGCTACATTTCCTTCGCTGCATTGAAGGCAACCAAATCCGGCACCTTCGAATTCAAAGTACTGGACTTCAAAAACAGATTCAGGTCCGTTTTCGCCTTCGGCTTCAAACATATTGTTAAAATTTGTTGACAATGAATAATTTCCATCATTAATAACTTGTTCCAGTGCTTCAGCGGATTGTGCAAATTTATCCTGGTACAGGTAGGCTTTTCCCAGCAAAGACAGCGCGGCTCCCTTGGTTGCCCGGCCAATCTCAGCCTGGTTATCCGGCAAAACACTTGCAGCATAAATTAAATCCTCCTCAATCAGGGCATATACTTCAGAAACGGGAGAACGAGGGATGCTTGTTTCATCGCCTGGTTTGAACCTTTCGTCAACTTTTATGGGAATTGGACCAAACCATTTAACCAATTCGAAATTGTAATAAGCCCTTAGAAACCGAACCTCGCCAATCATTATTTCCTTCCCATCGAAGTCTGTCTTATCTTTAAACTCCATGAAATAATTGCAACGCTGAACTCCTGCAAACATCCAGTTCCAAATATCCCTGAGGTTGCTGTTGGTGGAGGTATGGATCATATCGTCAATCTGCTGCCATCCGATGACATCAGTCGGACCTTCGCCACCGCAAAGGGTATTGTTGGAAGCAATCTCACCCAGTATGGCATTTGCATAAGTTGTTTGAAGCAAATCGTAAGCGCCAATGAGTGCACTGTAGTAATCATTTTCGGAGTTAAAGTAATTTTCAGAGTCAATTGAATACTCCGGAGAAATCCTTACAAAATCATCCGTGCAGGAATTGGTTATTACGAACATTGCAATGAATCCTGCGATAGTTATTTTATTAAATATATATTTTTTCATCTCTAAAAGTTTTAAATGTTAAGGCTAAATCCGAACGTATAAACCCTTGAGGCCGGATAGAATCCGGAGTCAAAGCCTGAACCAATAGGTTGACCGCTTGAGGCTGCGGGATCAAATCCCATATATTTCGTTAGTGTAAACAGGTTGTTGATGGCAAAATAAAATCTGATTTCTTCCATTCCAATCTTTTTTGACTTAGCTTGAGGAATTCTGTATCCTAATTGAACCCGCTGAATTCTTAAATAGGAACCGTCTTCTACATAATAATCAGAAAAAACATTATTTGCAGTTGCAGCTGTGGTTACCCTTGGCACTTCATCACTGGTACCAGGCCCGGTCCACCGGTCAAGGGTATAACTCATTTTGTTAACGTTTGGCTGTGTCCTTTCATAATTTCTAACGATTTCATTGCCAATACTTGTAAAAGTATACATCACAAAATCAAAGTTTTTGTATTCCAATGAAATATTCAATCCCATGATAAATTTAGGTATAGGATCTCCAATATTGGTCCGGTCATCTGAATTGATTACCCCGTCACCATTAATATCTTTATATCGAATGTCTCCGGGAGAAGCGGGAGCACCAAGTGCGGTTTGTGACGGATGGGCATCTACCTCTGCCTGGGTCTGGAAAATACCGTCGGTTTCATAACCATAAAAGTATCCTATGGGTAACCCCACTTCCATACGGGCAGGAGCAGGCTGACCAACTCCAAAACTTCCACCTTCAATGAAACCAGTGCCATTATTAACCTCAAGAACTTCATTCTTTAAATTTGTAAAGTTGTAGTCTATACGGTAGGTGAAATCACTCTTTGTAGTACCGCGGTAACCTACAGCAAACTCAAAGCCGCTATTGCGAACGGTTCCGGCATTCCTGGTTGGGCTGGCGGCTCCGGGAGCCGTTGTGCCAAAAATGCCTGACACAGGTATATATTCGATCAAGAGGTCTTGGGTAGTTTTATTAAAATAATCCGCCGTAAAATCTAACCTGTCCCTAAAGAATTTAAAATCAAAACCAATATCAAATTGCTCAGATTGTTCCCATTTGATTTCCGGATTTGGCATAGCTCCAACGGCCTGTCCGTTTACGAGTGTGTCGTTTAAGATATAAACTCCTTCACCATTGAGTTGGGAAATATACCGGTAGTCACCTATTTTATCAGAACCCAAAATTCCATAACTCACTCTGAATTTGACAAGGTCAATATTCTTCATATTCTTCATGAAATTTTCATCTGAAATGATCCAGCCCAGAGTTGCTGAAGGAAACCAGGCAACGGCTTCATCTGGGCCAAATTTTGTAGAGGCATCCCTCCTTAACATGAATGAAGCCAAATATTTTCCATCGTAATCATATTGCAGCCTTGTAAAGTAAGATAATCGGCGTTGGTCATAGGTATATGAACCTGTTGCTTTGGTCGTATTGAGGCCATTTGCCAGGCTTATATCTGCAAATTCCCATGAATTGTTAGGTATATCAAATCCTGTGGCATTAAGATTATTTCCCCAGGTTTTGAAAACCGTTGATCCTAATGTTCCTGTAAAACCGTGTACTCCTTTAAATGTATTGTTATAAGTTACAAAAGCATCAAATGTATAATCATTAAAATTGTCTTTACTCTGATAAACACTGCTTCGGGTTACATCAAAAACTTTCCCGCCATAATCAACAATCTTTGAAAAGGACTTGTATTTGGTGTTTGTTGTATTAAAACCAATCCGGCCGGTGGCGGAGAAATGCTTTGCAAAATTTGCTTCCAGACCAAGATTACCATTGAGTTTATTCAAATCATAATCATTATGGGTATTGGCAATTTGCTGTAAGGGATTAATGATCTCGATTCCAAGGTTGGCAGGTGCAAGAAAATAATCTCCTGACTCATTGTAAATAGGAACTGTGGATGGCATATTTACAGCATTAAACAATACGGAACCCAATCCGAAATCGTTGAATGACCTTCTGTCAATATGTGTATAAATAAGGGAAGTGTTTAATTTAAGCCATTTATATAAATCTGCTCCCAAATTTAAGGAGCCGGTGCTTCTGTTGTAACCGGATTTATCGCCACCAATAATACCATCCTGCCTTAAATCAGAACCACTTATAGAATAGATCACATTATTTGTTCCGCCGGAAATCCTCAGGTTATTATCATAAATGGGAGCTGTTTCAAAAAGTTCATCCTGCCAGTCGGTGCCTTCGCCTAATCCAGATACATCGGGAAAGGGTAATGACTGTCCGTTTGCAGCATAGCTCTCATTTAACAATACGCCATATTCTGTGGCATTGAGAACCGGCAACTTCCGGGTTGTTTCCTGCATCCCAAAAGAACTGGATAAATTCACTTTCGTTGGCGTATTCTTAGTTCCTTTTTTTGTAGTAACGAGGATAATTCCATTGGCACCAACGGTTCCATAAATCGCTGCCTGTGCATCTTTCAGAACCGTTATTGTTTCAATATCACTTGGATTAAGTGTATTCAAATCACCCTGATAACCATCTATTATAACAACCGGAGAAGCATCACCGTTCGTTGAGATACCCCTGATTCGAACATCAATACCTGCGCCCGGAGATCCCGACTGCTGTGTTACATTAACCCCGGTGATTGTGCCCTGTAAGGCTTCTTCGACTTTAATAGGCTTTAACTTATCGATGGTCTTAGAACCAACTACAGACACTGAACCTGTTAAATCCTTTTTCTTAACCGTTCCATAACCAATCACGACAACTTCATTTAAGCCAAAGGATTCAGTTTCCATCACAACATTGATGATGTTTCGACCTCCTACCTGAATCTCCTGTGTAACCATGCCGATATATGAAAAAACCAGCAGGGCCTCCGAAGGTACCTGGGTTAAAGTGTATTTTCCATCAATGTCGGTGGTCGTTCCGGTCAAAGTTCCCTTTACAACTACGGAGACTCCCGGCAAGGATAGTTTGTCATCAGCCGAAATTACTGTTCCAGTAACCGTTAACTCTTGCGATTGAGCCTGGAGGTGCCACAGGAAAAAGAACATAAGAAATAATGTAAAAATTCTCTTCATAATTATTTAATTATTTAAGCAATTGTTTTAAAACAACTTTTTTACCTATAATATTTTCACCAAAAGTAAAACTGACATACCCCGGTTTCCTAATAAAAATAATCAACAATATTTCATCATTGAAATTTTTCACTACATCAAAATTTCATCAGTGGAAATTATTTCAGCTGATTTACAATAACTTATTATATCAGGAAGTCTTTTTATCGGATGGGTTTATTAGCCATCTTCAATTTTAATAGGTGAGAATGAAATCAGTAAGATTTTCATCTCTGGTAAGTTTAAGTTTTCGCCTTAGCCTGTATCTGCTGATTTCAACTCCTCGGGTAGAAATATTCATTAAAACTGCGATTTCTTTGCTTGAGATATTCATACGGAGGTAGGCACATAATTTTAATTCCCGTGGACTGAGTTCAGGGAATTGGGTTTTTAATCGAGTAAGGAAAGCTTCATGTACATTTTCAAAGTGGGTTTCAAAAACTTCCCATTGCTTTTCTGTATCAAGTTCTTTGTTTATTTCTCTTAACCATATGTGTATGTGGTTTTTTAATTCTGGATCCACAGTTTTGGAAATCATTTTTTTCAGATCATTCTTTACCCTTGTCAGGAGCTTATTTTTCTGAATCATATCCATTGTGGAGTTAGCCAATTCCTTGTCTTTCAAGATCATTTGTTCATTAAGTTTTTCATTTCGTAAACGAATGATCTCTTTTTCAGCTTCAAGGGTTTCTCTTTGCAGCTTTTCCTCCCGTTTCTTAAACTTTTCCTGTTGCAGCTTTTTTTCTTTTAGATGCAAGCTTTTTATTTTTCTTTTGATAAGCATTAGTGCGATTAAAATGATAAGAATACCAACAAGAATATAAATAACATAGGCTACCCAGGTTCTGGCCCAGGGAGGATTGATAGTGAATTTATAAAATACAGGTTCGGTTTCGACTCCATAAATATTGCGGGCCTTAACAAAGAAAGTGTATTCATCCTCATGAAGATTAGTAAACTCTCTATTATACCTTACTTCCCAGCCGGTCCAATCTGCATCATAACCGTCTAAAAAAGTAGAATATTCTGTTTTCTCAGGGTTTTCAAAATCATTGGCAGAAAAAGAAAAATATAAGCCGTTGTTTCTGAATTTAATCGCAGGTATATAACTTTCAGAAATGGACTTATGTCCTGAAAAAATAATTGAATCAGGATTTAACAGGCTGACTTTGTTTATGCATGCTGAGAAGGGAAGCTGATAGTCTTTAAATTGATTTGGATTGTAATGAATAAACCCATTGCTAGCCCCAAATAATACATTTTGTTCGTCAATGGGATATACAAATTCAAAGCCACCAATAAAGTTCCCTTTAATTTGCCTGAACGGCAAATTGATATTTACAAAACCACCATCTTCCTGTTTACGCAATACTCCCAATTCCTTATTTGCAAAATACCAAATATTACCTTTTTCATCTTCCACTAATTTTGAAAGGCCTTCCTCCTGAATCAAATCATTAATAAAAACACTTTTTTCAAAGAAATCTGCACTCTGATTATATTCGTATACACCGTCCGGTGTAGTAAAAAATATTTTATCATTGAGCTTGACAACATTAATTCCAAAGTCCGTTTCTAATCCTTTCGATGAATTGTAAAAATCGACACGGCTCACAATATCCAGTTCTTGGTTCAGTAAAATATGGAAAACCCCTTTAAATCCATGGCTCATCCAAATACTTCCATCTAAATCAGCTTCCAATAATCTGCAGGATTCATTAAATCCCTTTATCTTTTTAACTACAGTCCAACGATTCCCAATTTTCTGGAGTAATATCAATCCTGAATATGTACCAGCAACAACTTTATTCCTATGGTTGGGCATCTCCAGGTAAGTCCAGCCACCTGCAACGTCAGAGATTAGTTGTGCTTCTGTTCCTTTTATTATAAAGGTTCCATTATTGTTCCCGCAGAACAGGTGGCCATCAATCACCTGAAGAGTCCACACCTGACCTCTGGTTGCTTCAATCAGTTCAAACTTTTCATCTTTTTCATTGGACAAAAACGCCTCCCACTCTTTATAAAACACACCCTGGTTTGTTCCGAGGTATAGCATATCCTCAAATCGTTTAGCCGCATAACCTGCACCAATGCCATGTTCGTATGACAAAACACTTAAAGGAGAGTTTATTTCAATATAGTCAATTCCATTGTCTGTGCCCAGCCAAAGATTCCCGGTATTATCCTTATGTATGCACAATATGGTATTGTTTTGTAAACCTTTTAGCCTGTCTAACTTTTGTAAAATATAACCTTCTTTGGTACAAATCAATAAACCATTTTGAATAGTTCCAAAAGCTAAATAATCCTCATTCAGACTTAATGCAGAATATACCTGGTTGCGTTTTAAAAAATCAGCGGCCGGATTCGACCACTCTTCTAATTGATTCCCATCATAAATATAAATTCCTTTTTCTGCCGTAGCCATTAACAATTTATTACCAAAAGGTAAAATGGCCCAGATTTCTAGTCCCTTTAAACTTTCGGTTCCGATTAATGGGAAAAAACTATTCATCGAATAACGAAAAATCCCTTTTCCCAAATCCACGACCAGGAGTTGTCCATTCACAAAATAGGAGAAATGAAAATTGCCGGGTGCTTTAACCACGCGGACATCTCCCTTATTTATGATAATCAACTGCGTGAAGGATTGAAATATAAGACCATCAGGTGTGTTATGAATTCGCCAAATTTCATCAAAATTGCGATCTTCAGGCTTCAGTAAATCAAGGAATGAGTGGTAAACCAATTGCCCAATGGAATCAGGTTCAAAATATCCAAATTCATTGAAACCACCAACATATATTTTTCCGTCTTTGGAAACGAAAACACTTCTTACTATTATTCCTTTTGGCAAGGGGATCAGGTTCCAGTTCAATCCATCAAATTCTAAAACACCATCATTATTGGCAAAGTACATACGGCCATCCCCTGCCTGATCAATCATCCAATTTTGCTGACCAGCATGATAATCCAGCCTGGAATAATTTTTAATAAACGGGGTTCCTACGCTATTAACCTGGGCTGTAATTCTCAGATTAAACAATGACAAAAGAATAAACGGAATTAAATACCCTGATAATTTATTTATGCGATTAATACCCATATCCGGAGGCTAAATTAAGCAATTTTGTCAACTTTTATTTCAGGAGAATGAAAGTGATAATAACTTCAGGTGAGTTCAAATCTTGCAACATCGGGAATCACATTTTCAGCAACTTCTAAAATGTTAAGTATACTGCCGGATAACAAGTTTGAAATAACTAATAATTGGGCGGCATATTTGAAAAAAATTCAAGCTGAATCAATGTGTATTCTATTTTATTAAAATTACCCGCTGGGTTTGCATTTTACCATCAAACCAATATCTGCACAGGTAAATTCCGGGAAGGATATTTATATCAAAACTATTCATTTGTACCTGCTCAATTCTTGCAGTCTTTATAAGTTGGCCAGAAAGAGTGAATATTTCCAGCTTATCACCCAATAGCTCTGGATGGCTGCACTCCATTTGGATAAGGTCCCCGGCGGTGAAAAAAACTATTTTCTGTTTAGCAATAGAGTTTAATCCGACACCAATTGTAAATATACTGCTGGTCAAATCATCAAAACTGTTCAAAATTTTTGAATCAATGGTCACCGATAATTCCTCCGGGCTATTTATATTTCCTGATAAAATAATGCTAGCCTGAGATGCATTAATAAATACCACTGTATCGATGGTCACACCTGGTGTCTCAGTGATCAATGTAAAGTATTTCTTTTTCAGGATTGTCCTGCTGAAATAATCATCCGTTAACGTGATTTCCAATTCAGGTAATGATCCTGATAGTTCTGCTGATGGATAAAGCAAACTGCCTGGGATGTTGTCATCCATCCAGGATATCCGGTTGTATAACCAGGTTTCAAAAAATTCAACCTCATCATCGTAATCATTCCCCTGCCAATTGTAGTTGGGCCATACATAAACTCCCAAGATGGGCCATCTTTCGTAGTTTCTCTGCTGAGCCTCATCAATATAATCTATAATTGAATCAATCGCATATTCAAGGTTATTGTTGCTCAACTCATTCTGTCTCAAATGTTGCCACCTTGTTTTTGATAAATTTCTAAAATATGGATCTTCCATCAACCGTTTCCACCAAAACATAATACCCCAATCGACTGGTTCAACCATGGAGTATAGCCAGCCAGCGTAATCGTTGCCCGGTGGCCAATAATCAACATTTGAGTACCCCAGATCAAAATCCCATGCCGGGCCAGCAAACAACTTTCCTCCATCGCTATCTTTCTCCTTATAAAAGTATGTGCTGTACCTGTACTTATCAACATCTTTAGAAATTTCACACAAAATCAGCTGGTCAACAAATGATCCGGTATTAAAGTATTTATTGTAACCAACATTGGGATTAGTAAAGGTTGAACCGGTCAAAATGTTTTCAGTAGTTGAAATGTAGTCCTGAATATAATTGCTCTGTTCTTGAACAAGCTCATTTGCTTTGGGGTAATAATACTGGAATGTGATATTCATGGCATTGGGGTATGGCGGAACAGGAATTGATTTCCAGCCATCTGTGCCATAAACAAAATCCGGATCTATTTTATCTACCTTTACTATATAGCCTCCCGTGAGTTCATCACCAGAAATATCTTCTGGGTTTAATTTAGCAATATTTACCCTGTTTTCATCCTTCTTTATCTCCTCCATCAGAATATATACACCTTTGTAATCATTGTTTACAATTACTTCGCAATAGGCCATCCTTGAACAATACGGATCAAGTTTACTTCCCATGAAAAAAGATATGAAATTCCTGAGCATCGATTTATCGCTGTATGGGGCATACAATATCCAGTCATTCTCCTCCGGCATTCCAAGCAGCGATACATTGATGTTTTCCCCTTGCTCATCCCTGGTTTCTAAACCGTAGGATTTTTTTGGAAACATTTGAGTACTTTGCCCCCTCACTTCAATTCCGATAAAGCCATTGTAATCATTGGGCGGGTCGTACTGATTGTTCAAATTTCCGGGACCATTGTCAATGATGCTCATTTGTCCTGTAATTTTTGGCTCATCCGGAATTTCAATTCCATTTGTGTTTATGATGACAATGGGCAAATTGGAAGTGAGTCCAATAACAGGTTCTGAAAGTCGTATTACATCATCAACATACCACTGCTTGTTTTGTGTAGTTCCAAGAAAATCAAAAAAGATCACCATTCGGACGAAATCTGTAGCTGTCGTTCCGGAAAAATCAAACTCCAGGTCATCCCACACGCCGGGATTTGGGGTTTTCTCTATTTCTTTCCAGGATGTGTTGTTGTCATTTTCAAACTTTAACACTACTGATCCACCGCTTTCCGGAGCCAATATTTTTAGGCGATAAGTCGGAAATTCAACAAAGTTAACGGGCACAGAAAAGTCTGTGTAAATCAAATCATAAGGATTGTCGCTGGAGGTAATTTCCAAACAATGAGCTGATGGATTGATACCCTGCTGTTCCGGGTTTTCAACAACCTCACCGCCACCTGCTGAAATTGTCCATGCTACATTAATCCCATCCCAATTGGCAATCGTATCAAAAACCTGAGACAACGCTGGATTTGCAACAAATGAAAATATTACTAAAAAAATCAAATATGTTAACCGAGCTAAACTCATGTAATACCTTATGCCTTAAATATTATCGAATGGTCGGAAAAAGATAATTTTCTGCAAAGTTATTGAAAAAGGCCAGGAGGAAAAGAGATTTCGCAAAAATTATGAAATTTTAAACCAATCTTAAAAAGATTAACTTTTTCAGATCTCCAATTCTTTGGTTTGGACTAAATCCTTACAGGCAAAAAAAAAGCTTCCTCATAACCGGGGAAGCATTTTTTTTACTTTTTAATAAAACTTCTAATACCTGTAATGCTCCGGCTTATAAGGTCCTTCTTTCGGGATACCCAGATATTTTGATTGTTCATCTGTAAGTTTAGTCAGCTTAACACCAATCTGCTCTAAATGCAGGCGTGCCACTTCTTCGTCTAAGTTCTTTGGAAGGCGGTATACACCCACTTCCATATTCTTTGTCCAAAGTTCTAATTGCGCCAGGGTTTGGTTTGAGAACGAATTACTCATTACAAACGATGGATGGCCGGTAGCGCAACCAAGATTAACAAGTCTGCCTTCAGCAAGCATAAATATTTCATGTCCGTCGGGTCTCTCCGCTGTGGCGGGAAATATGTATTTATCAACCTGAGGCTTAATGTTCACTTTTTTAACTCCCTTAGCATGATTCAAAGGTTCAACCTGGATTTCGTTATCAAAGTGTCCTATATTACACACAATGGCCTGGTCTTTCATAGCCTTCATGTGCTCCAGGGTGATGACATCAAGGTTACCTGTTGCTGTAACAAAAATATTTCCTTCTTTTACGGCTTCTTCCATTGTGGTTACTTCAAATCCTTCCATCGCAGCCTGAAGTGCATTGATAGGATCTATTTCGGTGATGATAATCCTCGCACCATAACCTTTCATTGATTTGGCACTACCTTTTCCCACGTCACCGTAACCGGCCACTACTACAACTTTTCCTGCAACCATTACATCTGTAGCTCTTTTAATTCCATCAGCCAGCGATTCACGGCATCCATATAGATTATCAAATTTGGATTTGGTTACCGAATC
>Ga0209391_10000294_pt1 | contig 22524 bp, 18 predicted proteins | sample PPLLak3March2015_FD_187246 | JGI IMG/M metagenome (GOLD analysis project Ga0209391, IMG submission 187246) | Freshwater sediment microbial communities from Prairie Pothole Lake near Jamestown, North Dakota, USA - PPLs Lake P7 Core (1) Depth... | ecosystem: Environmental > Aquatic > Freshwater >...
TGTTCGCCGTCCGCAACGGCATCCAGGAGCGCCTCGACCGCTTCGAGGCGACGCTGCCGGAGAACGTCCGGCTCGAGCGCGGCTTCGACCAGACCCGCAACGTCAAGCACCGCCTCGGCCGCCTCGGCTTCGACTTCGCGATCGCGATCGGGCTGGTCCTGCTCACGCTGGTGCCGCTCGGCCTGCGGGCCTCGCTGGTGGTGATGATCTCGATCCCGCTCTCGCTCGCGATCGGGCTGTCGATGCTCTACTTCACCGGCTTCTCTCTCAACCAGCTTTCGATCGCGGGCTTCGTGCTCGCGCTCGGCCTGCTGGTCGACGACTCGATCGTGGTCGTGGAGAACATCTCGCGTTACCTGCGCGCCGGCTATTCGCGGGTCGAGGCCGCGATCGCGGCCACCGACCAGATCGCGCTCGCGGTGCTCGGCTGCACGGTCACGCTGCTGTTCGCGTTCCTGCCGCTGCTGTTCCTCCCGGAAGGGGCGGGCATCTTCATCCGCTCGCTGCCGGCGGCCGTGCTCTACACCGTGCTCGCCTCGCTGCTCGTGGCCTACACCGTGATCCCCTTCCTCGCGAGCCGCGTGCTCAAGCCCGAGGGCGAGACCGGCGAGGGCGGGCGGGCGCTCAAGGCGCTGACGGGGGCCATCCGCCGCTACTACGTGCCGGCGCTGCACCACGCGCTGGCGCGGCCCCGCGCCACCATGGTGGCGGCGACGGCCTTCGTGCTGGGCTCGCTGGCGCTCGTGCCGCTCATCGGGTTCAGCCTCTTCCCGTCGGCCGACATCCCGCAGTTCCGCATCACCATCGAGACGCCCGATGGCGCGAGCCTCGCGGACACCGATCGCGCCCTGCGCTTCGTGGAGGACGAACTCGCACGGCGCGACGAGGTAAAGCACTGGTTCGCGAACCTCGGGCGCGGCAACCCGCGCGTCTACTACAACATCTACCCGGAGGAGACGAGCGCCAACGTGGCCGAGGTGTTCGCCGAACTGCACGGCTACAACCCGCAGCGCAGCCCGCGCCTGTACGAGGAGCTGCGAGCGGCGTTCGCGGAATACCCGGGCGCACGCATCCTTCTCGAGTCGTACCAGAACGGACCGCCGATCAACGCGCCGATCGAGGTGGCGATCTCCGGCCCGGACCTCGAGCAGCTGAGCGCGCTCGCGGCGCAGGCCGAGGCCCTGATCGAGGCGACCCCGGGCACCCGCGACGTGGACAACCCGGTGCGACGGCTGCGCACCGACCTCGACCTGCAGATCGATTCGCAGAAGGCCGCCCTGCTCGGAGTTGCCCCGGTGGAGATCGACCGCACCGTACGCGCCGCGGTGGCGGGCTTGAGCGCCGGGAAATTCCGCGAGCCCGACGGCGACGAGTTCGACATCACGCTACGGCTGCCGATGCAGGACCGTCCGACCCTCGAGATGCTCGACCGCATCGAGGTGAGCTCGGCCTCCGGCCGACCCGTGCCGCTGCGACAGCTCGCTTCGCCCGAGTTTTCCGCCGCCGCGAGCCTCATTCGCCGGCACGACCGCGAGCGCGAGGTGCTGATCACGGCCTATCCCGAGTCGGGCTACAACACCGGCAAGGTCACGAAAGCCGTGTTCGAGCGGCTCGAGGATCTCGAGCTGCCGGCGGGCTACGCCCTGCGCGCGGGCGGCGAGATCGAAGCGCGACAGGAGAGCTTCGGCGGCATCGGCACGGCCGTTCTGGTCGCCGTGTTCGGCATCCTCGCGGTGCTGGTGCTCGAATTCGGCAGCTTCCGCTCCATGGCGATCGTGGCGGGCGTCATCCCGCTCGGCGTCGCGGGCGGGTTGATCGCGCTGCTCGTCACCGGCTACACGCTGTCCTTCACCGCGACCATCGGGCTCGTCGCGCTGATCGGCATCCAGATCAAGAATTCGATCCTGCTGGTGGACTTCAGCAACCAGCTGCGAGAGCAGGGGGTGGCGCTCGAGGAGGCGATCGCGCGCGCGGGCGAGATCCGCATACTGCCGATCCTGCTCACCTCCGCGACCGCGATCGGCGGCCTGCTGCCGCTCGCAGTGCAGGGCTCGGGCCTGTATTCGCCGCTCGCCATCGTGATCATCGGCGGGCTGATCTCATCGACGCTGCTCGGCGGCATCGTCACGCCGGTGATGTACCGGCTGCTGCCGCCGAAGATCGAGCCCGTCGGACCGGAGCCCCGGGACGCGGCGCTGGCCTGAGGGCCTGCCGCGGGTTTAGGCGCCCTTCTTCTTCAGCAGGTCCGCCGCGTCGAGACCCAGCCGCTCGATGGTCGCCGCCACGCGCGGCCACTCCTGAGCGAGGAAGCGCTGGCGCTCGTCGGTGAGCAGCCGGGCGCACGCGCCCGCGGTGACGAACATGCCGCGTCCGCGGCGCTTCTCGACGAGTCCCTCGTCCACCAGTTGCTGGTAGCCCTTGAGGACCGTGAGCGGATTCAGGGAGAACTCGGCCGCGACGTTGCGTACGGACGGCAATGCGTCGCCGTCACCCAGCGTGCCTTCGAGGATCATCGCCACCACCTTGTCGCGGAGCTGGCGGTAGATCGGCTGGTTATCGTTCCAGTGTGAGTCCATTCGGCCCGACGGCTGGGTGCTGTGCTGCACTACTGTAGCAGAGCACCCGTATCACGCGACGGGCTCAGTCGATCGCGGCCCGAGCCGAGGAGGCGGCCACATCGAGGACCGATGGCGTGATGGCCTGTTGCGCCACCGGCCTCGATGCAACCGACAAACCGGCATAGATCCAGACGGCTGCGGCCAGGAGAACTGCGAGTAACCTGCTGCTGATGCGCATCTTTCCACCCCCGGGCGCTGCATCGCGCCGATGCTCCACTTCTAGAGTGTTCTAGTTAACTACAACACCAGAACGATCGCAAGCCCGATTTGCATTTTCTGTGGCGGAAGGCGTCGGGAGATCCCTACGCGGGAGCCGGTGTTCCGGCTGATACCATTGGAAATCCGCAGGCTGGCGGCCCCGTACGACGGGCTCTGCCGCTCGTCGCGGCACCTGAGAACCCAGCGGAGAGACTCCATGAAGACCCCAGTCAACGTCGCGATCACCGGCGGTGCGGGCCAGATCGGCTACGCCCTCGCCTTCCGGGTGGCCTCGGGCCAGATGCTCGGCCCCGACCAGCCCGTAAACCTGCATCTGCTCGAGATCACGCCGGCGTTGGGCGCCCTGCAGGGCGTGGTGATGGAGCTGAATGACTGTGCGTTCCCGACGCTCAACAGGATCGTCGCGACGGACGACGCCAAGGTCGCGTTCAAGGACTGCCACGTCGCGCTGCTCGTGGGCGCGCGGCCTCGCGGCCCCGGCATGGAGCGCAAGGACCTGCTGCTCGCCAACGCGCAGATCTTCTCGGCGCAGGGCAAGGCGCTCGACGCGGTCGCCGACCGCAACGTGCGCGTGCTGGTGGTCGGCAATCCCGCCAATACCAACTCCCTGATCGCGATGAAGAACGCGCCGGGCCTGAACCCTCGCAACTTCACGGCCATGGTGCGGCTCGACCACAATCGCGCGCTGTCGCAGCTCGCAGAGAAGACCGGTACTCACGTCACCGACTTGCGCAAGGTGATCATCTGGGGCAACCATTCCGCGACCCAGTATCCCGACCTGCACCACGCGACCGTCAGCGGCCGGCCGGCGCTCTCGCTGGTGGACGAGTCCTGGTACAAGGACCAGTTCATTCCGATCGTCCAGCAGCGCGGCGCCGCCATCATCAAGGCGCGCGGCGCCTCGTCGGCGGCCTCGGCGGCCTCGGCTGCGATCGACCACATCCACACGTGGATGCACGGCACGCCGGAGGGCGACTGGGTGAGCATGGGCGTGCCCTCTGATGGAAGTTATGGCATCGCTGCCGGGGTGATCTACGGCTACCCCGTCACGTGCAGTGGCGGCGACTACCAGATCGTGCAGGGACTGGCGGTGAACGAGTTCAGCCGCGCCCGGATGGACGCGACTCACAAGGAGCTGCTCGAAGAGCGCGACGGGGTCAAGGATCTGCTGTAGACGCGTTCGAGCCGGTCGAGCGCATGCGGACGGCGGCCCTCGGGGCCGCCGTTTCGTTTCCGGATCCGGGCCGGCTGCAAGCCCCGGGCGCCCGGTCAGTTGTGGCGGTGCAGCATGATTGGGCATAGTCGGGGCTGCGCGGGGCATTTCGCCCCGACCCATGACGGGAGTTTGCAGCGGTGACGACCTTCCTCCTCTGGCTCCTGCTCTTCGCCGGCGGCGCGCTGTATCTCGCGTACCACCGTGTCTCCCTCAGCATCGCCACGGTCGCGACCGGCGTGGCGTTGTTCGCCTACAGCCTGATGGGCAGCGGCTCGCTGCCATGGCTGTTCGCCCTCTGGGCGGCGTTCATCGCGATGGCGCTGCTCAACGTGGGTGCGCTGCGCATGCGCTTGGTCACCAAGCCCTTCCTGATGGTGTACCGGCGCATGCTGCCTGCCATGTCGGACACCGAGCGCGAGGCGCTCGAGGCCGGCACGGTGTGGTGGGACGGCGAGCTGTTCACCGGCAAGCCCGACTGGCCGAAGCTGCTCGGCGCCAAGGCGCCGCAGCTGAGCCCCGAGGAACAGGCCTTCCTCGACGGCCCCTGCGAGGAGCTGTGCCGCATGCTCGATGAATGGGACATCACCCACCGCCGCGCCGACCTGCCGCCACAGGTCTGGGAGTACCTCAAGAAGAAGGGCTTCTTCGCAATGATCATCCCGAAGAAGTACGGCGGTCTCGAGTTCTCGGCCTACGCGCACTCCTGTGTGCTCGTGAAGCTCGCGAGCCGCAGCGCCACCTGCTCATCGACGGTGGCGGTGCCGAACTCGCTCGGTCCCGCGGAGCTGCTGCTGCACTATGGCACCGAGGAACAGAAGGACCACTACCTGCCGCGGCTCGCGCGCGGCGAGGACGTGCCCTGCTTCGCGCTGACCGGCCCGCGGGCGGGCTCCGACGCGGCCTCGATCCCGGACACTGGCGTGGTCTGTCGCGGCATGCATGAGGGCCGGGAGATCTTGGGGCTCCGCCTGAACTTCCAGAAGCGCTACATCACGCTCGCACCCATCGCCACCGTGATCGGCCTCGCCTTCAAGCTCCAGGATCCCGACCGGCTCCTCGGCGGCGAGAAGACCGACCACGGCATCACCTGCGCGCTCATCCCGCGCGGCACGCCGGGCGTGACCATCGGCCGTCGCCATTTCCCGCTCAACGTGCCGTTCCAGAACGGGCCGCTGTCGGGCAAGGACGTGTTCGTGCCGCTCGACGCGATCATCGGCGGTCCGAAGATGGCGGGCCAGGGCTGGCGCATGCTGGTCGAGCAACTCTCCGTCGGCCGCTGCATCTCGCTGCCGTCGAACGCGGCCGGGGGCGCCAAGGCGGGCGTCTATGCCTCGACTGCCTACGCGCGCATCCGCAAGCAGTTCAGCCAGGCGATCGGCAAGTTCGAGGGCGTCGAGGCCGCACTCACCCGCATGGCGGGCGCCACCTACATCATCGACGCCGCCCGATCGGTGACGAGCGGCGCGATCGACGGCGGCGAGAAGCCGTCGGTGCCGGCGGCGATGCTCAAGTACCACTGCACCGAGCTCGGCCGGAAAGTCGCCAACGACGCCATGGACGTGCAGGGCGGCAAGGGCATCTGCCTCGGGCCGAAGAACTACCTCGGCCGCGGCTACCAGGTAGTCCCGGTCGCCATCACGGTCGAGGGCGCGAACATCCTGACGCGCAGCCTCATGATCCTCGGCCAGGGTGCGATCCGCTGCCATCCATACGTGCTGAAGGAGATGAACGCCGCGAAGCTCAAGGACAAGGCGCAGAGCCTGCGAGAGTTCGACGCCGCGCTGTTCGGCCACGTGGGCTACACGCTGTCGAACGCGGCGCGATCGTTCGTCATGGCGGCGACGATGGCTCGATTCTCCGACGCGCCGACGGACGGCGCCACGCGCCGCTACTACCAGCACATCAACAAGTTCAGCGCGCAGTTCGCGTTCGCCACCGACATGGCGATGCTCACGCTCGGCGGCTACCTCAAGCAGAAGGAGCACCTCTCGGCACGCCTCGGCGACGTGCTCTCCGCGCTCTACATGGCCTCGATGGTGCTCAAGCACTACGAGAACCAGGGCCGCCCGGAGGCCGACCTGCCGCTGGTCGAGTGGAGCTGCCGCACGCTGCTCTACGAGGCCCAGGAGCAGCTGCACGGCTTCCTGCGCAACTTCCCGAACCGCTGGGTGGCGGGGTTGATGCGCCTCGTGATCTTCCCGCGGGGGCGAACGTATTTCGCGGCGAGCGACCGCCTCGGCCGCAGGATCGTCGAGCCGCTGATGGTGCCGTCCGAGACGCGCGAGCGCCTGTCGCACGGCATCTACAAGACCGTCGAGCCGGGCAACCCGATCGGGCTGCTGCAGGAGGCGCTGGTGCTTTCGGTGGGCGCCGAGCCGCTCGAGAAACGGCTGCGGGTCGAGGGCGTGAAGACCGGGCGCATCACCGCGCTCGAGCTGCCCGGCCAGATCGAGCAGGCGCTGACCGCCGGACTGCTGAGCCCGGCCGAGGCGCAGCAGCTGCGCGACTACGACCGCAAGGTGATGGACATCATCAACGTGGACGACTTTGCCACCGAGGACCTGGTGGCGGGCGTGCAGGACGTGACGCGCCCGGAGCGGTGGCGCGACATCGCCTGACCCTCCCGTCGGGCCGACACCCCGCAGGGCCGGGCGGCACGAGCGCCGTCCGGCCCTGCTGCTTTTGCTACCCTTCGCGCCGTGCAGCCGCAGAGCGACAGCCGCAGCCTCCTCTACGAGGTGAACCTCGAGGCCGACGCGGCCATCGAGGCGCCGTTCGACACGTGGCTGCGCGACCACATCGCGGACATGCTGCAGTTCGACGGGTTTCGCTCGGCGGAGATCCTCGACGCCGACGCGGTGCCGGACGGACGGATCCGCCGCATCGTGCAGTACCGGCTGCGCGACCGGGCGGCGCTGGACGACTACCTCGCCTTCCATGCGCCGCGCATGCGGGCGCAGGGCATCGGCCGCTTCGGCGACCGCGCCCAGGAGGAGTCGCGCGTCCTGCCGCACCGCGAGGAATTCGTTCGCGGCGCAGTTTCCACGGAGAACTGCCTCAACTGCGGCGAGGTGCTCACCGGCCAGCACTGCTCGCACTGCGGACAGCCGGCGAAGGTGCGCGTGCTGTCGCTGTGGGGGCTCCTCCGCGACGTGATCGGCGACCTGTTCAATGCCGATTCGCGGGTGTGGCGCACGCTCGTGCCGCTCGCCTTCCGCCCGGGGCTGCTCACCCAGGAGTTCCTGCGCGGCCGACGCGCGAGCTACACGCCGCCCTTTCGCATGTACCTGGTGCTGAGCCTGGTTTTCTTCGTGCTCGCCTCGCTGTCGGACCCCGGCGGCGACGTCGCGCTGCAGCTCGACGGGGACGGCGCCAACATCCAGCTGCGGGACGGCGGCGCGGAGGGAGCGGCGGCGGCATCCGGCGGCGAGGAAGCCGGCGCAGAATCGCCGGCGGCGGACGCGCCGAAGCCGGCGGCAACAGGCGCCGCGGATGCCGGCGCGCCGCGCGCGCTCGACGCGTCGGAGCGGCGCCTGATCGACCAGATCGTCCGGCGCCTGCCGGAGGCGGAGCGCGAGGCGCTGCGCAAGGAACTCGAGACGACGCTGGCGCAGGCCACGCCCGAGGAGCGTGCCGCCACGGCGAAGGCGCTCGCCGATCCCTGCGGCGAGGATACGTTCAAGGTCGATGCGGGCCCGGTGCTCGAGCGCTATGAGCCACGGCTGCGCGAGGCCTGCCGCAAGATCGTCGCCGACCAGCAGAGCTTCGGCCGGGCGATGTTCGAGAACGTCCCGAAGATGATGTTCATCTTCCTGCCGCTGATCGCGGCGGTGATGGGCGTGCTGTACGTCCGTTCGGGACGCTACTACGTGGAGCACCTGCTATTCGTGGTGCACTTCCACGCGTTCTTCTTCCTGGCCGGGATCGTCGTGATCCTGCTCGACCGCCTCGCGGACCTGCTGTCGGGAGGGGCCGCGGAGGCGGTCACGGTCGCCCAGGGATTTCTGGGCGTCGCGCTCGTTTTCTACGTGCCCTGGTACCTGCTCAAGGCGATGCGCCGGGTCTACGAGCAAAGCTGGTGGAAGACGATCCCGAAGTTCGTGCTCCTCGGGTTCGCCTATTTCTTCAGCCTGGTCTTCACCGTGCTCGGGTTGCTGTTCTACACCGCACTCTCGCTGTGAGCGGACGCGCCGGCCTCAGCCGGCGCGCGCCAGGTTCGCGTTGGCGAACTCCCAGTTGAGCAGCTTGTCGATCACGGCCGCCACGAAGTCGGCGCGCCGGTTCTGGTAATCGAGGTAATAGGCGTGCTCCCACACGTCGACGGTGAGCAGCGCCGTCTGGCCGGTGGTGAGCGGCGTCTCGGCGTTCGGGGTCTTGGCAATCTTGAGCTGGCCCTTGTCCGCCACGAGCCAGGCCCAGCCGCTGCCGAACTGCGTCATGGCGGCGTTCGAGAATTCCTTCTTGAAGTTTTCGTAGCTGCCGAACGAGGCGTCGATCGCCTTCGCGACCGCTCCCGTCGGCGCGCCGCCGCCGGCCGGCTTGAGGCTGTTCCAGAAGAAGGTGTGGTTCCAGACCTGCGCGGCGTTGTTGAACACGCCGGCCTTGTCGGGCTTGCCGGCCACTGCCTTGATCAGCGTCTCGAGCGGCGTCTCCGACAGGTCGGTGCCCGCCACCAGCTTGTTGAGGTTGTCCACGTAGGCCTTGTGGTGCTTGCCGTAGTGGAACGACAGCGTCTGCGCCGAGACGACCGGCGCGAGGGCATCCTGGGCGTAGGGCAGCGGGGGCAGTTCGATGTGGTGGGTCACGGGGAGGTCCTCTGGCAGTTGGCGCGCCGCGGCGCGACGATCCTGGATTATCGCCCGATTCGCGCCGTGGCGGGGACCGGATGCCGGGACGCCGACCGGCGCGGAACGTATTCTTGCCCCATGGACGGACGCGCCATCCTGCACGTGGACATGGACGCCTTCTACGCGGCGGTCGAGCAGCGCGACGACCCCGCGCTGCGCGGCCGCCCGGTGATCGTCGGCGGCACCGGCGGGCGCGGCGTCGTCGCGGCGGCAAGCTACGAGGTGCGGCGCTTCGGCGTGCACTCGGCGATGCCCGTGCGCGAGGCGCTGCGCCGCTGCCCCGAGGCGGTCTGCGTGCCGCCGCGCATCGGCCACTACGCGGCCGTCTCGGAGCAGATCTTCGCCGTGTTCCACGAGTTCACGCCACTGGTGCAGGGCCTGTCGCTCGACGAGGCGTTTCTCGACGTCACGGCGAGCACGGGGGCGCTGGGCGACGCCGAGCACATCGCGCGCGAGATCAGGCGGCTCATTCTCGAGCGCACCGAACTCACGGCGTCGGTCGGAGTGGCGACCAACAAGCTGGTGGCGAAGATTGCCTCCGACCTCGGCAAGCCCGATGGCCTCGTCATCGTGCGGCCCGACGCGATTCGCGCCCTGCTCGACCCGCTGCCGATCCGCAGGCTGTTCGGTCTCGGGGCCAGGACCGCGCCCAAGGTAGAGGCGCTCGGGATCCATACGCTCGGCGAGCTGCGACAGGCGAGCCCGGCCCGGCTGCGTCCGATCTTCGGCCGCTACACCGAGCGGGTGCAGCAACGCGCCGCCGGCATCGACGACCGACCGGTCGTGCCCGACCGCGACGAAAAGCAGATCAGCGCCGAGGAGACCTTCGACACGGACATCGCGGACCACTCGAAGCTGCGCGCCGAGATCGTGCGGCTCGCCGACAAGGCCTGCGCGCGCCTGCGGGCCCGGCAGCTGTCGGCCGGCTGCGTGACGGTGAAGATCCGCCGCGGCGACTTCACCACCTACACTCGGCAGCGACGCTTCGAGCCGCCGACCCAGGAAACGAGGGTGATCACGTCGCTCGCCACGGCGCTGCTCGACGCCTGGCTCGCCTCGCAACCCCGGGCGGCGCTGCGGCTGCTGGGCGTGGGCGTCAGCGAGCTCGCTCCGGCCGCGCAGCTCGAGCTCTTCACGGCGCCGCAGACGGCCAGGAATCGCGAACTCGATGCCGCGGTGGACCGCATCCGCGAGCGTTTCGGCAAGGTGGCGCTCACCCGCGCAAGCTCGCTTGAGCGACCTGAGCCACCGCCGCGCGACACCGACGGCTGAGTGCGCCGGGCGCGAGGAGACGCGTCGCCGGCAGCGCGCCGGCCGACAGGTACCACCGATGCGGTGCCTCGGCTAGCCATGCCGGGCAGCGGCAGGCATCATTGGCGACCTTCCGCGCGCTGGAGAATGGCCTAACCCCGCATGTACACGAGCTTTTTCGGACTCCAGGAAAAGCCGTTCGCGATCACCCCGGACCCCCGCTACCTGTACCTCAGCGAGCGGCACGCGGAGGCGCTCGCGCACCTGCTCTACGGCATCAATGAAGCCGGCGGGTTCATCCAGCTCACGGGCGAGGTGGGCACCGGCAAGACGACGGTCATCCGCAGCCTGCTCGAGCAGCTGCCGGGCCACGCCGACGTCGCGCTGATCCTCAATCCGCGGATCACGCCCGCGGAATTCCTGCTCACCATCTGCGAGGAGCTGCACGTCCCGGTGCCCGAGGCCGGACGCGGCAGCACCAAGACGCTGATGGACCTGCTCGGGCGCCACCTGCTCGACACACACGCGAGCGGACGGCGCGTGGTGCTGATCGTGGACGAGGCGCAGAACCTCAGTACCCAGACGCTCGAGCAGGTTCGACTGCTCACCAACCTCGAGACCGCCACGACCAAGCTGCTGCAGATCATCCTGATCGGCCAGCCTGAGCTGCGCGATCTGCTCGACCAGCCCGAGCTGCGGCAGCTCGCCCAGCGCATTACCGGCCGCTACCACTTGAACCCGCTCTCCCAGGAGGAGACCGCCGGTTACGTAAAGCACCGCATGCGCATCGCCGGTGCCACGGCCGAAGTGTTCACGCCCTCGGCCCTGCGCGAGGTCCACCGGCTGAGCGGCGGCATCCCGCGCGTGATCAACGTGATCTGCGACCGCGCGCTGCTCGGCGCCTTCACGCAGGAGGACCACCGCGCGGGCGGCGCCCTCGTACGACAGGCGGCCTCCGAGGTGTACGGCCGGCCGGTCCCGGCCCCCTGGCTCAAGTGGGCCACCGCCGCCGCGGTGGCGGCCGCACTGGCGCTGGTCGCGATCGGCCTTTGGACCTACCTCGCGCAGCGTCCGGCCGCGACGGCCGACGCCGAGCCGCCGCGCACGGTCGCGCCGGTCGAGCAGTCGCCCGCCGCTTCCGCCGCGGTCGCTGCCTCGATCGAGACGTCGGCAACCGCGCCCCCGGAGCCGGTTCTCGCGGCCACGCCGTCGCTGCCGCTGGCCGAGCTGCTGGTGAGGCACGGCAACGACACGACGACCGAGGCCGCGCTCGCCAAGCTGTTCGCGCTCTGGGGCGCGCTCTACGAGCCGGCGCGCGGACGAGGCTGCGACCAGGCTGCACGGCAAGGACTGGAGTGCCTGTTCCAGAAAGGCTCGTGGGCGCAGCTGCGTACGCTGAACCGCCCGGCCGTCCTCACCCTGACGGACGACCTCGGCCGGACCCACCAGGTCCTGCTCACCGGACTCACCGACGAGCACGCGATCCTCGACCTCGGCGGCGAGCCGCGCGAGGTTGGCATCACCGCATTGTCGCGCTACTGGTTCGGCGACTTCCTGCTGCTGTGGCGGCCGCCGCTCGCGGTAGTGAAGGCGCTCGGCCCCGGCATGCGCGGCGAGGACGTGCGCTGGCTGCGGGAGAGCGTCCGCGCCGCGCAGGGCCTGCCGACTGCGGCGCCCGGCAGCGACGTGTACGACGACGAACTGATGCGGCTGGTGCAGGACTTCCAGCGCCAGCACCGGCTCGCCGTGGACGGCGTCGCCGGCGTGCAGACCCAGATCGTGCTCGACACCACGATCAATGCCACGGGGTCGCCCACGATCGTCCCGCAGGCCGCGGGAGGCTGAGGCGCATGTCGTTCATCCTCGACGCCTTGCGCAAGTCGGAGCACGAGCGGCAGCGGCAGACCGGGCCCGCCCTGGTCGAGGTCGCGGTCGCCGCGCCAAAGCCGAAGTCGAACCCCTGGGCGACGGCGGCGCTCGCTCTGCTGGTCGTGAACCTGGTGGCGATCGGCGTGCTGTTGCTCGTGCGATCGGGCGACGTACCGCCCGCCGAGCCGACGGTCCAGTCCGCTCCGGCCGGGGCGACGGGCGCAGCCGTGACGCAGGCTCCGCCGGTGTCGCCACCGCCGGCGGCGGATGCGCAGGTCGCGGTAACGCAGACCCTGCCGGCGACTCCGCCGCCCGCCGCATTGCCGCCGCCGATGTTGCGACCGGCTGAGCCCGTGGCGCCCGCCACCCGCAATCCGCTCGCAGAGGAAGTCTCGGGCTACTCGCCGGGGCTGGAGTACGAAGCGGCGGAACGCGCCGCGGCACCGCCGCCCGGTCCGCCCGCCGTGGTCGCCGCCCCGCGCCGGGGCGGCACGGTCGTGTACGAGTCGCTGCCCGATGCAGGCACGCTGACGGCGGCCGGCCCACCGCGGCCCGCCGGCTCCGCGTCGCGCAACATGCCCACCGCAGACGACGTCGCGGCCAGCAGCGGCCTGCCGGAGCTCAAGCTCGAGCTGCACGTGTACTCGAACCGCCCGCAGGAGCGCTTCGTGTTCATCAACGGCGCCAAGTACCGCGAAGGCGAGACGACACAGGAGGGCGCGGCGGTCGAGGAGATCACGTCCGACGGCGTCATCATGAGTGCGGGCGGCAACCGGTTCCTGCTGCCGCGCGACTGAACACCCGGGAGAGCGGCGCTTGAACACCGTCGTCACCACGGCCGACAGCCTCGATGGCCTGCGCCTCAACCGCGCCCTCAAGGCCGGCATCGCGCGGCTGCTGTCGCGGCAGGAGCACCTCAACAAGATCAACGTGTTCCCGGTGCCCGACGGCGACACGGGCACGAACCTCGCGCTCACCATGCACGCGGTGCTCGGCAGTCTGCAGCGCACGCCCGACGACCACGCCGGCAAGACTCTCACGCGCATCGCCGACGCGGCGCTCGACGGCGCGCGCGGCAACTCGGGCGCCATCCTCGCGCAGTTCTTCCTCGGCCTGTGCGACCGGCTCGGCCACCTCGGCCGGCTCAGCACGCGCGATTTCGCCGATGGGGTGCGCGGCGGCGCCGACTACGCGCGCGAGAGCCTGAGCGAGCCGCGCGAGGGCACGATCCTGACGGTGCTCACCGACTTCGCCCGCGAGCTGCACGCCGTCCAGCGCGAGGGCGCGCGCGATTTCGCCGCCCTGCTGCGCCGCGGGGTGCAGGCCGCGCAGGCGTCGCTCGAGCGCACGACTTTCCAGCTCGAGGCGTTGCGCAAGGCGAACGTGGTGGACGCCGGCGCACAGGGCTTCGTCGAGCTGATCTCGGGCATGACGGAGTACATCGCGAGCGGCACCGAGGACGACCCCGCCGTAGTCGTGCCGGTCCTGAGCGCGGCGGACGCCGCCGAGGCGACGGCCGGGGAAGAGGAGGACCTCGCCTACCGCTACTGCACGGAGTGCGTGGTGACCGCCGCGGACCTCGACCGGCGCCACCTGCGCGAGCAGCTCGCCGCGCTCGGCGGCAGCCTCGTGGTCGCCGGCCGGCAGGGCAAGGCGCGCGTGCACATCCACGTCAACGACCCGGCCGAGATGTTTCGCGTGGCGTCGCGCTTCGGCGCGGTGTCGGGCGAGAAGGCCGACGACATGCAGCGCCAGCAGCATTCGGCGCACGTGGCCGGACGCCGCGTGGCGATCGTCACGGACTCGGCCGCCGACATCCCCGAGGACGAGCTCGACCGCCTCGACATCCACCTCGTGCCCCTGCGGGTGCACTTCGGCGACCGCAGTTACCTCGACAAGGTCGGCCTCACGCCCGAGGAATTCTTCGCCGAACTCCGCAGCAATCCCGCACACCCGAAGACTTCCCAGCCCCCGTCCGGGGATTTCAGGCGGCAGTTCGAGTTCCTGGCCTCGCACTTCGACTCCGTCGTGTCGATCCACATCACCCGCCATGCGAGCGGTACCTGCGCGGCGGCCGAGACCGCCGCCGGACGAGTCAGCACGCACGGCAAGGTGACCGTCATCGACAGCATGAATGCCTCGCTCGGGCAGGGGCTGGTCGCGATGTACGCGGCGGAGTGCGCACAGGCGGGCTACGATGCCGAGCGGGTGATCGAGGCCACGCGCGCGATCCTGCCGAAGACCTGGACCTGGGGACTCGTGGGCTCGCTCGAGTACGCGGTGCGCGGCGGGCGCGTGCCACGCTGGGTCAAGGACCTCGCGGACCGCCTGCAGCTCATGCCGATCCTTCACAACGATCGCAAGGGCCGGGTTTCGGCCGGCAGCGTGCTGTTCGGCCGGTCGCGACTCGACGAGAAATTCGCCCGTTACGTGCGACGTCGCATCCGCGGCGACCGCAGGTACCGTCTGCTGGTCGGCCACGCCGACTGCGAGGCCGCGGGACAGTGGCTGCTCGGGCAGCTCACCACCGACAGCGTGGTCTCGGCGCGGCTGCTGCCACTCGGCAGCGCACTCGGCACGCACGGCGGTCCGGGGATGCTGGTGGTCGGACTGCAGGAATACGAGCCGCCGCGATGAAGCTCGAGACGCTGGCCATCCACGCGGGCCGCAAGCCCGATCCGTCGACCGGCGCGGTCCGCGAGCCGATCCACCTCTCGACCACCTTCGAGCGGGGCCCGGACGGCGCCTACCCTCACGGCTACTTCTACGGCCGCAGCGGCAACCCGAATCGCGCCTCGCTCGAGCAGGCCGTCGCCGCGCTCGAGGGAGGCACCGAGGCCGTCGCGTACGGCTCGGGTGCAGCCGCCACGCTCGCGGTGTTCTCGCTGGCGGCGGCCGGCGGGCGCATCGTCTGCTCTGCGGACTGCTACCACGGCACCGCGCGACAGTTGCGCGAGATCCTGCCCCGCTGGGGCGCGAGTGTGGCGTTCGTGGACACGACCGACCTCGCGGCTGTCGAGCAGGCGCTCGAGCCCGGCGCGACGCTGCTGTGGGTGGAGACGCCGTCGAACCCGCTGCTGCGAGTCAGCGATCTCGCGGCACTCGCTGGACTCGCCCGCGCGCGGGGCACGCTGCTCGGCTGCGACAACACCTTCGCGAGCCCGGTTCTGCAGCAGCCGCTCGCGCTCGGCGCCGACCTCGTGATGCACAGCACGACCAAGTTCCTGGGCGGCCACAGCGACGTGCTCGGCGGGATGGTCGTGGTCCGCGAGACGGTACCCGTGCTCGCGCGCCTGCGCGAGTTCCAGGGGGTGGGCGGCGGCGTGCCCTCGCCCTTCGACTGCTGGCTGCTGCTGCGCAGCCTCGCCACCCTGCCGCTGCGCGTGCGCGCGCAATCCGCCGGCGCGCTGGCCGTGGCACGGTTCCTCGCGACGCACCCTCGCGTGGAGCACGTGCACTACCCGGGCCTCGCGAGCCACCCGGGCCACGGGCTCGCCTCGCGCCAGATGCGCGACGGGTTCGGGGCCGTGGTGTCGGTGCAGGTGCCGGGCGGCGCGGCGGAAGCCCTGGCGGTCGCGGCACGCGTGCGGCTCTTCACGCGCGCCACCAGCTTAGGCGGGGTCGAGAGCCTGATCGAGCACCGCGCCTCGATGGAGGGGCCGCTCACGCAGACGCCGGCGAACCTGCTGCGGCTCGCCGTGGGACTCGAGCACCCGGACGACCTCGTGGCCGACCTCGACCGGGCGCTCGGGGGCTGACCAGGGGTCAGTTGGCGGTGCAGGCCTCCGCCGCCGGCCCGCCGTCGGCGAGCGCCGCAACGCACGCGGCGGCATCCCGCGGCTTCTCCACCGGGCGGCCCTGGTCCATCCAGGCGGTAATGTCGCCCTGCAGGTGCTCGAGGCGGGCGTAGCCGTTGTCGGCCAGCACCTCGGCCGCAAGCACGGCGCGACGACCCGAGCGGCAGTAAAGCACCACGTCCCGGTCCTTCGGCACTTCGGCGAGCCGCGAAGCGAGCTGGTCGTGGGGAATGTTGACTGCGCCCGGCACGTGCCCGGAGACGTACTCGTCGGCCGTCCTCACGTCGAGCACGTACGGCGCCTTCGCACCGTCATCGAGGCGCTCGATCAGGGCCTCCTGCGACACGGGGGCCAGCGGCGGGTCGGCCGCCAGCGAGAGGCCCGCCGCCAGCGCCAGGAAACCGGCGGGGATGATCAGGCTTCGAAAGTTCACTTTCCTTCCTTGTCGAGGACGAAGGTCAGCTTGAGACGCACCTTGTACTCGACGACCTTGCCGCCCTTGACGTCGACTTCCTGGTCGGCGACCCAGGCGCCGCTGATGCCGCGGATGGTCTTGCTGGCACGGCGGATGCCGGACTGGACGGCGTCGTCGAAGCTCGTCTTGGAGGTCGAGGTGATTTCGGTGATCTTGGCGACGGACATGTGGCTTCTCCTGGTTGAAATGGTCTCACCCTGAGGCTGCCCGGTCCCTCACCAGCGCTGGGGCACGACCTGCAGCTTCGACATATCGTAGCCGAGATCGGCGACCTGCTGCTTCAGGCGCTCGAAATCCGCCGCCGGGATCTCGGGCGTGCGGGCCATGATCCACACGTAGTCGAGTCGACTGCGCGCAATGATGGTCTCGGTGTAGTCGGGGTCCACGTGGGCGATCAGGTACTCGGCCTTGATCGGCCAGATGAACTGCATGCCCCAGACGGCGTTCGACTCGCGATCCCGCAGGAAGCCGCGCGGCCGCATGACGCGCTCGGGACCGTCGAAGGCGTCCTCGCGGAACGTGAAGGTCGTGGCGATCGTGCCGTCGGTGTCCAGGCGGTAGGACTCCACCGCGTTGTGCGCGCCCTTTTCCATCCGGGTCGGGATATTGGCGATCACGTACCAGTCGCCCATGAAGCGGTCGAGATCGACCTTCGCGGCGACCGGCAGCGTGGGAGCGGAGGAGCAGGCGGTGAGCATGAGCATCAGGGTGACGGTGCCGACCCGGAGGAAGGAGTGCATGGGAAGTCTCCGTGGACTCCCAATTGTTCGGTTGCGGTTCCCGGGCAGTTTCAGCAACGACCGCGCGGTCGGGGACCCGCTCGCACCGCGAACGGCCGCGGGCTCGCCCGTCACCAGTGGTAGTTGAAGCTGATGCTGACCCGCTCGGCGGCGACCGGGTTCGGCGGCACCTCGTGGCGCAGCCAGCTCTCGAACAGCACCACCTTGCCGGCCGTGGCCGGCACGGTGACCCAGGGCCGGTGCTCGGCCCGGCAATCCGGCCGGCGCGGAGGGGCCGCCATGTAGCGGTCGAGGCGCGGGTCCTCGAACTTGAGGCCCGCCGTCCCGCGCGGGGTCCGCACGTAGTACGTGCCGCTGATCGTGGACAGCGGATGCAGGTGCAGGCTGTGCACCACGCCCCGGGGCATGATGTTGATCCAGCAATCGGTCATCGCGAGGTCGCGACCCTCGAGGTCGAACTCGAGGCTGCGGGCGAAGGCGCGCACGTGTCGGCGCAGCTTGCGCTCGAACGTCGCGAAGGTCGGCGAGAGCATGTGCATGCGGCTGAGCGAGCCGTAGGACGTGTAGCCGCCCGGGTAGCGCGTGGCCGACCACTTGCGGCCGGCCGGGTCGTCTTCGCGGTACTGCAGGCACTCGTGCAGCAGGCGGCGATTGAACTCGCGCTCGCCTGCGGGAGCCAGCCGGGCCTCGTACACCAGGGTGGGGAACAGGGCGCGAGTGGGCATGCGATCAGGATATCCGAGGCCCTCCCTTTTTTTCAGATTCCCTCCATAGCCACGCGGTGGCTGCCTTGCATGCAGGCGCTGCAGTGCGTATTGTCAATCGGAAGTTAAGTCGAGGCGACTGATGACCGCCGACCCCGATCGTCTGCCGCTGAACGCCCTGCGCGTGTTCGAGGCCGTCGCGACCCACCTGAGCTTCACCGCCGCCGCGCGGGAACTCGGCGTGACGACGGCCGCCGTGAGCGCGCAGATCAAGTCGCTGGAGGCCGATATCGGCGTGCCGCTGTTCCGGCGCCACACCCGCGCGGTCGCCCTCACGCAGGAAGGCGCGGAGCTGCTGCCGGGCGTGCGGCGCGGGCTCGAGGAACTGCGACGCGCAGTGGACCGCATCCGTCGGGAGCGTGTCGGTGGCCTGCTCAACCTGAGCGTCGCGAACGAGTTCCTGCAGCGCTGGCTGCTGCCTCGCCTCGGCGAGTTCAACCGCCGGCATCCGGAGATCGAGGTGCGCTTCGGCCCGGCCCGGGCAACGCTCGACTTCAGCCGCGACGATTTCCACGCCGCCATCGTGTACGGATCGGGTGAGTGGCCGGGCCTGCGGGCCGAGCACCTGCTGGACGAGTGGGTGTTTCCCGTCTGCAGCCCGGCGCTGCTCGCCCGGCTCGGCCCGATCGACACCCTGGCGGACTTCGCCCGCTACCCGCTGCTGCACAGCCGCGCCGAGCCCTGGCCACACTGGCTGCGCCGCGTAGGCGGCGACACGACGCGAACCGACACGCTGCCGCAGCCCGAGGACGCCTCGGTCACGCTCGCGGCCGTCGAGCAGGGCAAGGGTGTGGCTCTGGCGCGCTGGTCGCTGGTCGCAGCGGACCTCGCGGCAGGCCGGCTGGTCCGGCCGATGATGCCGAGCGTGCAGCAGCAGGGGGCGTGGTATCTCGCGGCACCGCCCGAGCATTTCTCGCTGCCCAAGGTGGTGCGCTTCCGTGCCTGGCTGGTGGAATGCTGCCGCGAGTTCCCGCCGCCAACGGGCGAGACGCTACCGGCCGAGTAGGCCCGCCCGTCAGGTGCCCGGGCCGCCCGGGGCAGGCGTCGCCGCCGCGACCGCAACCGGCCGCACCTGCAGCCGCGCGATCACCGGGCGGTGGTCCGAGCCGATCGGCGCCCCGACCTCGGCGTGATCGACGCACAGATCGCCATTCACGAGCACATGGTCGATCCGCAGGGCCAGCGGCCAGAAGCTGGCCCGCCAGGTGGGGCGCCAATCCGGGCCGTGCATCACGTCGCGCAGCCCCGAGTCGCCGAGCAGCCGTCCGAATGCGGGCGCGTCGGGAGAGAGATTCAGGTCGCCCAGCACCACGATGGGCAGTTCCTCGGTACGCGCAATCTCGGCGACGCGCCGCAGCGCGTCGTCGCGCGACCGGGCCAGCCACGGCAGCACCGGCCACCGAGTGTGCAGGCCCAGGAAGCGGACCGGCTGGCCGTCGATCCGCACGACACCGGACAACGACGGCAGCCCGTCGTCAGCGAGGTCCACCGCGGCCACCGCTTCCAGCGGCCACCGGCTCAGGACCCCGATGCCGTAGGCGTCGGGCCGGGGCAGCACGTACTGGTGAGGATATTCAGGCAGCAGCGCGAGCGTCCGGGCCCAGCTGTCCGTGACCTCCTGGACGACGACGACGTCGGCCGACTGGGTGTCGAGCCAGCCGAGGAACGGCTCCGGTCGCTCATTGACGTAGTGCAGGTTGGCCGTGACGACGGTGAAGGCGGTCCCCTCGCAGACGACGGGCGGCTCCGCGAGCGCCCGCTGGGCGACCGGCATGCCGTGCCAGCCGGCGAGGACGAGTGCTGCGGCCGCGTAGGCAGGACGCCGTTGCCAAGCGAGCAGTACCGCGATCAGCAGCGACGCCGCCGCGTACTGGGGCCGGAAGTGCGAGAAGAGCTCGAACGGCCAGCCGAGCGGTGCGAACACCGCGAGGACGCTGGAGGCGCCGACGATCGCGAACGCGACTATAAGCAGCCGCGCCCACAAAGACACCTTGACCCCGTTCGTGGCCATGGCGGGAGCTTAAACCCGGGGCCTCGGCGCCGCCCTCAGGGGAAGTTCGACAGGAAATCCTCGATCGCGGCAAGACACTCGGGCTCGTCGAGCAGCGGCGGGTGCCCGCGCCGTGCGACGCTCAGGCGACGCAGGTCGGGCTTTTCGCGCGCCATGCGCTCGAAGGTGGCCTCGGAGAGCACGTCCGACAGCGCGCCGCGCAACGCGAGGACGGGCAACGGTGCGAGCGCCGCATAAACGGGCCAGAGGTCCGGCGCGGCGCCCGCGGGCGCGGCACGCACCGCCTCGCCGATCATCGGATCCATGTCGAGGCGCGGCACGCCGTCCACCTCGATGTAGCTGCGCCGCGCGAGGGCGTGCCAGTCCGCGTCGGTGAGGTCGGGCAGGGCGAGGCCGTAGGTGGATTGCGCCTGCGCGATCGCCTCCTCCCAGCTGCCCACCAGGGCATGCCGGCCCACGTACTGCGCGATCCGCTGCAGCCCCTCGGGGGCGATCTCCGGACCGACGTCGTTCAGCACCGCCCCGGCGATCGCCGCCGGGCGGGTGGCCGCGATCAGCATCGCAAGGATCCCGCCGAGGGACGTGCCGATCACGATGACGCGCTCGGCCGACGCCGCCACCTGCAGCCGCTCGAGATCGCCGAGGTAGGTGCCGGGGTGATAGTTCGACCAGTTCGGGTCGTACTGCGAGCGTCCGCGGCCGCGCAGGTCGGGCGTCAGGACGCGGCGTCCACCGCGCTGCAACCACAGCGCCAGCGCCTCGAAGTCGCGGCTGTTGCGCGTGAGCCCGGGCAGGCACATGACCGGCAGCCGGCCCGATTCCGGCGCCGGGTAGTCCCGGTAGTAGAGCGTGAGCCCGTCCGACGATTCGAAGTAGCGGTCCTGCCAGGCGGTTCCGTTCAACTCGTGCTCCGTTGCGACGCCCATCCGGCGGCGTACTCCGCGCGCAGCTCGCGCTTGAGGATCTTGCCATTCGGGTTGCGTGGGAGCGAGTCCCGGAGCACGACGCCGGTCACACGCTGCTGACGTCCCACGCGCTCGTTGATCCAGGCCGTGAGCTCCGCCGCGTCGGGCTCGACGCCGGCGCGCGGCACGACCACGGCGAGCGGCGACTCGCCCCAGCGATCGTTCGCCACGCCGATCACGGCCACCTCCGCCACGTCGGGGTGCTGCAGCGCGGCGAGCTCGATGTCGGCCGGATAGATGTTCTGCCCGCCCGAGAGGATCAGGTCCTTCTTGCGGTCCACGATGTACAGGAAGCCTTCCTCGTCGAGGCGGCCGACGTCGCCGGTGCGCAGCCAGCGGCGACCCTGCGGGTCGGTCCACGTGGCCTCGGCGTTGGCATCGGGCCGGGCGTGGTAGCCGGCCATGAGGATGCGCCCTCGCCCGACGATCTCGCCCGACTCCCCCGGCCCGACCTCCTGGTCCTCGGGCCCGAGGATGCGCAAGTCGGTGCCGGGCAGCGGCTTGCCGACGGAGGCGAGCTTGCGCTCGACGTCCTCGGGGGCCAACGTCGTGATCAGCCCCTCGGTGAGCCCGTACAGCTCGATCAGCTCGCAGCCGAGCCGCCGGATCGCCTCGGCCTTCAGCGCAGGCGCCAGCGGCGAGCCGCAGCACATCAGGCTGCGCAGCGAGCCCAGGTCGTAGCGGTCGAAGTCGGGCCGCTCGAGGAGGCGCTGGAACTGCACCGGCACCATGGCGCCGTGCGTGATGCGCTCGCGCTGGACCGTCTCGAGCAGCGCGCGCGGCTCGAAGGCGCGCAGCACCACGACGGTGCCGCCGGCCAGCATCGTGCAGAGGAATCCTACCCAGCTGATGTTCGAGTACAGCCCGAGCGAGCACAGCGTACGGGCGCCGCCGTGGTAGCGCAGCGCGAGGGCGAGGTCGTACGCCCAGTCGAGCCGCCGGCGGTGGGTGTGCACGATGCCCTTCGGCAGGCCCGTGGTGCCCGAGCTGTAGATGATGTTGCACTCGTCGTCGTCGCCGAGCCCCGGCTCCGGCGCATGTGCAGGCTGGGCGTCACGCCACTCACCGAACACGTGCCAGCCCGGGATCGCGGCCTCGTGCGCGACGAAGGCGCCGGCACGCACGCCGCCGAGGCGCGGACGCAGCGCCTCGAGACGGGCGCACTGGTCGCCCGAGGCCACGGCCGCCACCGCTTCGGAGTCGGCGGCCATCGCCACGACGGCGTCGTCCGGGATCGACAGGTTGAGCGGCACGGCGACGCCACCCGCCTTCAGGATGCCCCAGATCGCCTCGAGCATCTCGGCGCTGTTGTGCATCAGCACCAGGACGCGCTCGCCCCGGCGCAGACCGAGCTGCCCAAGGCCGTGCGCGACGCGGTTGGTCCGCGCGTCGAACTCGCGCCAGGAGAACACCCGCTCGCCGTCCACGACGGCGGCCTTGTCGCCGAGCCACCTGCCGTGCAGGGCGATGATTTCCGGGAGGAGCGGCGCCGGCGCCTCGAACCAGTTCATGGGCGCTTCCTGCTTGGGTTCGCCGCGAAGCACGGCGCCGCGGCCCCGAGGCCGCGACCACCGCGCTTCGCAGCGGGACGGCTAGAACGAATAGCCGAGGGTGAGCTGCCAGGTTCGCGGGTCGCCGTAGTACGCGGTTTGGATGTTGCCCACGCTCGAGAACTCCTGCGCGTCGGTCTTGTAGACCTCGTCCGTCAGGTTGCGGATGCCGGCCGAGGCACGCCAGGTCCTCGACTGCGAC